>Ga0222662_1000451_pt1 | contig 33379 bp, 47 predicted proteins | sample AntAcemetagen600_FD_179821 | JGI IMG/M metagenome (GOLD analysis project Ga0222662, IMG submission 179821) | Saline water microbial communities from Ace Lake, Antarctica - #600 | ecosystem: Environmental > Aquatic > Non-marine Saline and Alkaline > Saline | place: Antarctica: Ace Lake... | reverse complement strand
GAAATACTTGTATTTCAACCTGGAAATCAACCAAGAAATCGAGGTCAAAAAGATCACCAAACAAAACAACAGAGATATGTTTGCCGCCGCTCTTGATTTCATCATTGACCGCAATTTGACGTTGCTCGGTGCCTTTCAAATAAGATACACCGACGAGACACGTGAGTCGATCAAGAAAGTGCCCCATTTCCTCGCTAAAGAGGTCGAGGGAATGAAACTCGACAAGCACGTGATGCCTTTCGAGTTCAAAATGACACCGGACAACAAACCGCTCGTTGTGAGCGAAAAGTATGTAAAACTTTTACAATATGGCAACACCTAAAAAATCAGCGCATACTTTGTCTGAGATGTACGGCTTTGGAACAAAAACGGGGCGACCGCCTCTTTTTGCAACACCCGAGGCAATGAGCGCCAAGGTCAACGAATACTTTGCGCATTGTGATGAGAACAAGCAACCGCCCACAATCACGGGCTTGAGCCTCTTTTGCGGGTTCTCAGATCGTCGGAGTTTTTACGATTATGAAAGCGACAAGCCCTCGTTTTCTCACGTAACGCGTGCGAGCCGCACCGTGATAGCTCACTTTCATGAGATCATTGTAGCGACGAGTGATAAGCCTCAAGGGTCTATTTTCATGCTCAAGAATTTCGGTTTCTCAGACACCCAGACAATCGAGCACACGGGCAAGGATGAGGTCGCCCAAACGTTCAAGATCGGCAACACGGTCGTAACTTTCTAATTACCAACAGACGTTCGACGCATGACAGAGATTGCCATTCCGCCCCTCTTTGAGCCTTTCCCGAAACAAATCGAGTTTCTTGAGAAAGCCCTCGACGCTCACACAAGCCTCGTATTATACGGCGGCGCGATTCGTGGGGGCAAGACATTCGCGGGGCTTGGCGCTTTGATATTGTTGTGCAAAATGTACCCCAACTCGCGTTGGGCGGTCGTGCGTAAAGATTTGCAAACGCTCAAGCGTAACATCGTGCCACCATTCAGAAAAATCGCCCCGAGCAACTTTTGCAAGGGTGGCTCGTTTGATACGGCGTACAATCAGCAAGATCAAGTCGTCACGTTCACCAATGGCTCGCAAATCATTCTTTTCGCTGAGAACTATGCCCAAGACAAGGAACTCAACCGATGGAAGGGGCTCGAAGTGAACGGCTTTTTGCTTGAGGAATGCAACGAGCTACAAGAGGACGGTTTCAACAAAGCGATCGAGCGAGCGGGCACGTGGATATTGCCCCAAGGTGAGACACAGCCGCCCGCTAAGATATTGCTCACGTGTAACCCCGCGCAAAATTGGGTCAAGAAACTCTTGTACGACCCAGCTCAGCGCAACGCTTTGCCTGACGAATGGCACTATATTCAAGCCCGCATATTTGACAACCCGTTCATGCCCAAGTCGTACATCGAGGGGCTCAAGAGGTTGCCTAAAAATCAATATCAGGTATTCGTTCTCGGAAATTGGAATATCAAGCTCAAGAGTGGCGCCGAGTTTTACCACAAATTCAACCTCGATACAAACGTCGGCACGGCTAAGTATGACCCGACCATGCCTTTGCATATCTCATTTGATGAGAACGTCAACCCGTACTTGCCCGCAACGATCTGGCAAGGCGATGGTGATCACATTCGTCAGATCGACGAGATCGCTCTCAAAAAGCCGCACAACAAAATAAAAAGCGTTTGCAACGAGATCGCCCGCCGTTACAAGTTCCATACGGGCGGCGTGTTCATATATGGCGATGCGACGAGCCGAAAAGATGACACCAAAGTCGAGCACGGCATGAATTTCTTTAACTTAGCCGCGCGGTATCTTGATAAGTTCAAGCCCACAAAACGAGTACCAAAAAGCAACCCGAGCATCGTCATGCGGGGCAATTTCATCAACGCATTGTTCGAGGGTGAGATCGAAGGGGCGACAATTGTGATCGGTGAGCAATGTGAACTCTCGATTGCTGATTTGACGAACGTGCTCGAAGCTAGTGATGGCAAGAAACTCAAGATCAAAGAAACCGACCCAAAAACGGGTATCAGTTTCGAGCCTTGGGGTCACTTGTCAGACTCGACCGATTATTTCGTTGTTTGGTATTTTAAAGCACAATTTCGCGCCTATCAGGGCGGGGCGTCTCCCGAGGCACCTCGAACGATTAAGCGCCGCACCATAAAAAGAACTTATTGACATGAATTTTATACTCAAACACGATTTACTCACCAAGATCAAGGCGCCAGAACTGACGATCTTGACCGAGGACACCCAAAACCCCGCTGAGGAATTGCTCACTAGTATCTCAGCGGCTCAAAAAGAGCTCACAAGCTATATAACGCACCGCCATGACGTCAGGGTTGTTATGGCGCCACTTTGGTATTTCAACCCCTCAGATCGTCGTGAAACTGGCGAAACGGTGCTCTTGTACACTGAGGTCGAGTTCGACATCGCCGAAACGTACGGGCTCAATGACATTGTCAAGAGCGAAATCGACGGGCGTGTATATCGTTCAGCAATATCGGGCAACACTGGTAACCCCATAACGGGCGCTCCTTGGGTACCGATCGGCACACAATACTCTTTTTATACGAGCTTAATCGACGACAATGATGACGACCCGATCACGGGGCTATCATACACGCCGCTCACATCGGACCCTCGTGACGCATTACTCAAGAGGCTCTTGATTGATCTCACGTTGTACGACTTGCATGCTCGTATCAAGCCGCGGCAAATACCTGAGCACCGTGTGCAATTGCGCGACGATGCGATCAAGTTCTTGAGAGACTCAGCCGACCCGCGCAAGAATATCACACTCGACTTGCCCTTGACTGATCACGGCGAGAAATCAGGCGTTGACCTGACATTCGGCGGCAACGCGAAAATATCACACTCATACTAAGATCATGAAAATACCGTACACAAATATCACAATCGGAAAGGTCACCAACAAAGCCGAGAGAAAGCGCCGCGACATGGCTGACATCATTCAAAGAATCAAGAAAACGCAACTCATACGAACACGTGAGGACGTCAAGAAATGGCGAGATGCTCTTGAGAAAGCCGAAAGCATGTATTTGCCTGATCGCACTGACCTCAACCGTATATTCAACGACATTATGCTCGACGCTCACCTCACGAGCCTCGTGCAAACGATCGTTCTAAAGACAACCTCAAGCCCTTTTTACATTGAGGGCGCTGACGGTGAGATCGACAATGAATTGACCGATGTTTTCAAAAAGAAATGGTTTCGCGATTTCATGAAGTACGTGGTCGAGGCGCCGATATATGGGTACTCTCTTGTGCAATTCGGCGACGTTGTGGGCTCTCAGTTCAAAAACACCGAGAGCGTGCCACGTGAGTACGTTATACCAGAAAAACGAGCCGTCAAAGAGAACCTCAGACAAGCCGCCACGGGCTTGACCTATTTCGACGACCGCCCGTTCGACTTGTGGACGATTTTTATACATGAAAAATATGACCTCGGGCTTTTGACCAAGGCGGCTCCGCTTGTGATCTGGAAAAAAAACGTACTCGGGGCATGGTCTGAGGCAGCTGAGTTGTTCGGCATGCCGATCAGAGTCGGCAAAACCGACATCAACAACCCCGTCGCATACAAGAATATGACCGACATGCTTGAGAACATGGGGTCGGCGGCTTGGGCGGTGATGGACGAGAGCGACGAGATCGACTTGAAAGAGGTCACAAAAAGCGATTATTACAACGTTTACGACCGACTAATCGACCGAGTGAACTCAGAATTGAGCAAACTCATACTCGGGCAGACCATGAGTTCAGACAACGGCTCGAGCAAGTCTCAAGCCGAGGTTCATGAGCGTGTACTCGACGACTATGTGAGTGCGTGCAAGATGCTCGTCGCTGACGTTGTGAACGATCAACTTATACCCTTGATGCAACGGCATGGCATGATTTCCGAGGGCTTTGTATATCGTCAGGATAACGAGGAAAAAATCGACATCAAGGCGAGGTTCGAGATGGTTGATAAAATAAGCAAGTGGACGGGCGCAAAAGTGCCTCTCGATTATGTGACCGAGACTTTCGGCATACCGCTTGAGGAAATCGAGCCGTCCCCACTCCCCCCAACAGACCCGAACGCACCAAAAGAGGACGACGACGATAGTGTGATGCCTACCGTGAGCAACTTGTACGAGGAAATGAACCAACACAAGCACTAAGATGCCGATACAACAATTCACATATATACGCAAGCAACTCGACAAGCTCATGAAAGACGTGTTCGAGGGCGCGGTCAACCCAGCGAGCTTGCCCGTGGACTTGTACGAGGCGACCTTGATGACACTGAGCTCAGGCGTCGCGCGTGGATTTGGAAAGGGCAACTTGACTAATGAAATGAGCGACTTGCTCGGACATTTCGACCACAATGTCGGCGTATTCTCAGCCGCCAAGACGCACCAACAAGTTGCCGACATGACGAGAGCCCTCATCGATCCCGAGACGGGGCTCAAGAGGTCGTTCTCGTCATTCAAGTCTCATGCGGGTGAAATATTCGATCAGTATAATACAAATTGGCTGAGGACTGAGTACCGCACGGCATTCAATCAAGGGCTCGGCGCTCGACAATGGCACGAAATGCAAAAGGGCAAGGAAGATTTGCCCGTGCTGAGATACGAGACGAGCGGCGACGAGAGAGTACGAAAAGAGCACGTCAGCCTTGATAATATCGTGCGTCATATTGATGACCCGTTTTGGCGTCAATGGTTTCCGCCTAACGGGTGGAATTGCCGCTGTGACGTAACGCAACACGAGCTCGGTGACGTTGAGTTCACCAATGACGACGTACTTGCGGGCCTTGACGCCCCAAGTAAACTATTCAACGGCAACCCCGCGCTTGACAAGGTCATCTTTGACCCGACTCACCCATACATGAGCCGCGTCGCTGAGCGTTACAAGGTGCAACAAGCTCACAATTTTCACATGCCAGTGCCACCAAAACCAAAGCCCGTCAAGACGGTCAAGAAAGTGGTCGCGAAAGCACTCGGTGAGAGCGTGAGAGTGACCGACGCCGACGATCAGCCAACACGCGCCGAGTATGCCTAGCAGAAAGCAAATTAATTTCGACCGCATCAACCGAAACCTTGACCGAATGGCGACCTCTTTGCCTATATTAATAGGCAACGCGGCGCTCAATCACTCAAAAAAGGCTTTCAGAGATCAGGGTTTCACCGATGACTCTCTCACGGCATGGCAAAAGAGGAAAACGTCAAATCAAGCCGATAGGCGAACGACTCGCTCGCGTGCGATACTTATCGACTCGGGTGCGCTCAGGCGTTCGCTAAGGGTGCGCAAAGCGTCGTTCAGAGAGACGGCGATCGGTTCATACGGCATTTCGTACGCATCACGACACAACCGAGGGCTCTCAGGTATGCCGAAAAGGCGATTTGTGGGGCGTTCAAAAACATTAACGAGAAACCTCGAACGCATCGCGATGAGAGAGTTCAAAAAAGTATTTGAAACATGAGCAAGATAATATTATACAACGAGATCAAGCAAGTCATTGACGCCCTGGACGGGTTTCATTGTTTCGGTCTTTTCAATGGTCAATTTGAGAGAGAGGTCGATGAGGACGTCCTAAATTACCCCGCGGTTTTCATTGAGTTCGCACCGATCGAGTGGTCGAACGTTATCGGCACGGTCAAGAACTTGCAAGAGGCTCGGCTTGAGATTCAATTGCATGTCGGATTCAAGCAACTCGACAAGGACAACGAGAGCACGCTCTCAGAGGTTGACAAACTATTCGTCGCCCTTGAGGCGCTCAGCAATAACGAGTTCGACCCTTTGAGGCGTGTGCGAGAGGTTCAAGATATTGGGTACAACAATATCGAGGTGTGGGTTCTTACCTTTAAGACGGTATTGCGCGACACTCAAGCGACAATGACGGGCACGATCACGCACACAATCGAAAGCCTCGACGCACGAACCGAGATCTCTCTCAAGATCGACAACGATGAGATCAGGAGCGGCACGAACCTCTCTCTCCCAACAGACGATTGAGCGACGGGGGCATGACCCAATTGTAAAACTAAATTTTTTATCGTATATTGCGAGCCGAAAGAATTAAACTTTCAAAGTGAAGTGATGAGCTCTTTTTGAATTGTTTAGTATTAGATTAGTTTTGGTTAATTAAGGCAACGAGGGCGTCATCAAGGCGCCCTTTTTGTTGTAATAAAGATTTGAATCATGAAAAAAAACCTCACCCCGTCGTTCTGGAAATGGACGCTCAAGAGTAGCGGCAAACGCGGCACTCTCATCTTTTTGATCTTGTTCTCGATGCTCGGGCGCTTGTATATGTACACCGATCTCGTGGGCATACCGTGCGACGACGGCTTTCTTTTCGGGTTCTGGCGACATCTTGACGAGTTGCCGATCACCCTGATCATTGTGTACGAATTTTTCACCACGATACCCCTCGGGCTTGTGATTCTCTCATTTTGGGGGCTATACAAGGCGAATGTGCTATTCAAAGCGGCAAAGTAATGCAAGACGTGCTTGATTTCCTTGAACGGGCTCTCAGAACCTCACAAGACGACCCTCGGTTCATTCTGGCGGGAAATTCGCACACATCATATTGCCGTCCGTTGTAAGGGATTAAAACGATTTCACAACACGGTTATAGTTTATACCTAATTCCGTGCTGTATCAAAGTTTCGTGCTTCTAATCTTTTTCTTTTATTTTTTTCCCACCCCTCTCAAGATTGCGTTTAACAATTCTATAAATATCATTTTCAAATTCTTCTTTTTTCAATCTGCTAAAATGGTACTCTAAACTTTGCTTATCAAGTTCAGTAATTTCTTCACACATAATTGGTAAAGAGCCGAATATTCTCGGCTCTTTTGTTTTTTTATTCAAAAACCAATAAGCCATTATTTGGTAAAATAATAATCAGTTACTATTTCGCTCTCACCCCAAATCTCCATCATAAATTCTTTATCTTCAATCTCACCTTTTTCAAATTCAGAAGTGAAAACTGTGAACTCAGTAATTTGAGAAAAAGTACCATCTGCCCTCTTTACCTCATTACTAAATTCTAACTCACTTTTAGCATCTTCAAGATTATGAAAGAATCCTAAAAAATCACCCATATTATTTGTGTAATCGTCAGCTCTGTAAATTGTTGTAGTTTTCATAATTTTTGTTTTTTAAATTGTTATTAATTAATTATTGCACTACGAATATATAACTTATTTTGTTTTAAAACAAATTCAAAAAGCAAAATGTTTCAATTATTATGTATTTTAGGCTAAAAAGGCTAATTTGCCAACGCTCTAAAAAAATAAAATAAAAAGCGATAGTGCTTAAACTACGCTTATGTAGATTCATTGTCCTGTCCATTTTCGAAGTTCTTCTTGTAGAATTAAAGCTTCTTGATATGACGGTTGGCACCTCGTCCAGTTCGCGCAATGGTCATTCGTTTCTTTCGCGGTGGTTTTTGCCTATGGGTTCACGTGTAACGAGTGGCGTTTTTGGGCTTTTTGGGTCGTGACCCGTGGATTGCTCACGAGCTCGTTCTCAGCGTTTTACGACTCAGTATTTCGAGGACGTCGCTGAGCCGCCCGTGCGTCGGTCATTAAGCGCCTTTTGCAAGTCGTACCAAATGGTTCGCTCACTCAAATACAACTCACTCGAAAGCTCTCTAATTGCTCTTGATATGGGTATCGGGCGCCTCTCTATTTCATCAAATATATGCTTTGCCCTCTTGTCGAGCTTGCCGTTTTCTCGTCTCATTTACTGCAAAGATTGATTTGCGTGCGCAAGATAATACAAAATTGAAGTCAAAACGCCGTTAATTTGTGGCATGAATTTACAATATGTCGAAAATTTTGCCGACGGCAAGGTTGTATTACTTGTGTACGGTGCGATCGGTGGCGATGAGGGTGTCAATGGCGCCCGTTTTGCTGAGGTCATAAACTACTTGCAACACGAGCCTGCAGTTCACGAGATCGAGGTGAGAATCAACTCTCACGGCGGCGTCGTTCTTGATGCGCTCAACATATTCAACGCAATACGAGGTTCTAAAAAGCCATGCAACACCGTCATCGACGGCATTGCGGCGAGCTCGGGCGGTTTGGTAGCAATGGCGGGGCACAAGAGAATGATCAACGATTTCGGTCGTTTAATGGTTCACGCGCCTCAATTGTCAGACAAGGTCAGGGTTGACCTTGATGAGAATGTGATCAAAATGCTTGATCAGTTTCAAGACCTCATCGCCGACCTATTGACGGCAAATTCAAGGCACGAAAAGGCTCAGATCAACGCAATGATCAGCGCCGAGACATGGTTCACGGCTGACCAAGCACTCGCCGACGGGTTCGTCGATGAGGTGCTCAATACCGACCGAGATTTCACGGAAATATTTAACGAGCTTGATCTTGCAAACGCTGATCTCGCTCTTGTAGTCAATCAAATATCAAATCACAAAAACGTTCCAAAAATGGAGACAATCAAAAACACGCTAGGGCTTGACTCAAGTGTCAGCGAGCAAGTGGTGAACACGGCGATCAGTAAGATCGTCAACGCCAAAGATGACGCCGAAAAGGCGCTCTTGAAAGAGCAAAATGCTCACAAAGCGACGAAAGACGCGCTTGACGTTGCCAACGTGGCAACAAAAGAGGTGAACGATGCGGCGGCAACGGCGTACGTTGAAAACGCTATCAAAGACGGCAAATTTAAGCCCGAACAAAAGGAAATCTTGACCGCTCAGGCGATCGAAAATCTCGGCGATTTCAAGGCTATTTGTAAGTCAATCGCAACACCCGCGAAAAGAATCACCGACACGATCGACACCGAGGGCGACGCTAAGAAAGCGAAAGCGGGCGAGGTTGTCAACGGTAAACTTGACGGCAAGACTTTCAGAGAAATCGAGAAAGATGCGCCTCAAGTTCTTGCGCAATTGCTTGTGAACGAACCAACAAAGCACGCCGAGCTTTATGCGGCACAATACCCGAAAGCGTAAACTCGGGCACTCAATTCATTTATTTAAAAATCATCTAAAAAAAACACGATGAAAACAATTTTCTCATTTATGAGTGCTTTCTTGATCGGCGTCGTACTGGCGACCGTTGCGGGCACTTTTGGGGTTGAAATCAACCCATTAATCGGCGGCGTCGCAACGACTGGCGCCCTCGCCATTTCGGGCGTGCATTCGTTCGTCTCAGGTATTTCACAAGTCGGCACCCTTTGCGCTTTGCAAAAAGAGGTTTGGGTCGCTGATATTATGGAAAACCTATTCCTCGGCAACGAGTTCATCACGCGCTCGATTGACGACGGTGCAATGATCAACAACTCAATAGTGCATATTCCTCAAGCGGGCAACGCGCCGAGCATTGTGAAGAACCGTGCTGTCTTTCCCGCAACAATTTCAGAAAGAACCGACGCCGAATTGACGTACTCAGTTGCCAACTTTACAACTGACCCGATCAGAGTGCGAAACTTTGACGAGGTTCAAGTATCGTACGCAAAGAGGCAATCAGTTCTAGGCGAGCACACGAGCGCATTGAGCGAGAGAATGGGCGACGAGGTTGCTCAGATTTGGGCACCGACGGCAGACGCCTCGCTTGTTCTTAGAACAACTGGAGCTGCAACGGCTGATCTTGCTCACGCAACCGCAACGGGTACGAGGTTGAGATTGACGAAAGAGGACGTTGCGAAAATGGCTAAAAAGTTAGACAAGGACAGAATGCCAAAGCAAGGGAGAACGTTGCTTTTGAGCCCCGAAATGTACTACGAGTTGTTTGAGGTTGATCAATTGATTCTTGCCGATGCAATGGGTCGTGTAGCGTTGCCAGAGGGTGCGATCAACCGTTTGTTCGGTTTCGACATCATGGTGAGAGATACGATTGTGACATACAACAACAACGCGGCGGGTGTCAAGAAAGCGGTCGGTGCGGCTGATGCGGCAACTGATTGCCTCGGAGCTATTGCATGGTCTAAATTTGCGACGCGTCACGCGTTAGGGTCTGTCGGGGTTTACTTGAACGAGGCGCAAGCTGAGCATTTCGGTGACATCATGAGTGCCGAGGTCAATCTCGGTGCGAGCATTTCAAGAACCGACTCGAAAGGTATCGTCGGAATTGCTCAAGGTTACGTTGCACCATAAGTAACACCAACTCATTGAATTTGAAAAGGGGCGGCTCTCGGCCGCCCCTTTCTTTAACCCCCAAAACCGAACGAAATGAAAATATCGGAATTGAAAAAAATCGCAGCTGAGTTCATCAAGGGTAAGAACCCAAAGAACGCAAAAGGGTGCTATGTCGCACCTGACGGCTCGGTTTTTTATAGAGATTACTCAGGCTTACAATATGCAAGAGCTCAAGCGGGTAACCCGCAAGAGGTTTGCGAGTTTGACGAGAAAGGCGATCTTGTAAAGCACAAAGATGCTGACGCCGAACGCGCTGATCTCTTGGTGAAAATAAGCCAAGACCCGACAAGCAAATACCAAGTCGCACAACTGGCAAACCTCAGCAATGAGAGCTTGAGAAACTTGACAGCTGACTTGACCGCCCCATCAACTACAACAGACGCAAAAGCGCCTCAAAATAGTGACGACGGTGACACGATCGACCTCGATCGAATGAAGCACGCCGACCTTGTTGCTTTATTGTTAGATATTGACCCGACCCACGTGATCGAGAAAGAGACAAAAGGACAATTGAAAGACTTGATCGTTGCCTCGAACTCATTGACCGACCACGACGACGCGAAATTGATCTCAATGATCAAAGCGTTCGACCCTGAATTGATCACCGAGGACACGACCGACGAGGACGTTGTCAAAGTGCTAAGCAATGACGACCTCAAAGCGATCGTTCTCAATGTGAGAGACGGGGTTGAGGTCGACCAAGACATCACCGACAAATTGTTCACTCTCGACTCACCTGACGGCTCTGAGGACACTCAAGAGGACAGTGACACCGATGAAAATAATTAACCCCCATTAAAACACGTTAAAATGAACGATGTAAAATTTAATAGAGGCAACGGCGCACTCGGTCGACCACTTCCATCACGTGACCACGTGAGCGCGTTGTCCTTTCCGATGACTGACGCCAACTTGCCCGCGGGCTTTGAAACAACTGACCGTATCAAACTTGTGTACTCGCCCGCTGATGCTGAGGCGTTGGGTATTGTCGCAAGTGTAGCAACGACCGCAAAAGCTCACTATCACATTGATGAGTTCTTTCGATTAAACCCGAAAGGCGAGCTCTATATCTACCTTTATGACGCCGCGGCAACAACAGCGGCGGTTTACTTGCAACCCGTTATTGAGTACCCTGAGAATGGTGAGATCAGACAAGCCGCGGTTTGGATTGACGACGGCATTCAAACGGCTGACGTCACCGACATGCAAAGCGTAGTTTCGGCGATGAGAATCGTGCATCGACCTTTCTCGGTTGTTTGTGGTTTCTCTGATTATGCCGCGGCGAACGATTGGAGCCTTGCGCCTGATTTGCGAGCTCTTGAGGCTGACGGTGTCGGCGTTGTGATTGGAGCCTCGGGCTCAGGTCTTGGCGCGTCGATTACAACGACGGGCAACAACATGCCCGCGATCGGTGCGGTACTTGGTGCCGTTTCTTTGGCGTCTGTTCATGAGTCGATTGGTTGGGTTGCAAAATTCAATTTCAGCGACGGCGTTGAGCTTGAAAAGCCAGTTATCGGCGACAAGGCTGACTTTGTCAATGATCACCCTGACACTCTATTGACGGCACTGACGACAAAAGGGTACATATTTTTCAAAAAGCACCTCGGCATCACTGGGTCATACGCGAACGACTCGTCGAACGCTGACCTTGCGACGTCAGATTATGCGTATATCGAAAACACCCGAACAATTGACAAGGCAATCAGAGGCGTGCGAACGTTTCTTTTGCCTCAGTTATCGAGCCCTGTGTATTTGAACGACGACGGCACCTTGAGAGAGGACACCGTCGCAAATTTCAGAGCCCTCGCGTTGAGAGCTCTCGATCAAATGCAACAAGCGGGTGAAATATCGGCGCGTGACGTGGTCATTGACCCGACTCAGCCGATACTCAGCACGAGCAAGCTCGTGATCGGTGTCAAAATTGTACCCGTTGGTGTTGCTAGAAATATCGAGGTCAATATCTCATTCGCCTTGAAAGTAAGTTAAACCCATAAAAAACGAAACAATGACACCAAACAACACACCATTGATAAACGGGCGAGCTTATGACTTTGCTCAGATCGTTGCGAACGTTCTCGGGGTGCCCCTCATGGGTATCACCTCGGTAACGTACTCAGAGGAACAAGAGAAAACGAACAATTTCGGAGCGGGCAAGTGGGCGGTTTCGAGAGGACACGGCGCCGTTGAGGCGAGTGCGTCTTTCGATATTCACATGAACGACATCGAAGCGTTGAGAGACGCGGCGCCGAACGGTCGTTTGCTTGACATACCCCCTTTTGACATTCCTATCACGTTTTTGAACGAGAACAAGGTCGTGACCCACACTTTGAAAAATTGCGAGTTCACAACCGACGGAGTTGAGGCGTCTCAGGGCGATACTCAAGTCTCTCGATCTTTTGACCTTGTGATTTCGCATGTAGAATATCGCTAATTCGTCAAAATTTCGTACTATATTTGCGGGCATAACAACCCAGTAAAAATTAGAGAAATGGAGATAAAAGACAACAACAACGCCGCCGCGGGTTCTGATGAGCTTGCGGCGTCTTTGTACCCAAAAGGCGCGAAATTTGAGATCACTCTCGAAGATGGTGAAAAGATGTATTTGAAAGGTATTAATCGCCAACAACTCGGCATTGTGCTGAGCTTGATCATGCCGTCGTCGGGGCAACCTGATTACATAAGAGCGGGCGAGGTCATTCTTGAGAATTGTGCCTTGAAAGACGCGGGCGATTTTGAAGCGATCAAAGCCGACGAAATGCTCTTTGTTGGTGCATGCTTTCAAGCGTACCAAATTATCGAACTCAAGACGGGTACGATAAAAAAGCTATAAGCCGATACGGGCACCTCGTTGCCACGGTGAAAGACATGAGTGCGCACGAGATCGCCAAAATTGAGGCTCTTGTGCGCTTTCATTTCAAGATCGACCCGACGGTCTTGAGTGATGACGATCTCGGTCGGCTTTGGGGCGATTTGCAATTCGCTCTCGAATACAATAAAATGATGACGGGAAACGTGAACCCTTTAAATTGAAACAATGCAACATGTCGAGGAAATCGTATTAAGACTGAAAGACCAGTTCAATAAAACAATGGGCTCAGCCGAGCGTAGCACAAAAAAAGTGCGAAATCAAACGAAACAACTCGACGGTCAAGTCAATAGATTACAAAAGACAGCGGTGAGGGCTTTCGGAGCCTTTGCGGCGGTTCAAATGGTCAAGGGTATCGCGAACCTTGGTATCGAAATGGAGCAAACGAGGGTCGCGTTCTCGACCTTTCTCGGCGATGCTGACAAAGCGAACGCAACGATCAAAGAGCTCAATGAGTTCTCGAACGTGACACCATTCACGAACGACCAAGTGATCAAGGCGGGCAAGAGCTTGCTAGCATTCGGCACGCCCGTCGAGAACCTCAAAGGTCAGCTCAAAAGTATCGGCGATATTTCAGCGGGTACGGGCAAAGATTTCAACGAACTCACAACCATATACGGCAAGGCTCAAATCGCGGGCACGCTTTACGCTGAGGACATCAACCAACTCGTCGAGGCGGGGATCCCTATTATTGGCGAATTTGCCAAACAATTGGGCGTCAATGAAAGTCAAGTAAAAAAACTCGCAAGTCAAGGCAAGATCGGGTTCGGTGAGTTGCAAACGGCATTTCAAAACCTCACGGGCGACGGCGGCACCTTTTTCAATTTAATGGAGAAACAAAGCAAGACGGTAGGCGGGCAAATCAGCACGCTCAAGGGCAAGCTCGGCGACGTCGGTGTGACAATCGGCGAGGCTCTCTTGCCAGTCATGCAAACGGTGATCTCAAAGGTGTCTTTGCTTACTGAGTGGATAAGCGCAAACAAGGCGTCAATTGCCGCGTGGGTGCCTACAATCGCGAAAGTCATCGGCATCGTTCTCGCGGTCATTGTCGCAATCAAGGCTTGGATGGTTGTACAGACGATTTTGAACTTTCTCTTGACTGCGAACCCGATCGGTATCATTATCGTCGCAATCGGTGCGCTCATTGCGATCATTTTCCTCTGGCGTGACGCCATTTCCGAGGCAATCGAAACGAATAGCGACCTCGGAGTTGTCATCAAGCTGATGTTCGGGCCGTTGATTATTCTGGTCACGGTCATCAAATGGCTATACGGCGCCATCAAAGAGTGGCTCACCACGAGCAAGACGGGCATGAAAATCATCGCCGCGTTTCGTCTCGGTATGGATATGCTCGGGCAAGCGGTCAAGGCCGTCGGCGATTGGTTTACCGATTTGCCGAACAAGGCGCTCTCAGCGTTCGAGGTTATCAAGCAAAAAGTGAGCGGGTTCGTTACCGCGATCGTCGGAGCTTTCAAGGTGATCACGAACCCATTCGACGAGAAAGCTCGAAACGAGGGGCTCAAGCAATTGAAAGAGGGGTACGGCAAAATGACCGAGAATTCGGGCGACATATATCGGAAAGCATACAAAGAGCGCAAGCAAAAGCAACTCGAAGATGAGAAAAAAATCAACGACGAGCTCAACGCTGAGGCGGGCGGTGATACCGCGGCGGCTGAAAGCGAGGCGGGCAAATCGACGGGGCTTGGCAATTTAGTCGGCGCCAAGGGAGCCGCAAAGAGCGGCGTTTCGGGTGGTTTGTCAACCGTTGCAAGCTCAGCGCCGAAAAGTGTCACTATAAGCATCGAAAAGCTCGTTGAGAGCCTTAATATAAACACGACGACATTGAAAGAGGGCACCGCTGAGATACGTGAGGAAATCACAAAGGCGCTATTGACCGCAATCAACGACTCACAAATACAATCAAGCTAAATGTCAAGATCGGTTTTCATAGTAACGGGCGCGGGCTTACAAGCCGTTAAAACGCAACTTTTTGACGTTGGTGAGTTCACCGGTGACGAGGCGAGCAAAACCTCATTAATGGGCACAAACGTATGGTCAAATCTCGTGTTCCCCGCGGGCACGTACGAAACGCTCGAAGGCGACGAGATTGAGTTCAACGAGATCACATTCGACGCGGTGCTCTTGAGTATCTCGCAAAGCAAGAACGTGGTCACGACCCAAGTGCAAGGGCGCAACGGGTCTGTGAAAGAGTATATCAGTGACGGCGACTTTCAAATCAGTATTTCTGGGGCAATGACGGGCGAGAGCTCTGACGTTTACCCAGAGAGCGAGGTCGTTGATCTTGTCGAGATACTCAAGGCGCCCGTCTCTCTGAAAGTTGAGAGCGAGTTCTTGAATTTTTTCGACATTGATGAGATCGTTGTGACGGGGTACTCTTTCCCTCAAAAGATAGGTTCAAGAAACACTCAGCCCTTTCAGATCACGGCGCTCTCAGATGAGGCGCTTGAGCTCAAAGACTTAAATAATATATAAAAAGGCGTTCGGCGACAAGGTTGAGCGATTCACTGAGGTCGATGACTTGCTTGATTACTTGGCGCCCGAAATTGTTATCACAAAATAAAAAGACATGATCAGACCAACGTGCAACATCAAAATCAACGACTTTGAGTTCGACTTTCTCAACGAGCTCGAACTCGTTAGCGCGTGGAAAAATTTGACCGATACGGGCACGCTCAGAATACCCCGAAAAATCAAACTCGGCGGTAAAACCCTTGTCGCTGGCTCGAACAATCTATTTAAGAGAGGCGACAAGGTTGAGATCAGTCTCGGGTACTATCCTGAGAGTGCTCGCGTATTTACTGGGTTTGTGAGCGCAATCTTGCCCGAGTCGCCTCTTGTTATTCAATTAGAAGATGCCGCGTACTTGTTTAAGCAAGAATCGCTCACGGTTTCGTACAAAGAAACGACCCTCAAGCAACTATTGACAGACGTTTGCCCGATCGAGTTCGTCAGTGTTGAGGCAAACCTCGGGGGCTTTCGCATATCGAATGCAAACTTTGCTCAGGTTCTAAATGAGTTGAAAAAAACGTACGGGCTCACAAGTTGGGTGCGCAATTCGGTCTTGTATTGCGGGCTCGCTTATTTCCCTGAAACGAGCATCACGCACGAGCTTGTCTTTCAAAGAGGTGTGATTGACAACTCGCTCGAATACATGAGAGAGGACGACGTCAAAATCATGGTCAAGGCGATCTCAATCTTTGGCGACAACTCGAAAATCGAGGTCGAGGTCGGTGATCCGCAAGGGTCTCAACGCACGCTCACGTATTACGGGCTCAATGAAAGCGATCTCAGGGCAACCGCTGAGCGTGAATTGCCGAAACTACGCTTTGAGGGTTATCGTGGCGCATTGACGACCTTTGGCACCCCTACGATAAACCACGGCGACACCATTGAATTGACTGATTTGAAATTTCCCGAACGAGGCGGCGAGTATCTCGTCGATGAGGTGACCACGACCCAAGGGTTGAGCGGTTACCGTCAGAAAATCGTTCTCGGGGCAAAAGTAAGCACATGAAAGATAAAAATATACGAGAGCTAATTCAAGAGCTTGCGGGTGATCTAGCCGCCGAGTATTACGGCAAGCCATGCGAGGTACTTGAGATTGATGAGATGGCGAGAACTTGCGATGTTAAACCATACGACGGCACGGCGATCATTTACGGCGTCAGATTGCAAGCAATTGAGGGTTCTGAAAAAGGGGTCGCAATTGTGCCAAAAAAGGGCTCGGGCGTGCTCGTGGTCTTTATTTCAAAGAGCCGAGCCTTTGTTGCCTTGGGTGAGCAACTTGACAAGCTGATCATTGATTGCGACGAGGTTACATTCAACGGGGGCGATCTCGGCGGGTGGTTCAAAGCCCCCGACATGAACGTCGAATTGAACAAGCTGAAAGCGAGGCAAGCGGCGCACGAGCTTGCACTCATTGCATTCGCCGCCGCTCAGAACACCGCGGCGCTCTCGGTGCCTTTGTTTGCGCCCCTTGCGGTTGCACCCGCGGCACTCAATGCGAGCATGACCGCGTTGCCCCCGAACGGGGTATTTAACGCCTCATTAATTGATGACAAAATAACCCATTAACATGAAAGAGAACGCAAAAGATATTACATTTGCTGACGATCTTGAGATCGCGAACGGCGACTTTGTTGTGAGCGAAAGCGACGGGCAACATATTGAGCATATATTGAGGGCTGACCGAGGTCAGTTTCGACAATTTCCTCTTGTTGGCGTTGGTTTACAAAAGCAAGCAAACGCAAGCCCGAACCGCCAAAAGCTCAAGCAAGAGATCAAGTTGCAATTGAGAGCCGACGGTTTCGGAGTTAAAAAAATAGGCATAAGTGATGGCGAAGTCATGGGTGTCATAATTGATGCAAAACGGGTAAAGTAATGGGGTACGAAAAGAGAAACAAAGCAACGATCAGATCAAAGCAAAATTTGCTCGACATTGCCGTGCAAGAGTATGGCAAAGCTGACGCGTTGTTCACTCTCATCGACCTCAACGCGAACCGAGATTTCACAATCGACTCGATACTCGACGATATTGTGACCGAGCAAGTATTTGCAGACAACCAAACCGACCAAGAAATTGAGCTCGTCAAAAAGTTCAACCTCGAAGGGCGCAACGTTGTAAATGAAGATTTTGAAACAATTATCGGCGGCATTGGAGTCATGGGCATTGAGTTCGATTTCGTTGTCGATTAAACGCATATAAAATGAGCACAAGAGCAGAATTAAAAACATTTTTTGAGACGGGCGACGTACCGACCGAGGCGCAATTTGCTGACCTCATCGACTCCCTCTTGCACTCGTCTGGCGACACGACTGACGAGCTCGCTGAGGGCGTTATCAATTTGTACATGCAAGTCGCCGAACGAGCGAAACTTGCGGGCATCGCGGCGGGTGCTGAGGTGAACCCCGAACTCGTTTCTCAGGCTGAGGCTGAGGCGGGCGTTTCAACGGTTGAGCGCATTTGGTCGTCTTTGCGTATTGCTCAGGCAATTGCCGCTCTTGGTGGTGGCGCTCTTACATTAGATCCGGTAGCAAAATCGAGCAATTTCACCGCCGTCGTGGGTACAATGCACGCCGTGAGGACTCAAACGAATGCAGTCTATTGCACACCCCCAAGCTCACCTAGTGTTGGCGACAAGTTCGGAATAACGGACTCACGGCGCGCGTTTTTGATAAACGATTGCATCGTGAAATTTAATTCGGCGAGCGTTCGTTTTTGTGGTGACGCGGGTGTAACGGCGAACATAAGACTTGATCAAAAAGATGCGACTTGGATTTTTGAATATATGAGCGCAGCGTACGGGTGGGTGCTCGTTGGTGGTGGCGGTAAAATATCGTAAACAATGGCAAGATCAGTACAAGAAATATATGACGCGCTTATCGCCGAGAAAGAGGCGCTAGCAATTCTCAGCGGCTTAGAGCCAAACCCTGACGAATTTCAGACGTTTTTGCAAGACCTGACGAGCTCGTCAAAAGTGGCAATTTGGCGTCTATTCATTTATGTTGTGGCATTCGGTCATTGGGTCATCGAGGTGCTCTTTGATCGTCATGTTGAGACGGTGACGGCTCTCAAGTATATCTTGATCACGGGCACAATTCGGTGGTATCAGCAAAAGGCTCTCGAATTTCAGTACGGCGATTCGTTGACGTGGAACAATGCGCAATACGTGTATGACCCGATCAATGAGGTCAATCAGATCGTCAAGAGGGCGGCGGTGATCGCCTCGGGTGGCATCACTCGGGTCAAGGTTGCAAAGCTCGACGTTGACGGTGTCACACCGATACCACTGACGGCGCCCGAGAATGTGAGTTTCACGGCTTACATGCAAACGATCGCTTTCGCGGGTGTCAACGTCATTGTGATTTCAACAGACGCCGACGACATTATTATTGCCGCGACGATATATTACGACCCTCTCGTGCTGACCCCGACGGGCGCCTTGATCACTGACGGAGCAATTTTCCCCGCTGAGGACGCGATCAACGGGTACTTGTCGAACCTACCTTTCAACGGGGTATTCAACAAGACCGAGCTCGTTGACGCCTTGCAAGAGGCTGAGGGCATCATTGACCCCGTTCTCGGCTTATTATTGGCAAGGTATGGCGGCAATGCTTTTGCGGCTGTTGGTGACAATTACACGGCTTTTGCGGGTCACATGACCGTTGACTCAGGCGCACCATTAAACACAACTCTCAATTATGTTGATGCATCAAACTTGTAAAATATGTATAATTTCGACGCATTTCGTTTGTATTTGAGGCTCGTGCCTTGGTTCCTGAGAAAGCCGATTTTCAAGTCTTGGCTCTCAGTTTTGGCGAGCGCTTTGTCTTTCATTCAAGGCTTGCTTTTGGCGTTCGTCAATCAAACGACTTTCGACCTCTTGTTCAATGCTCAAATCATTTACCTCGAACACGTCCTCAACGACGTCTTTGACTCAACGCCTGACATATACATCGAGAACGTGTTCTTGCCCCCTTTTTACTTGTACAATGACGTCGAGGCTCAGCCCCCGAACTATTTCAGACAAGCGAGCGAGAGCGACCCGACATATATGCGCAACTCTGAGGAATATTTCAGCGCGACGCAATACATCGTTCACGTCGATGCCGCTCTTGCGGGTGACGTCATATTGATCGCCGCGTTGATCGACACGTACAACCTAGCGGGCATGCAATACGAAATTATTTTTGACCTTTAAAATTTAGAAAAATGAACTCTTTAAAAACTAACATTCTCGGCGGCTTTCCTTGGGTACTTGATGACTTTCGTTGGCATCATGATCAAACTCGCGAGGCTCTAACTGCTATAATTCTCGGGCTAAATATTGACGGTGGCAATTGCCGCTTGCAAGGCGTTGTCGGAACGTTAAACTCACCTAATTGGGATATAAGCGCGGGGTATTTGCTTATCAATGGCGAGATCGTTCGAGTTGACGCTCAAACGGTTGCCGATATAGATCTCGGTTTCGATTATTATCACGTTACAGTGAGTGAGACGTTAGACCCATTGGGTACAAAGTCATTTGAGGACGGCGGCACGGGTGACGCCTATATCAAAAGGCGCGGCATAATCAATGCGAACGGTTTTAACCCCGTGGGCGCTGATTTGAAAATTACTTTAAGCCCTAACGGTTTGGGCGACTCATTTCCGACACTGACGTCAGTGATTGCAAATACGAATACTGATTTCACAAGCGAGTGGTCGAGTATCCCCGCCGCTACACTTGACGCCTTGGCTCACAACCAAATTGACAACGTTGTCAGCGGCTCGATCAGGTACAAGAAAGTCGGCAAGGTTATGTTCACCGAATGGAATTTGATTCTTGATTTCACGGGCGCGACTAGCGTTTTTGAACTCACAGTACCCGCTCAGTTGACGCCCGCAATGAATCAACAAGCGTACGGCATTGCAGTACTCGGCAACTCGGGCGGCTTGTACAATAAATGGGTGAGCGTAACGCACTCAATAAGTAATATTTTTTCTTTCTCGGTCAACAATAACGAGTACACGGTTTCTGGATCAACGGCGGCTTTGCAATTCTCAACATCTTATCGCGTAGCTTAAACCTCACAAATGAAAAATGACGAGCTGAAAGAGCTCGCGGCACTAATTAACCCGCCACAACAAAACAATGACCTCAAGCGTTGGCTTTTGCCAGTGCTGGTGGGTCTGAGTATTGCGTTCATTGGTTGGTTTGCAAATAAGAGCTCGCGAGACATCGAGAACACGACCACAATCAACAAGACGCTTGAGTTCATGCAAACGCAACAAGCGACAACGAACGACGCTTTGAAAGATCAGCTCGGTGATATGAAAGATACTTTTGAGAAATCAATCGAAAAGATCAACGGCAAACTCGGCGAGCAATTTACTCGCGAAGATTTCAACCGTGAAATGCTATATCGCGACCAAGATTTCAAACGAATGCAAAACCAAGTCGAGGAGGTTCTCGACAAATTAAACGACAAATAAATGAAAGCAAACAACGCATTGATCGCCGTAGCAATGAGCCAACTCGGCACGAAAGAGATCGTCGGCGGCAACCATGAGCCCGAGGTGCTCAAGTATTACAAAGAAATAGGGCACGCATGGGTCAAGGACGACGAAACCCCTTGGTGCGCCGCGTTCATGAATTGGGTATGCTTGCACGCTCTCGTTCCAATGGTCAAGAAATCGCAACGGCTCAGGGCTCGCGGTTTCCTCGATTGGGGCATGACCGTAAACGTGCAAGAATCGAAGCAAGGCGACGTTGTCGTGCTTTGGAGAAAGAGCCCGTCATCGGCATCCGGTCACGTGGGCATTCTGATCGGTTGGTCAATGGACGGTTCTCTTGTGTATCTCTTGGGCGGTAATCAGTCGAATCAAGTCAAGATTGCCGCATACTCATCCGACCGCATTCTCGATATACGTCGGGGCGATGTGAATCGAGATTTCATTTTCTCGGCTAAATTGGGCGCGTCATGAAATGGCTCACCGAATTGTTCGGCGGTAAGATTGTCGAGGACGTGGGCACCGCAATCGACAACCTCACCACAAGTAACGAGGAAAAAAGCAACGCAAAAAATGCGATCGCGAAAACCGTGTTCGACTCTCTCAACAGACTAGGAGATGCGCAACGCGACGTTCTGGTGACTGAACTCAAGGGCAACGCCATACAAAGAATGTGGCGCCCTGTGACGATGCTCGCTTTCGCTTTCATCGTGGTGTTTCATTTTTTCATATACCCATTGATCAAGACGTTCACCCCTGAGTTGCCCGACTTGCCGCCTCTTGAGTCTTATTTTTGGGAACTATTGAAAATTGGGCTCGGCGGGTACGTTGTCGGTCGGTCAGTTGAGAAAGTTGCCGAGACGATGACCAAGAACACCGACCTCTCGTTTCTCAAACGAAAAGATCGCCGCAAGGCAATGAAAGATCAAGTCGAGGTTGATGACTCAGAAGATTAAGCGAAACAAACATCTCAGACGCAAAAAGAGCCTCAAATTTGGGGCTCTCGTTGTTTTATGATGGCAATATACCGCCGAGGCGGTGATCGTCGTTTCTCGGTTTTTATTGGCGCCTTTTCATTCTAACGCTTTCAATGTGAAACTCAAAAAAGAGCCATTTGCACGCATAGCTTGCGCGATCTTTAGCGCCGACCGTTGCCGTGCCTCGTTGGTAGTATTTCCACCAGACGGGCAAGAGGTCGATCGAAATTTTCGGCAAGATAAAAACTCTCGTTTGATACTTGACATCGTCAAGATCGACCGCATTGCCTTTCTCTCGGGTGATTTTTGGTTTGCTCATGGTTTACGCTTTTTGGGTTATAGTTTCAGCGTCCTCGATAAATTCAAAGCGCAAATCTTTCTCATTTCTATCAACTAGCTCGACAAATAATTGCAAGCCCTCAGCCTCAGCGAACTCACTCACGGCGTCAAGACTTTCTTGATCAAGCAATGAGCCCTCAAATCTCGCTATCTTGACGTCACCCAATAGACCCGCACCCAATTTGAGCCCAGCAACAATTTGCGCCGCCGTGTTGTTTTGGTCAATATGAAACGGCAAGCCGTCAAGCATGAACCCGAGCTCGTCGTCATAACTGAAACCCTTGATTTTTTCAGTGTACTCGCTGATCAATAGCTTTTTTGTTATTTGCTTGTTGAGCTTGTCCTCTTTCAGTTGTTCGAGCGTTTTCTCAATCTGATCAACCTCGTCGTGCAATTTCTTTTGTTGCTTAGCGGTGGCGATCGCGGCGGTTGAATCGTTCGCCGTGTCAAGTTGCGTTTTGATTGCGTCGGTGTCTGTTCTTGATTGTTTTGAGAGCCATGCGTCGCCCTTGGTGATCTTTTCAATCGTCTCGGCGAGTTCAGTCTCAAGAACTAATTTTTGAGCCTTGAGATCGCTCACGGTGCCCTCAAACTTTTCGATCTTGGCATTGTGGTTGACCGCCTCTTGATATTGAGTTGAGAGTGTTGACAAGTCAACGGGCTCTTTTTTTGCAAGCTCAGGGTCGTACACGTCACATTGATCTTGCAAAGAGTTCAATCTCTTTTTGTCGAATGTAGCAACCTCATTGATCTCTTTGATGTCATCATTGAGCGCGGTGATACCTTTAATGCCGAACACCTTGCAAAAGTAGTTCAATTGCGGCGTCGGCTGCATGCGCATGAACTCGAAAGGGTTGAACTCAAGGTTGCCGATTATGGCGTCAAGTCTTGCTCGGGGTGAGTCGAGTTTCTCGCCGTCATCAGTCGAATACAAGGCGAGTGTTTTCTCGATCTTTTTGCCTTTCTTTTTGAATGAAAGCTCAACGGCATACCCGTCGAGCTCGACCTCAATTTTGCCAGTTAGGGCATTGCCTTTGATTGGACTCGGCGGCATGTCTTTGCCAGTCAAGGCGAGAAAGATTGCCGAAATGAATGAAGTCTTGCCCGCGGCATTGCCGCCGACAACATACACCGAACGACCGCCAAGCTCAACGCCAAGCGATTCGATGCCTTTGAAATTTTGAATTTTTACGTTTTCAATTTGCATAATTAGATTGTTTTGATTTGGTTCTCGATTTTTTCGATCTCTTGGTCGATGGTGGCGATGAGAACTTTGAGCGCCGCCTCTTGCATTTCTATTAATGGCACGGGTATATCGTAATGAGCAATCGAGAATTGAGGAAATGCGCCGCCTCTGAGTTGAACGTCAAAAAGCTCACCTTTCAAGGCTCGGTTTTTCTCGTGCTCTAGGTGTTCAATTTGATTCGTTAGGCTGACGGCGTGTTTTGCGTCTTGTATTTTCACTTGTTTGAATTTTAGGGGGTTAATAGTCAGGGTACTCAGTGAATGCGTCGAGGTTGTCAGCAATATGCTCGTCAATACTCTCGCGGGTTGCCTCGCTCAGCATTTCAGTGACGTCAGCCGTGACCGTTTTGTCGGGCTCTGATTGCAAGGTGAGATCGCAAAAGATGCGGGCGACCTCAAAGTGCTCAGGCTCGGCGGGTGTTTCGTGGTTGTATTTCTCAGCCTCGAAAAACGTGCCCTCGACCTCGTACGTCACGGCGTCGAGGGTCACGTATGTTGTTGCCTTGTTACTCATTAGAACGGCGGCTCGTCGGCATCGGTGCCCGCATCGGCGCCCTCAGCAATTGCCTCAGCAACCTCGTCGCTTGGCGTTGTTCCTTCGCTCTCGTCCTCAGTGCTCTCACTGACTGGTCGCTCGATTTTGAGCGCCGCCCATTCGGCTGACGTGACGATCTTGTCTTGCACGTACTCAGGCACCGACTTGAACACCTCGATCAACTCAGCAATCGGCAAGTCATACATGAAAAGAACCGAGTCGAGCACTTGATCGGCGACCGTGACCCCTTTCATGACCTTGGCAACCGCCGCGATCTTTGCATACGGCTTTTGAGAAGTCACCCCGATACCGTTGAGAATCGAAAGTTGACACGGTTGCCCGAGTATTTTCGACACGTCGAACCCTTTCAACTCGTCCTCGGTGAACGGCTTACCTCTCCATGCGTCTAGGTCTTTGCGCAAGTTTGCCTTGTCTGAGAGGCTGAGAGTGTACTCTTTCGAGATGATTCTCGGCTCGGCGCCTCTTACCTCATCGAACTTGTACAACTCGGTCGGGAGTTCCCAAGCGATACGCACTTTGTTCGGGGTTGTTTTTTTGCCTTGGTACTCATCGGGCACGGTGCCGACGTGTACGACTTGAATACATCGAGCGGGGTATGTGCCCGCCTCAATTACGGGTACATTTGACCCGCCTGAATTACTTGCATTAATTGCCATAATATTGAAAATTTAGAATTGATTAATTACGATTTTTTGACGCCGATATTTCCTTTCGCTTTCTCGCTCTCGGTGAGGTCGGCAAGCGCCTCAAATTTTTGGGTGATGTCCTCGTCAACGATTGAAAGGTTGAACACGAGGCGCACGCGGCTCGATTTCTTGTACGCGTTGAACTCAGGGTGCAACGAGATTAACGTCGTCACGGCGCCCTTTGGCAACCGTTGCTTGACCGTGACCATGCGCTTGCGCAAGTCATTGACCTCGTCGCTCGATCGCCGTGACACGGCGTTCGCTTTCTTGTCGGCGAGGTTTTGTTTTTCGTTGTTTGACATTGGTTTGAAATTTGGGTTGATATTTATTTCGTTTTGAATGAGGTGCAAACATACGACATTTCATTCAATAGACTGATACAGTTTAAGGCATATTTTTGAATTATTTTTCGCCTTGCTCTGAACCCCTCGTCAATAGGGCGTTCTAAAGGGTCGGTTTGGGGTATGGTCAACTTTTTTAAACTGATACAGTCAGAAATTGAAAACTTTGACGTATGTTTGCGAAAATTAATTCAAAACACTCATCACATGAAAACACCGATCACATACCCGACGCCCCCGCTCGACTATGCTCAGACCGACACGATCATCGTGCTCGTGACTGAGTTGTCAGGGCTGACGTTTGCCTTGCTCGACTACAACGCCGAGCCGATCGGTGTGAGGTACCCGATCAAGACTTTCAAGTCTGTTGAACGCGCGTACGCTTTTGCGACCTCTGAGGGGCATCAATTATTCACAACGATACCAATACGTTAAGCAATGGCAAAGGGCTCAATTTACTACGCAAAAATCACTCTCAAGTACAAGTCAGGCGTCTCAAAGGCGACCAGAACCTCAACAATGAAAACCTCGTGCGTTGGTTATGACCTCGATGACGCTCTTGAGCGGATCAGATTGAAACCCGACGCACTTGCCTCTCGTATGAAAAAAACACTCGGCAAGATTCGCGACGTTGAGGTGCTCGACCTCAACGTTTTGCACGAGAGCGGGTTCACGATGTACGACATCGAAACGGGCAAAACACTCAAATAAGAATCAAAATCAAATCAATAAATTCAAGTATTATGAAAATCAAATTCAGAGAAACACAACTAGGCAACAAGCGCCTCGGCGTCCTGAGCACAATCGGCTCGGAAAGCAAAACACTAAGAAAGCAAGAGTATTTTTTCGCAATCCTGAGCTCATGCGATAGCCGTATTTTGAAACTTGGCACGCCCGTTGCGTGTCGAGTTGTCAAGAGCTCAAGAGAGGGCAAGCCTGACATTTTTCACGTTGGTACTGAGAACACTGAGAACTTTTTGATTGTCAGAAAACCGACTTTCTCGAAAATGATCAGGGCGGGCAAAGCTGAGGCTCTCGGCTCAAAATGGAAAGCGTTTCTTGAGGACGCTCTCAAGGTTTCAAAGCTCAAATTCACCTCGCAATGAGAAAGCCCATATTTGACGCATACGACCGCATGATCATGCACGGGCACCGAGACGGAAATCAAACCGTCTCGGGTGCTTTTTTGTATTTTCAGCTTGCCGTGCTAAAACTCAGGCGAGAGGTGTGTGATCTCTTGCTCATGATTCACCACAAAATACAAGGCAAATGAAACTCAGACCATACCAACAAGACAGCAAAGACGAGGCTCGAAAATTATACATCGACGGGCACCGTCGGGTCATTCTATGCAAGCCCACTGGCTCAGGCAAAACGGTGACCTTTGCATCAATGGCGAGCGACGCCGTGCTCAAGGGTTCAAAGGTTGCTATTTTAGTCGATCGCAAAGAGTTACTTGAGCAAGCGGCTGAGAAACTCAAGGCGTACGGTTTACGCCCTCAGATCATTCGAGGAAAGAACCGCGTGAACTATCAAAGCAAGTGTTTCGTTGCCACGCTTCAAACCCTGATCAACCGACCGCAACTTGATGTCAGCTTGCTCATAATTGATGAGGCGCACAAGCAAACGTTTGACAAATTGCTCGCTCTTGACGCATACGACAAAACGTTCATAATTGGGGCAACGGCGACGCCGATGAGGTCGGGGCGTATGAAACAACTCTCAGATAATTACACCGCCATGATCGAGCCCGTGACGATCAACGAATTGATCTCTGACGGATTTCTCGTGCCCGCGATCACATACGCCGCCAAAGCGGGCGGTGCTGATATGTCAAGCGTCAAGACGAAACTCGGTGACTTTGACAAGAAAACCATGTTCGACGCGTTCAACAAGTCACAATTGTATGACGGGGTCGTTGGTCAATACCGGAAATTCTCAACAGACGAAAGAGCGATTTGTTTCAACATCAACGTCGAGCATTCAAAGAACACCGTCGAGGCTTTTGAGTCTCAAGGAATAACGGCAAAGCATTGCGACGGCTCAATGACTGAGAAAGAGCGCACGAGTATCTTGAGAGAATGGCGTCTCGGTCTGTTTGATGTTCTTTGCAATTGTGACTTGTTCACGACGGGGTTCGACGAGCCAACGATCGAGACGGTGATTGTAAACCGAGCGACTCAGAGCGTGCCGTTGTGGCTACAAATGTGCGGGCGTGGGTCAAGACCTTCAAAGGGCAAGGGTGAGTTCAAAATCATCGACATGGGCGCTAATGTGTACCGCCTCGGGTTCTGGGAACAAGAGCGAGTTTTCAACCTGACCCATGAGAGCAAGAAAAGCAAAGGCGAGGCGCCCGTAAAAGAGTGCGACCCAACGATCGGCGACCTCAACGGGCTGATCGGTTGCGGCGCGGTTGTGCCCGCCTCATCGACAAAGTGCAAACATTGCGGGTTTGTCTTTCCAGTGAAAGAGCGCAAGCTCGTTGTCGGTGATTTCGGACAAGTGACCGACAAGAACAATGTCTTGCCTGATCACCTAGCAAATAAAGCATTCAAAAATATGAGCCTCAACGAGCTTGATGAGGTGCGAAAAATTCGCAAGTATAACCTCGGTTGGCTTGTGCGTCAAGTGGCGACACGTGACGACCTGAGCCTTGAGCAATTACAAGAGTTCAAAGGGTATAAAAAGAGTTGGGTCGCCGTAACAAAAGAGCGCCTCGGTCTTGAAAAAATCAATCAAAAAATCACATCATGAAATAAATGAACCAAGAGGCAAAGAGACGTTGCACTCGTTGACAAGGTCGGCGACTTGCTCGGCAAGATCGCCAAACGACTCTTTCCAGGCGGGGCACAAAGAGGGCTTTGAAAAGGGCAAGGCTGAGAAATTCACGTTCACTAAAAACTAAAGCAATGAAACAAAGAGTCATTCAATACATCAAGACAAAGTTCGGCAGCAAGTGGGTCGCTGAGCGTATCGACTACAAAGCGCAAGCGTACACAACTGACATGATTTGTGACCTTGATCATCAAGAGCTCAAAGATATTGTTCGAGAGGAAATTGCCGAGGACGTACTCAATGAGCTCGGGTACGCTGAGGAAAGGTTCGAGTTTGAGGCGGGCATCGAGATCAATGAGCTGATCAATGGAATCTTTCAAATACTTAAGCCATGAAAAAACCGTATTATATAAAGCATCGCCATGAGCTCAAACCGCGTGAGATCGTGAGGTTAACCGACAGAGAGAAAGAGAGCTGTGAGGATGAGGTTTTGGGTCAAGACCTCATTCTTGTACGCACAACAGAGCCCGCGTTGAGGTTGTTTTCCATCATGGGCAACCCCCTCGAATGTGAAATTCAAAGCCACGACGATGCGGTCGATTGACGAGCAACGGCGGCGCTTGTACGACCTTGACTTGCGAAAGAACAAGAGAGGAAGGTGCGCGGTTCGTTATTGTCGAGGGGTGAAACCTAAAACAAAACGAATTTGTCACAAGTGCAACAAGAGGCGGCTCAAGATCAACAACCCAGTCGCGTATACTTACAACACCACCAAGCAAAACGCAAAGAGGCGCGGCAAGGTGTTTTCGCTCTCTTTGGGCTACTTTCAAGAGCTATGCCTTGAAACGGGGTACCTTGAGAATAAAGGTCGAACCTCGACCGCTATGAGCCTCGACCGTATCAACCCGACGTTCGGGTACATTGAGGGCAATGTTCGGGTCATCGCATACGGCGTGAACTCGGGGCGATCTCAAGACGATATTGATCACGACCCGACGAACGCGTGCCCTTTTTAGGTAATTTGCAACCCCCGAAAATCATCACAAAACCAATCTTTCAAATGTCAAAAATTTCATTTTATCAGTCAGTAAAAAATATAAGTCAGATGACCGAACTCGACCTCGACGACATCATGACGAGCATACAAATCGGCGAGTATCAAGAGATCGTTGAGCAAGTACGAGCGGCGACCGACCCAGAACTCAAAAAGAAACTCAAGACGAGTTTGCCCGCATTCACGGGCTCGGGCACATTCTCGAAACGACTCAATGAGAGCCTCATCAAGCACTCGGGTCGTATCATCATTGACCTCGATCATCTTGAGGACGTAAACGAGGCAAAGAGCCAACTCGGCGCCGATGAGTTCGTTGAGTACGCATTCACCTCAGTCGGTGGTCAAGGACTCGCCGTGGTGTTCAAAATAGACGGCTCAACACATGGGCAATCTTTTCAACAAATCAAGCAATACATCGAGACGAAATACGGGTACCAAGTTGACAAGGGTGTCAAAGAGGTAGCGAGGTTGAGGTTCGTCTCGTTTGACCCTGATCTCATGTACAACGCCGACGCGATTCAATGGGAGCCTCAAGCACTCGGCGGGCGTGAGGTATACGACACCGACCGCATCAAGCACATAATCGGCACCAACTTGAACAAGGCGATCGCGGGCGAGCGTCATTTTTTCAGAGTGAGAAACGCACGTCTTGCGGGAGGTTTCGTTGCGGGCGGCATGATCAGCGAGGACGAGATGCGCGACTTTATGCAAAATGAGATCATTTCGAGAGGCATCGACGGCACCAGACGGCAAGCGGCATTCAAGACAATCGAGGACGGTTTAATTTATGGGCGCAAAGACCCGATCACAAAAGAGAAAGCCCAAGAGTACGAGGCGCGGCACGCCCAGACGACGAGCGCGATCAAGGACGTGTTCGGGTTCGCGAATGAAGTCAACCGAGCTGGGCGCGATTTCACAAATACCGACATCGACCACCTTGCCAAGCAACACGGGCTCAATTTTTCAGAGGTTGAGACGATATTCAAGCGAGTGTTTCACGAGAATCGCGACGAGCACGGCATTGATGACAAGCCCGAGATTGACAAGGTTGAGCTCTTTCTCTCACGTGCTTACGAGTTTTTTTTCAATGAGGTCACTCAAATGCGTGAGTATCGAATCAAGGGCACGAATGACGATTTTGTGAAAGTGAACTATGACACTATTTGGCGAGCACTCTCAAAGCGCGGTTTCAAATTTCCGCTCGACAAACTCAAGAGCCTCTTGCGATCTGATTTCGTGACGATTTACAACCCGTTCAAGATGTACTTTGACCAATTGCCAACGTGGAAAGCTACAAAAGAGGGGCATGACCCAATCGGCGACCTCGCTGATCACGTGGTCACAACAACCCCCGGCTTTTTTCGTGAGCAACTCAAGAAAGCCCTCGTCAGACAAATCGCTTGCGCTCTCGGTAACTATGTCAACCGCATCGTGATCGTGCTCGTTTCTGAGGCACAAGCGACGGGCAAGAGTACGTTCATTCGATTTTTGAACCCTTTCGGCTTGGAGTATTACACCGAGAGCCCCTTGCAATCAAACAAAGATACCGAATTTGCATTTGTCGAGAATTTCATGTATAACCTTGAGGAACTTTCGAGCCTCTCAAATACCGACGTGAACCGCCTCAAGGAGATCATCTCAAAAGCCTCGATCAAAGAGCGCAAGCCATACGCCCAAGATGCCGAAAGTCAGCCGAGGCGTTGCACATTCTGGGGTTCAACCAACAAGACCGAGTTCTTGACAGACACGCAAAACACTCGTTGGCTTTGTTTCACGGTTGAGTCAATCAAATGGGCGTACTCGAAAGAGATCGACATCAATGAGGTGTATGCTCAAGCTCTTGCTTTGTATAATGACCCGAATTTCAACTTTGAGCTCAATGCTGACGAACAAGAGAAACGTGATTTCATCAACAAGGGCTTTGAGATCGTTGACATTGAGAAAGAGCTCATCATGCTACACTTTAAAGTATGCGCCAAGAACGCGGGCGAGTTTGTCAGCAATGCCGACATACTTGAGCGCCTGACTAATTTCACCGAGGGCAAGGTCAAACTCAATACGCGCATAATTAGCAAAAGCATGGTTCAACTAGATTTTGATCGAGACATCAAGAAAGCAAACGGTCACGCCGTTCGGGGTTTTTGGGTCAAACAATATGCGAAGCCAAAGTACGTAATTGACACAGAAATGAACCTCAACCTCGACGAAAAGATTAAGAGAGCGAAAGCGAACCGCAAGATGATCGCCGACGGATCAGGTGACGGCGGGCAACCGTTCTAATTACATAATCATTACATAAGGAAAGCACCTGAACGCCTACAGATTGCCGCACAAAACGACCCTCGGGTCACATAATAATCACATAAGATGGAAGTACAAATATTAACATTCTCAGGGCGTAAAGCCGACAATGATGCCGCCAGTTGGGCGATTAAAATGATCGAGCAAGATTTCACGGTCACGCATTCGCTTGCGATTGATCAGCAAAACGGCAAACATCTTTCAATGCTCGCCGTCAAAAACTAGAAGTGTAACCGAATGTAACTTTGCCGCGTTGCCCGTCTGTTCTACGATGTAAGAGATTACGTCGTCAGCGGTTACATTAGTTACACTCGATTTGTATATAGTTCTTTTTGCGTCAGCGTCAAGGCGTGGGCATGGCGCCCTTTATTTATTAAGTCTTTGACAATCTTTTCTTAAAATAGAAGTGTAACTAGTGTAACCCGAAGAGCAAACCCAAAGAGGGCAAGGATTTCAGAGGTTACGTTGCAAGTGTAACCAAGTGTAACTAATGTAACTATGATTCAAGCCCAAAGTGAAATCCAATTGCAAGCCGAATGCGTAAGATACATGCGCAACGAATTGCGCGTCGTTTACGGCACTTTTTTCTCAGTGCCTAACGAAGGCAAGCGTGGGGTCGTGAACGCATCGAGAATGATCGCTCAAGGCTTGCTCGCGGGTATTCCTGACCTCGTTTGGCTGATTGATGAAACCGTCGTATTTTTTGAACTGAAAGCAAAGAACGGTTCGACGAGCGCAAAGCAAAAACTCATTCACGAGAATCTCAGAGCCGAGGGGTATGAGGTTCATATAGTTAAAACGTTCACCGAATTTGAAAAAATCGTATGTTTGCGAATCAATAAACAAACCCTATAAATTCACCAATTATGAAAAAAGTAATTTTTTCAACGCTTGGGCTCGCCCTTACTTTTTTTACAGTTTCCGCAACCCTGAGCTCTTGCTCAAAGGAAAACGTCGAGACAAAAGTATCAAACCCTGATCAGGTTCTTGAGATCAAAACCGTGCTTGATAGAATGGCGATCGAAATGCGTGCCCCTGATCTCATATTTTCAATTACAGAGATCGACCAGGCAATGCAAGGTAATCACCCAGCTCTTGTCGCAAGCCGTGACGCTTGCGAGCCTTTTTGTCTGAAACGCAAAGTCGGTGGCAATGCGAGTGAATATCGTGCGAACATTGTCACCGTGCTCGAATACCTGAGCATTTTCGGCTCTGAGGTCGAGACGTATGACCCACGTGACACCAACGGCGACAATTTCATCAACATGAGCGACGTCCTTGTGATACTGGCGAGCTTTGGCAATGAATTTGAAACCGTGCCCCTCTCAGCAGTTGATGCGGTCGGCGGTGAAATATCGGGCTCGGGTGAGCTTGCTCTCTATCCTGACGAACTAATTGTCAACGGTGAGATTCTCACCCCGATCAGCTTGTTCAAGGGTTCAAATTGCTTTGTACAAGACTACGAGAGCGACGAGTATAACGCCGAATTTTGCTACAATCAAACGATGCTCTCTTTTGCAACGAGCGGCGGCACAATCAAGTATTTTCACATCAATTAAAAGCAAAGACAAATGTCAAAACGCACAACATTCTCAGACCTAAAAAAAGGCGACAAGGTTGAGATCAGAAAGAACGCCGACGAGAAAGGAATAATCAAAGAGGTCAACGACGTATCGAAAGGTAAGTACGGCACAAAGATCAGCCTCGGCTACAATTTCAAATTCGTAGTCGATAACGAACAAGCCTTGTTCGTGACTGAGTTCTTTGATTCACGTCAAAAGTACGTATACATCATTGATCAACAAAAGGCGGCAAAGTAATCGAAAAACAACATCAAGAAAGCCCTCGACAAAATCGGGGGCTTTTTTCAATCAAAACCTTATCACATGCTCATCACAAAAAAGTCACTCAATTACGTTCTCGAGATCACGAAATACTTGTATTTCAACCTGGAAATCAACCAAGAAATCGAGGTCAAAAAGATCACCAAACAAAACAACAGAGATATGTTTGCCGCCGCTCTTGATTTCATCATTGACCGCAATTTGACGTTGCTC
>Ga0222662_1000449_pt1 | contig 33420 bp, 35 predicted proteins | sample AntAcemetagen600_FD_179821 | JGI IMG/M metagenome (GOLD analysis project Ga0222662, IMG submission 179821) | Saline water microbial communities from Ace Lake, Antarctica - #600 | ecosystem: Environmental > Aquatic > Non-marine Saline and Alkaline > Saline | place: Antarctica: Ace Lake... | reverse complement strand
AGCACAAAATGGGTGCTAAGGATAGCGATTCCCATAAAAGTCTTGTCTAGGGGTTTTGGGAAGTGGTCTACGGATAATTAACTCGAAAAATCACCAATAGCTTATGCTGAGAAATACTAATTGTACTCAGCACAAATATTTCCTACAAACCCCCGTAACTCAATATGGTTTTACCTTCCAATTTTTAGACTTGTAAATACCCATGAATCTGGGTGTATTGGACTCTTGTTTTCCTTAGTATCCCACCCCCACTATTCAGATATGTAAATCCATAAGCTGTTTTTACGTAATGCATTTCGGTTTCAAGATGGTGCATTTACAGGTGTGTTGCGGACATTTTTATGGTCTTTAGCGTGGGGTTTTATTCAAGAACCCCCCACTTATTCACACTTTACAAGCACAAAATGGGTGCTAAGGATAGCGATTCCCATAAAAGTCTTGTCTGGGTGGGTATTGGGCGGTCGTTTTCCTGAGCGTCTAATTCCCTGTAATTCAGATACGTAAATCCATATGGTACTTTCCGCAATGCGTTTCGGTTGTGATTACGGAATTCGTTGTGTGAATTTAAGTCAATACCCCACTATTTACTGGGGTTTTAATCGCAAAATGGATAGTTAGGACAAGAGTCGACCGCAAAGTGTCTAAGCGGGGTTTCGCAAGCAAATTCACTATGGAACCCTAAGATTATGCGTGCTAATTACAATGGAAAAGAGTTACCGCATCCTCGCTAGAAATACCGCAGGAATGTATCCGAAAACCTCGCAATTCTACGGGGGTTTGATAAGCTACGTCTTGGGGTTTGTTGTGCTTTGGATTTGAAAAACACCACTGGCACCGCCCGAGCGAACACAAAGAACTAGAGTATGACCAATATGGGTAGGTCAGGATGGAAATACTTCCATGCTATAGGTATAGACAGACAGTTGAATAATCGAATAGATTATTCCAAACTTACATCTACTATTGCTACTTAATTCATTGATGTCCATCAGTTATCACTCTTCTTACGTTGAATCCCCCGATACCAGAGGGATACAGAAGAATAATCCTTGGACATGAGCGGACAATAGAAATCATAATAGCCTGAAAAATAGATATTTATAAGATTAAGACTTGGACAGTCTGTGTCCGATTCGTTGGCCAAGAACTGTCCGACTTAAAGAATCCTAAGTTATTGATTATCAACGAAAAACGAGTAGATATGTCCATCTCTGTCCAACTGAAATGGCCGCTAAAATGTTGATAAACAACAAATTAGCGGCCCATATTCAGGGGTTTTATGGACAGTATAGAATTATCCTTTTGCTTCAGCATTAAACACCTTCGGATAGTTAGCTACATAGCCCTTCAAAGTGCGCCCAGCTTTCTTTCTTCTCGCCTCTCCAGTCTTTAGTTTGGGGAACTCTACATCGCCAATTCTCTGTTGCGGCCAGTTTGCCCTGATGTAGCCAGCAAAACGCAATACTTCTACGGGAGCAACAATCTCTTTTGTAACCTGGCTGTATACTTCCCAAGCGCTCTCATAGAAATAGTCTGCCAGCTTAAGTGCTCGGGCCATGTGATCTTCGGTAATTTCAAGCTCAGCCTCAAATGGACGGTTGTCATAGCTAGAATCCGACACCACAAGAAGTCCACTAAAACGGGCAGCGTACTCACTGATTTTCCCCAGTATTCCAGCATGGATTTCGCGCAATCTTGAATCAGTCATTGCGTTTATTGAAGATGCTCTCTTCTTCCGCCATGCTTCTTGAAGTTTATTTGCGGACCTAGACATTGTCAAAAGTTTAGGTTGGTCAGTTTCATTGTAGACAGGTAGGCCGTTGTATAGCCTTTGGATACATCGCGCATGATGTTGTTCAATTTCTGGGGGAAGGTGATAATCATTTTCAGGTAAGGCGATTCGAGCCTCTTCTGCAGTAGCAAACAAAATTCGAAATATGAATCCCGTAGTATCTCTGTCATTCTTGAAAAGTTTCCAAGCTACACTTGGTTGGACACCTCCAATTGCGTTGACAAAAAGACGCATCATGGAAAACTTAACCCGTCCAGATCGAACCCCAGAATAGGGTGACCCATTCCATGCGCTGAGCCAAAACTGTTCATCGGTTCCTTCTTTTCTGGCCATGGCATTTAACCCGTTAATCCATTCTAGGATTTCATCTGCCTCCTTTGTAACACCTTTTGGATTCTCCGGTAAAAGCGTTCGAACTAGTGTGCTTATGTGAATGTCGCGGAAAAGTGCTGCCTTCATTTGCTGTGTATCCATATTGATTCCAGAATCCTTGTCATGGCTTTGTCTTTCGGCATCTTTCCACTCTAAATCAAATGCGTTTTGAATCTCACGTAGCGGTTTGAATATTAGAGAGAATGGCAACGTCTTTCCTGAGCTGGTCATTCCCACCATACATGACCACATTGACATGTACATCAATCCACTACTCCTTTTAATCGCATAGGCGGTACCGATAGCAGAGCTGTACACAGTAAGCATATTCAGCCCAATAAAACTTCTTGGAATGTCAAAGTGCTTATGAATTATCGTCATGAATTCTTTAGCTTTTGGGTGGAATACCTCAAAAGGAAAAACATTCTTTAGCGATCTGGTATTAAGCTCCGCTTCGAGCTCAGAAGAACTTATTCCTGCGGCATCTCCTTTGGCTTTGGCGAAGAATTCGTGGGCTCTTGAATTTGATTTATCAGTCATCGTTGTTTCGGTTAAGTGCGTTGTATTGATTTGTAATGTGAGTGGCATACTGCCGTTTCTTGACACGACTTATTTTGTCGGATATCGTGCTTAATAAGTACCTCAGTTCTTCGGATTCTTCTTCGTATCCGTGAGTTGATAAGAATTGGATTCCAACCTCAATTCCATTGATGATGTCTACCTTCTGATTGGCTATTTCTCCGATGAGGCCGGTCAAATCATCATAGCGCTGGCTATTAGTCTCCAAAATCCAGCCATCTATCATTTCAAGGGCTATTTCGCGTATAGAATACTCAACCAGTAGAATAGAGTGAGTCTGAATGTTTGCAGAGGTTGCGACTCTCTCGGTCATGTTGCTCAATGCCATCACCAGTGGAACATAAACTCCATAATCAGAAATCAAAGTCTTAGTTACGGTAACCAAGTCTACAGGCATTGTTCTGTAGGTCTTTTCAATTGCTGACCATAGATGACCGTGCGTTATCCGAATACCGGCAACTGTCTCTACAACGGTGTTCCCCTTAAAGGTCTGTGGACTTAGGATATCCATTACCTGGGAATAGGCACCTTTCTCAAGCATGCAAGCCCCGATAATGATTTCCTCCGTCTCTTGCCGCCATTGCGCGGTAGATGAAGAACCATTCATGTCAAATCGGATTAAATCTGACTGAACTATTAGGCTTTACGCCTTTTGCGTTTACCAGCCTTTGCCAATAGAGAATCTACCTCATTGATTGTTGAGATTTCTTGCTCAAGGCTAGTTTTCCGTCTTCCAGAATTGAGATATTCAAGCAACTCAGACCGATGGAACACCAGTCGTTTATGCTTCTTGATATGCGGAATCTGACGCACCTTTGCATAAAGCGTGGGCATGGCGATTTGAAGAAATTCAGCTGCTTGCTTCGCGTTTAGAAGTTCATCGCCCTGTTCTGGAACAGTAGGAACTGAAATGATTTCCTCTATGCGAGATATTCGCTTGAGGACTTCCGAAATTGCTTCGGGTAGGTCATTAAATGAAATTGGTTTTTGATTCATTGAGCTTTGTTTTCGTTACTCAAATGTTTCAAAAAGGGAATCTCTGTAAGTACTTGTAAGTACTTACAAATCGAATCTACAAGAGAGATTTAAATTCATCAGATAGGTAGAGGTAATCAGAATTTACTCGTTCATATACATCTCCACTTTCAAGATAATCACAAACAGCTTGTAGATTTTTGATGTGATTAGTAATGGTTCTTTTGTGTGTGGTTTTAGCTGTATAATCATTCAGCAATTTGCGATGATAGTCGCGTCCATATTTTTCAGCCGTTTCACCATATTTCTTAAAGAATTCAGAACCTGAATTCTTACTGGTACGACCACACATTTCTTTAGCCAATTTGGCTGCTTCACTTCCATGATGAGACGTACTTGTGACAGTTATCCCACGGTAGCGTAATACAAGCGCTGCTTGTCGAAGACCCAAGAGCCCTTCTCCCCGTTTGGTCTCCATGGAAACGGGCGCTACTTCTTTGGCATTGGACGCATCGGGCTGTTCCTGAAACTCTAAGTGCCTACTTGTCTCATTTACAGAATTCGGGGGGACTCCGTTAACCGACTCAAAGTCAGTTAATGCTTGCTTCGTTGGTTTGTGGGATTTCAAATAGTGCTGAAATGATTTCAACCAATCTAGGTAGAGCTTCATTCCATCTGCGCGGCAACTGTAGTTATCATCATCCCTTGCCAGAGGCGTCATCCACGTAGGTCGACCATAAGACAATATATTGGCATAGGCCTCTCGATAATGTGGAATGTCGTCCTTAAAGTCGATGTAAAGAATCGAAATTGAGTACGGTTCCGGTTTATCGACAAACTTTTCTGGATAAAGATGAAACTGCGACTTTTCAATTTCTCTAGTAATCTGCATTGGGTCAGCTGTATCACTCCAGCCGCGCTGAAAGTCAGATTTCAAGAATCTAAATTCTTGCATTACCTCATTCCAATACATTTCCTTAAGATTAGTTTCGAGCTTGGTTATTTCTTCAGGAGTCATTAGGAATAGTACCCGTTCTCCTGAATCGTCTTTTTTTTCAATTCCAGTACGGCAACGCGGTAGGGGTTCAATCTCACCATCCTCTCGCCAATCTTCAAATGTCCAGTATTTGGTTACGGGTCTGTTTCCTGCCTCTTTCATTCTATTTTTAATCAAAGTTCATCAGTTTTTTAGCAAGTTCTTTCCCAGCCTCGTCATCAAACCCAGCAAAATAATTATAAGTGGATTTGACGTCACCATGTCCTAAGCTTTCCTGCATGAAGTCCATGGACGCTCCGCTGTTGACGGCCCTAGTAGCGAAGCTGTGTCTTGCCCAATAGGTTGATATTTCTGGTAACCCATTAGCCCGACAGAGCTTTTTTAGATGTTGATTAACAGACCTTGTGAAGTTCTTAATCTTACGGTGTTGCTCTTCCGGGCTCTGAGATTCGGAAATTATTGGGAATACGTAAATAGCATCGGAAGAACTATTGCCATATGTTGCGATTACTTTGGGTTGTATTGCCGTTAAGAATACAGTGATTTGTTTTTGTTTGCCCTTTTTGGTTCTAGCCGTTTTGGCACGAGTGAAATGGAACCTGTCGGAATCCATTTGGTCTGACTTTAATTTTGCAATATCCTTCATGTTCATTCCATTACTTATGTAACTGAAGAAGAAAAAAGCTCTGGCTTTTTCCTGCTGTGGCGTTGATGGAACACACTCGAATAAGGTTTTAAGCTGCTCCTGAGACAAGGCTTTTTTGGTGTTTCTGCCTTCTGGTATTACATACTTACGTTTTCCAAATGGATATTGTTCTCGTTTAACTTCACCCTCCTCAATGGCTTTATTCAACACATATCGAAGTGTTCGGAGGTACATACCAACGGTAGTCATTGAGCGACCAGAGTCAATCATGAAATCCTCAAATCCCTGTAACCATTTCGGTGTAATTAACTTGAACAGAAGCCGTTTAGTCTTTGCGTACTTCATAAGTGCGTTCTGTGCATACCGGTAGCTATCAGCAGTGCCGATACGCCCAGCTATTTTGAGGTTCTGAACGATTTCTTCATAGTGCCAGAAAACGTTTTGACGCTCCCCCTTCGGAATTGTTATTAGTCGGTTGAATGACTCAAACGAAAACGTTTCCATCTCATCAATGGACTGGTTCGCCTTTCGTAGAATTCGGTCTAGCTTATTCCTAAGCTCTTTAAATTCCTTCCTCGGTCTGGCCTTTTCCCACGTATCCAAAAATTCAGTTTCTGAACAATCCATTCCAGTGGAATAAGGCTTACCAACTTGTGCGCTACCATCCCAGATGTATAACTTTACTGGAAACCTGCCATCTTTTTTCACTCTTCGAGTGTCTAAAAAAAGGGACGCTCGTACCTCATTCCCTCTTGTAATCATAGATTTATAGTCAAAATTATTTGCAAGTAATTTGCAAGTGAAAGTAGCGTATTATCGATAAATACCAACAACAACTAATATGACTATACAGGCCAATTGAGTTCAAATGATGGTTTTAGATAGGTATTCCATGGTTATTGATTACTCTATTCCTTTGACTCATAATCAAGGGGTCGAAGGTTCAAGTCCTTCTGGGCCCACTGGAAATCAAGGAGTTACAGCGTTTTCCGTTGTAACTCCTTTTTGTTTGCCCACTTTTTGCCCAAAAACCGTGTCTAAAAGTCAATTTGGGTTTTTGTGAGTGTCTGCTTTTGCTTCTATGAAATTTATGGAAGCTGATCGTTTAGTTGCAATACTTTCTAATCATATCATAGGCTTTTCCAAGCCCCAATTCACCTGCCTTAGATAAATCGAAGCACCCACCGTCTTTTTGATTCAACGTTATTTTTACAAGCCCCCTATTGTGATAGGCAATTGCATCATCAGGAGCAAGTTCAATAGTCTTGGTGTAATCAGCTATTGCTCCTCTATGGTCTTGAAGTTTGCCCTTTGCAATACCCCTAGCGTAATAGGTATTTGCATCATCAGGAGCAAGTTCAATAGTCTTGGTGTAGTCAGCTATTGCTCCTCTAAGGTCTTGGAGGTCGTTCTTTGACCCCCCTGTTGTTATAGGCTTTCGCATAATTTGGGTCAAGTTCTATAGCCTTATTGTAGTCAGCTATTGCTCCTTTATGGTCTTGGGAATTCCCCTTTAAAACACCATTACGGAAGTAGTCCTCTGCTGTTTGGCAGTTAGCCGCTGTTAGAGAAACAAAGGCGATAAAAAACGCAAGTATTATTTTCATTTATTTCAAATTAGTATTGAAAAACCCCCTGAGAGTAACCTTTCAAAAGGTAATGTTAACCTGATACCAGAAACTCTAAGAATAGAACAAAAGTAAGAAAGCCAATTACGCTCAACAACCCGTGAACTTACAGGTGTAAAAATGTCCCTCTACGACACACACACGACTCGTGCGCGCGAAATTTAGCAGTTTTCTGTGCTATTGCTTTGTGCTATTTGTGTCAAAATATATATATATAAAAGTCTGAATATCAGTAATTTAACCCATCTACCTTTTACACTTCTTATTCAGCATGCCTGCGGACACATTTTAAACAAGGAAATAAATTCAGTAGCAATACCCCCCGTGTAGAGGCAATCACGCAAACATAACCAACCGTAACGCTCGGTATTCAAAATTCCATGCTGAAACCTCAGGAACCTTCTTTCTAGGAATTTCGTACGGGGGCATGTTTGAGGTCGTTTCCGAATTTGCTGGATGGGGTGGGGTAACTTACGTAGTGAACCTATGTTATTCCGTTAACTGAACTTCATACGTCTTTCCTCCTTCGCCATAAATAGTGGCGTTGCCTGATTCATCCAGTTCGGCAGGTTGTATATGGTCGCTATCTAAATAGCCTCCGCTTTCAAAATAGATGATTGTTACCTCGTTGTCTTCAACCTCCACATCTAAAGTGTAAGTGGTTGAATATCCTGTTTCGGAGTTGCTGTAATAGACCGTTGCCGTATGTCTGCCGTTCTCAAAGCCTTGTTGTTCTTCTTCAACTTCATAAGTTGATTCAGAAACGTAAGATTCTGTCTCTGTTGTCTCAGATTCTTGTTCTTGATTTTGCTGTACTTCTCCACACGAATAAACGAATAGACCAAGGAATAAGAGAATCGTCAAAGGTTGTTTTTTCACTTACCGAGAGATTTAATATGTTGCTTTATTCGTCCCAGAAGGCGTAAGTAACTATCGTTGTCAGGCTCAATTTCCAAAGCGAATTCTATGTGTTCCTGTGCATCTATCAACAAGAAATCTAGTTTTCGATGTTTAAGAGATTCTTTTTGTGATTGCACAATATATCTATCTAACTCGCATCTAGCCAAAATAGCATATACACGTTTTTGTGTGTAATAAACCAGTAGTTCACGTAACTTTTGCTTTAAATCATCCCCATCTTCTTTCCAATTAACATTAACATATCCTCTAACATCTGCTTCCACCATCGAGAGGTCAATTGCCCCAAAAAAACCTGAAAGCCTTTGGGTAACATCCGAACCATCATCCCTAACTTCACCAAGTATGGAGTATTCGTAGTAAGGACGAGGCGTTTTTGGAGGGTAAGATTTATGTAAAAACTCGGTGATTCCTTTTCTATCTGATTTTTCCTGCAATTCCAAGGCTAATTGAAAACATTCACCTGCTTGGTTAATCTCTCCTTTTGCACAGTACATATAGGCCATTAATATTTGATTCTCGACCAAGTTTGGATTGTGCTTATGGCTCCCCCACGAAGAGGAGTTCCCATAATTATTGAACTCGAAATAGTCAGACCATCCCAAATGAATAAGAGCAGCACCATAGTAAGGGTCAAACGCAAGGATTTTTCTACAAGTTTTATTGGACTCTCCAATCCTTCCTTGCTCTCTTAAAGATTCCGCAATAGAATATATATTATCGACCCAAACAACCCTCCATTTTCCAGCCTCATTCAATAAAGTACAATAGAGAACCTGTTTTAAAGTGTCGTTTTTAATGTTGTCCACAGAAATACGCTGAACCTCAAAACGCCTGTATTTTAAATCATCAAGAATAGGTGGCTGCGCAACATAGTTTGCAAACCAAACCTTCCCAGTTTTCTTTGTAACGCTATCATGATTATTAACATGACCAACGTATTCATCGAAAGTCACCATTGCCTTGCAAGTATCTGCTATGACTGAGTAGGCTTCTTCGAGGTCTCCGTTTGAATATTGACTGTAGTAGTACTTAGCAACTGAAATAGGGCTTGAATGGTCAACCCTGTCTTGGCAACCCATAAAAGCGCAAACCCCCGAAACGAGCAGGGACATTCTTACCAATATTCTAAAATCAATCCTCATGTCCACAAAGCTTTCTGCCGTAAGTGTTCTGCGCATCATAAAGCGAAACCGCTTTGATCTCACTCTTGCAGTTCTTTAATGCAAAGCAATTTTCGTCTAAGTGATATGCTTTGCTGCTTCTGCTGTCGCAGATGTAAACGGTTGTATCTGAATGGAGAATTGGAACAGAAAGGGTAAGAGAAAGGAAGGTCAGAAGTAGTGTTCTCATGGGGTCGTTATTTAGTTTTTCAGTTTCCAATAAGTCCGATGGTCATAATCTTTCGGAACAACGATATAGAAACGTTTTTCACTAAAGGAACTTGGGTCGTACACTAGAACGTTATTATTATCATAATTTAAGGCTTTACCATTAAAATGACTGGTTTCCATTTCCCGAATTTCAGAAGCTATAAACGAATTGGAAACAAATATTTCCTTGTCGAAAGATTCTGTAAGCGATAGGGTAAGAAAATTAGTAATCTCAATCGGTATGTTCTCAGTAAGTCGTTGCGTGAATACGGGGGTCATTTTCTTGGGTTTCCTATCGTTTGCCACATCGGTTCTAACTGCATCCTTTGAAAGCACGTAGTATTTATCGGCAAGTCTGAACTGTGGTGAATACGTAATGGCCTCGGGCGAAAGGAAACTGATACGCTCTTTGCTGGTAATTACCGAATTGCTTACTGAGCTGCTAGCTGCCACGCCAAAAGAACCCAGTACAGCCGCGCCATAACTCATCCCTCTAGAAACGGTGCTTACCTGCTTGTTGTCATCCCAATAAGCGTTTGGAATGTTGTTGTTAACTAGGTTAGACCGCTTCCAGTCTATGTAAATGGGAACATTGAGTTTGTTCTGTATCTCAAACCAAAATGTACCTCTATCGCCCCAAAAATGATACGCAATACGGATTGTATCATTATCAAAAACATAATGTGTCTGATTGTCTTTGATGTTCGGGCTTGTCGGTTGCATATCCACAACCTGAACGGCTGTCCTGCAACTGAACAGTAATGTAACGAAACAAAGAAATATGATGGGTCTCATTCGCGTAATTGAATTGGTTGTGTAATGCTGTATTAACAAACGCACGATGAAAGTAGGCAATGTTTAACAGCATTTGAACTTCACAGGCAAAGCTATAAATTAGACCGATATATCAGTCTATTAGTCTGCCATAAGCTTCGGACTTTGCCGATATGGCTAGGGTAAGGGATGAGGCTTACTTAATACGATTTGGGTTTCATGTTCGGAAACTCCGTTCAGACAGGCAACTGTCGCAATATCAGTTGGCCGACCTTGCCAATGTGAGCCGTAGCCAGATTATGGGCATTGAGAACGGAAGCATTAACCCAACGCTTTGCACTCTCCGCGCGGTTGCCGATGGTTTGAGTATTCCGCTTAGCGAGTTGGTGGAGGTGGCTTAGTCCTCGGCTGTACGCTTAAAACCAATCTGTTTTCGCGCTTTGAGTTCTTCCGCCCGTTTTTCGCCTTCCATTAGGTAGCCGATGGCCTCAAAAATATCGTTGAACTGCCTATCGTAGCGTTGCTCCAATTCTTTCAGTTGGTTAGTAAGTTCTGTATGCGAGAGAGCAAACTGTCGCATGAGTACAAATGCACGCATTATGGCGATGTTCACCCTTATGGCCTTTGCGCTGCTCAGTACGCTCGAAAGCATTGAAACGCCCTGCTCGGTAAATACGTAAGGCGGTGTTCTTCTTCCTCCCCAACTTGACATCACAGATTGTGATTTCAAGTCTGACCATTCGTCTGTATCAAGTTGAAACATGAAGTCCTCTGGAAACCGCTCAGAGTTCCGTTTTACGGCCTGATTGAGCACCCTTGTTTCTACCTCGTACAATTCCGCAAGGTCAAAATCTAGCATGACCTTTTGATCGCGTACGGAATGTATTCTACTTCGTAAGATGTCAAGTTCCATCTTTGTTTTTTTATTGTGGTTTGCAAACATAATTATCCTATCCTTTGGGTTTGTCGTTTCAGAATGGTTCAGCCTCCCAAGGTTCGGGTTTGTCAAGCTCAAACGCTTCCCGTAAATCATCATAGTTCATTCCGAAAGTTCCTCCTGTCTTTGGGGTTGCGTTTTGCTCTTGCTGGTTAAACACATGGTTTTCGGGTTTTGTGAATTCTCTTTCCTTGTATAAACCCTGATAATTCCCATTTCCCTTCATTTCAAGGGTGTTCTCTTTACCCCTGATAATTCCCTGATTCGGGCTTTTGTCGATGTCCGTATTTGCAATAATGGGAGGTGTGAAAATTCCCGTATTGTTGGGTTGTTGGCTACTGAATTCTTTGATATGTGCCAACTTGGAAGCAATGGCCTGAGACACTTTTGTTTTAAGTCCTGAATGCGGTTCTGTCGCATTAACCTCATCGGTTTCTTAAATCTACAATCTTACCAGTACTTAGGCCACCAAAGACTTGAAAGTTTCAAAATGGGTTGATTTCGAAGTTGTCATTTGACCCTTCCGTATGATGTTTACCACCTCGATTCCTGCCAAGGTTCTTTGTGCCGATTCGAACTCTTTGAATCCAGTGCAGATTGATATTCTACGTTTTATATTCCTGTGATCCTGCTCAACGATATTATTCAAATACTTGCAGCTTCTGCGTCTAATCCGGCTGAAACTCCTCGAGTTTACAGTTCGGATGGCAGCTGAGTTGGCCCCGCTCTTATCGATGTTAATCACTCTTGGCCTGCCGTTATTTCCGATGGCTTTGTTCAGAAACTTCTGTGCTGAACCTTTCATCCTCCTCTTGGTAAGCAGAAAATCTACCGTGAATCCGTACTTGTCCACTGCTCGATACAGATACCTGTCCTTCCCTCCTACCTTAATGTAGGTCTCGTCCATTCGCCAACTATTGCAGACACTGCGCTTTCTCTTATGCATGTTGGCCTCAATAATCGGTGAGAACTTGAAGACCCAGCGCTGGAGAGTGGAATCGTCAACCTCAACTCCTCGTATTTTCAATAACTCCTCCACATCTCTATAGCTAAGGGTGAACCTCAGTTTGAAATAAACTGCTTGAAGAATAATCGACTTTGGAAATCTGTGATGCTTATACATTCTGAGGACGTTTCGGTTTCCACCAAAACTAAACCATCATGGTTTTACTGGATTAACGCGACAGAACCAGGTTTTTTGATGCTGTTCCCAGTAGTTTCTTATTCGCGAGATGGTGTCTATTTCAACTTTTGAACGGGTTGGAGCTTCTAAATTCAGGCATAACAATTTTGGGGTTTTTGCAGCCAAACCCACCATCCAAATTAGTTGACAGAGAGATGTAAGTTATAATTCTTTCACAACCCGAATAATTACCTTAGCGAATCCAAAATCAAGAATGACAAACAATCAACTGATAGCGTTAAAGCGACCCATCGACCAAGTTGGTGTTGAAGAGCGCGTGGCCCGATTTCAAACAAGAAGCATCAAAACCGAAGCCAAAGTTCAAGGACTTAAAATGGTTTTGAACATGATAGACCTTACCACTTTAGAAGGGAAGGATACGGAAGGAAAGGTCCGACAGATGTGCTACAAGGCGGTTCATCCGCACGATGCATTGACCGATTTACCAACCGTAGCGGCAGTTTGTGTTTACCCAACTCATGTTGCAACAGCTGTAGACGCTTTACAAGGATCTGGAGTAAAAGTGGCTTCGGTAGCCACGGCATTTCCATCAGGAAACTCATCTCGGAAAATCAAATTGGCAGACACCAAAATTGCTGTTGATGCTGGCGCAGATGAAATAGATATGGTGATTTCGAGAGGTGAATTTCTCTCCGGTAATTACAGTTTTGTGTTTGATGAGATAGCGGCAATTAAAGACGCCTGCGGCAAAGCCCGATTGAAGGTTATCTTGGAAACAGGCGAACTTTCAACGCTAGACAATGTTCGATTTGCTAGCGATATTGCGATGCAAGCCGGTGCCGATTTTATCAAAACATCTACAGGTAAAATCAGTCCAGCAGCTACAATGCCTGTTACCCTTACAATGCTTGAAGCCATTAGAGATTACTACTACGCAACCGGGAGAATGGTGGGCATGAAGCCTGCTGGTGGAATTAGCAAATCGAAGTTGGCACTGCACAATTTGGTGATGGTAAAAGAAACGTTGGGCGATGCATGGTTAAGTAACGAATGGTTCCGATTTGGAGCTAGCAGCTTAACAAATGATGTGCTCATGCAATTGGCAAAACAAGCAGAAGGAAGATATCAAGGATTGGATTATTTCAGCAACGACTGATGGCAAAAAATAAAGAAACTAAACTCGATTTCGGTTCCAAATGGGACTACTCTGCGGCACCCGAAAGTGCGGGTCATGCAGAGATTAAGAAGGAATACGGGCTATACATCAACGGTAAGTTTGTAAAGGCCGAAGGCGGCAAGACATTCGCCTCTACCAACCCAAGCACCGAAGAACACATTGCGGATTTCGCAGAAGCTTCCGATAAGGATGTGGATAAAGCGGTAAAGGCTGCCCGAAAGGCATACAACGAAGTTTGGGGACCGATGTCTCCAAAAGAGCGGGGTAAATACATTTTCCGTATTGCACGATTGATGCAAGAACGAGCAAGAGAGTTTGCCGTTTTGGAGAGTCTCGATGGCGGAAAACCAATCCGCGAAAGTCGTGATGTAGATGTGCCAACTGCGGCAAATCACTTCTTCTATTATGCAGGTTGGGCGGATAAATTGGAGTATGCTTTCCCTGGAAAAACAGCTACGCCAGTTGGTGTTGCTGGACAGATTATTCCATGGAATTTCCCATTGTTAATGGCCGCGTGGAAGATTGCTCCAGCCTTAGCTTGTGGAAATACCGTTGTATTGAAACCAGCCGAAACAACACCATTAACCGCCATGAAATTGGCAGAGTTAATTCATGATAGCGGATTACCACCGGGCGTTGTGAATATTGTAACAGGCGCAGGTGCAACTGGTGCGGCCATTGTCAATCATCCAGATGTAGACAAAGTGGCTTTTACAGGCTCTACAGGTGTTGGGAAAATTATCCAAAAAGCCATTGCTGGAACCAAGAAAAAGGCAACACTTGAATTAGGAGGAAAAGCGGCCAATATCATTTTTGATGATGCACCACTTGACCAAGCTGTTGAAGGAATTATCAATGGGATTTTCTTCAATCAAGGACATGTTTGCTGTGCAGGTTCTCGGCTTTTCGTTCAGGAAAATGTAAAGGATTTGGTCATCAAGAAATTGAAAGATCGAATGAGCACTTTAATTGTAGGCGATCCGATGGACAAAAACACGGATGTGGGCGCCATCAACTCAAAGGAACAACTCAATACAATCAACAAATACTTGAAGATTGGAGTTGAAGAAGGCGCTGAGATTTATCAGCCTAATTGTTCACTTCCAAAGAAAGGAAACTGGTGTAAGCCAACGCTTTTCTTAGAGGCTTCTCAAAGTCACCGAATTGTGCAAGAAGAGATTTTCGGACCTGTTCTAACTGTCCAGTCTTTCCGCACAATTGATGAAGTGATCGATAAGGCGAATAATACTCCTTTCGGACTCTCAGCTGGCGTTTGGACGGATAAAGGATCCAAAATCTTCAACATGACCACCAAGCTTCGTGCAGGAATTGTTTGGGCAAACACCTTCAACAAATTCGACCCCACTTCACCTTTCGGTGGATATAAAGAAAGCGGCTATGGCCGAGAAGGCGGATTGCAAGGTTTATCAGCTTACGTTAAATTAAAATAGGGTTACGAATTACGAATGAATACGAATATGACGAACGCGGTTACATGAAACCTCCAGTCAATAGAGAAGATTTGTTGTATCCTGAACTGAGCTATCAGATTGTAGGATGTGCTTATGATGTTCATAATGAAATTGGCGGAGGTTTGCTTGAGAAAGTGTATCAAAAAGCCATGGCGGTTGCATTTCGAAACCGGACAATCAGTTTTTCTGAACAGGAGCATTATCCTGTTATGTTTGAAGGTGAAAAAGTAGGTGCCGGTTATTTCGACTTTGTGGTAGATGGTAAAGTTGTAGTTGAGTTAAAACGTACTCAGCATTTTTCAAGGAAGCATATAGAACAAGTTATAGCGTACTTGAAACAATCAGGTTTGAAACTTGGAATTCTAATACATTTCGGTCAGGAACAGGTTAGATATAAACGCATAATCAACGAATGAACTTTGATAGCATGCCATTCGCATATTCGTACCCATTCGTAATTCGCAACCGCCAAACACATAAAAGATGAGCCGAGTGACAATCAACAAAACATATAAGATTTACATCGGAGGGAAATTTCCGAGAACAGAAAGCGGTCGGTTTTATCCAGTTACGTTGAAAGACGGAACGGTAACAAACATCTGTTTAGGTAGCCGAAAGGATGCTAGAAATGCGGTTGTTGCGGCAAGAAACGCTTTCAGCGGATGGAGCTCAAGAGCGGCATTTAACAGAAGCCAAATTCTTTACCGAATTGCTGAAATGCTTGAAGGACGGAAAGCACAATTCATTGAAGAATTGATGGCCGTTGGGGCTTCGAGAGCCTCAGCCACCGAGGAGGTAGAAGCGTCAATTGACAGATGTGTTTATTTCGCGGGTTGGTGCGATAAGTACACGCAATTGTTTGGCAGTATAAACCCAGTTGCTTCATCTCATTTCAATTTCAGTGTTCAAGAACCAACTGGCGTTGTAACGATTGTTGCTCCAGAAAGGCCATCATTGCTTGGCTTGGTGAGTTCTATCATGCCAGTAATTGCTGGCGGAAACACGTGTGTTGTGCTGGCTTCAGAAAACTCTCCGCATGTTGCTGTAACGTTTGCAGAGGTGTTGAACTCATCGGATGTTCCTGGTGGAGTTGTAAATATCATCACTGGAAAGGAAGACGAATTGGTAGAGCATTTCAGTTCACACATGGATGTAAATGCAACTATTTATTGCCGAGAAAAGCATCTTAATCTCATCAAAGAAAACGCATCTCTTAATGTAAAACGCGTTTCAGATTGGAGTGATAAAGACTGGTTTAAAGACGGAGACGACCCTTATTTACTTCTCGAAACACAAGAGGTAAAAACTACTTGGCACCCGATTGAGAATATCGCTGGAGCCAAATCAGGATATTGAGCTAAGACAATAACATGATTAGCTTTTCTATGGCTCTCGTTTTTGTTGTCATCATCTTTTTATTGGTGGCGCTTTACAGCGGAAAACTGCGCGCTGAAGTTTCCTTTTTCATTGCGGTAACGGTACTAATAATTGCAGGGGTATTAAGTCCTTCAGAAGCTTTGGCTGGTTTTGCAAATGAGCAACTGGCTGTAATCATGCTGCTGTTGGTCATTTCGGATATCATCCGTAAAACGGATGTCATCAACCTTGTATTCAACAAATTATTCCAAGGAACTAAAACGGTAAGTGGTTTTGTTTTGAGGATGGTCGCGTTTGTAGCTCCAACATCTGCCTTCTTTAATAATACTCCGTTGGTAGCCATGATGATGCCGTATGTGTATTCATGGTCGAAAAAAAATAAGATATCGCCATCTAAGCTGCTTATTCCCCTGTCTTATGCGGCTATTTTGGGTGGTTGCATGACCTTGGTTGGAACCAGTACCAACTTAGTTGTAAACGGGATGGCAGTAGATGCAGGTTTCGGTTCGTTGGACATATTTGATTTTGCTTGGGTTGGGTTTCCAATGGTGATTGTTGGAGGATTGTACCTCGCACTTTTCTCAGACAAAATTCTTCCTTCTCACAAGGATGCCATGGAGGAATTCAAGGACGGTTGGCGAGAATACTTCGTAGAAACCGAAATTGAAGCCAAATCTCCTATAATTGGCAAGTCTGTTTCTGATGCGGGCCTTCGAAACTTGTCTGGAAACTTTTTGGTTGAGATTATTCGTAAAACTGCGGTTATTACCCCAGTCTCTCCTGAGCATGTTTTACGTGCTGGCGACAAACTTATCTTCACTGGCGAGACCAACAGTATCCCTGAGTTATCTAAGCCCGAGCTGGGTCTTAGTTTACCCAAAGAATGTATTGCTTCAGAACTTTCAGATGTGGTGGAAGTGGTTGTATCTCACAATAGCTGGCTGATTGGAAGACGGGTTAAGAACACCCATTTCCGAGGGAAATACGATGCGGCAATTGTTGCTATTCATCGCAACGGAGCAAAAATATCGGGTAAAATTGGTTCGGTGATTATTCAGGCTGGAGATGTGTTGCTGCTTTTTGCTGGCCGCGATTTCGATATCCGCGCTACAGGTAATGAATTCTATGTTATTTCGAAAAAGGAGAACAAAAAAGTAGATGCCAAAAAAGCGATTATGGTAATCGCAGGTGTATTACTATCCGTTGTTGTTTCTGCAAATACGCCTTTAAGTCTCTTCTCCTGTTTATTGGTTGTTCTGGCTATATCCTTTTTTACCAAGACACTTACAGGTAGCGAGATAAAACGGGGGATTAACCTCAACATGATGCTAATAATGGCTTTCGGACTGGCCCTTGGAAAAGCAATGAGCAATTCTGGGGCAGCTGAATTTATCGCTAGTAACATTCTTAAAATCGCAGAACCGTTTGGTCCTGTTGCCATATTAGGAATGATATTTTTAGTCACCAATCTGTTGGCCAGTTATATGACCAATTTGGCGGCTGTAGCCATCGTATTCCCAATATCAGTTGGCATTGCACAGAGTTTGGGGTTACCGCTAGAGCCCTTTATTATGATTGTTGCTTTCGGAGGTGCAGCAAACTTCATCACACCCATTGGCTATCAAACCAATCTTATGGTTTACGGTTCTGGAGGTTATTCGTTTAACGATTTCATGAAGATTGGCCTTCCCCTCACAATCTTATACATCGTACTTGGAACGTTGCTGATGTCCCTTCGTTATGGTCTTTTCTAGGGTGTTTTTTGCCGCGAACAAGTCCTATTTCTGAATCATGATTGAGCAAGCAATATAAGGTGCGGTTTACTCCTGAGGTTATTGAACTACGTTAGGAATATCATTCTTACTAAACTTATATAACTCATCAACCTCTTCTTCTTTTAACTTCATTACCAGATTTAGAGCATCGGGCACAACATCTGAGCTTAGCACAATTAGTGACCCTTTCTTTGCATTATCTATAGCGTATTTGATTGCCTCTGCTTCGGATGGAATCACCTTTCGGGGCTTAGCCGGATCAACAGAATCGATACCTTTTTCAAGTAATCCAATTAACTCATCTTCAGTCTTCCCTCTTAGGTTTCGATCTTGACGGATAATAATCTCGTCAAATATTTCTGCAGCAATCGCTCCTAGTTCAATTGTGTCTTGATCTCTTCTATCACCAACTCCAGCAATAATTCCAATTTTCGGAGAGCCGTCCATTTTTGCAACAAACTGTCCAAGTGCTCTAAGTCCTGCCGCGTTGTGCGCGTAATCGAGCAGGATTGTGAAATTCTTGAATTCAAACAGGTTTAATCGGCCCGGTGTCTGAGATGCAGAAGGCATGAACGATTCCAGCGCAACTTTGATATCTTCAATAGAGAACTCTCTGATGTATGCTGTGAGTGCCGCGGGTAACACGTTCTGAATCATGAAAGCTGCTTTTCCGCCCATTGTAAGCGGTACGTTCACGGCCTTGGTAATTCGAATTTTCCACTCGCCTTTCATAACGGTTATGAAGCCGTTTTCGTAAATAGCAGAAAGTCCACCATTCTTAGCATGGCGCTTAATTCGTTCGTTGTTCTCGTCCATAGAAAAGAGAGCCACGTTACCTTTCACGCTGTGTCTCATTTCGTAAACCAAATCATCATCAGCATTTAAAATGGCATGACCTGTTGGTTTTACCACTTCCGGAATTACCCCCTTTACTTTAGCCAATTGCTCTATAGTGTGAATGCCTTTTAACCCAAGATGATCGGCCGCAACATTGGTTATAATTCCAATATCGCAACGGTTAAACCCAAGTCCTGCCCTAAGCAGACCTCCTCTGGCACATTCCAATACGGCAAAGTTTACCGTTGGATCTTTTAAAACGAACTCGGCACTAGCTGGACCGGTGCAATCCCCCGTCATGAGCAGTCGGTTCTGGATGTAAACTCCATCGGTTGTGGTGTAGCCAACTTTATAACCCCGCATTCGCATGATGTGTGCAATTAGCCTGGTTGTTGTTGTTTTACCATTAGTTCCGGATATTGCTACAATTGGAATACGAGAATCGGTTCCTGGCGGGAAAAGCATGTCGATTACATGTGCCGCAACATTTCTTGGCAAACCACTACTTGGTGCTAAGTGCATTCTAAATCCTGGAGCCGCATTAACTTCTAAAACGGCACCTCCTGTTTCATTTAAAGGTTGATCAATATGGGTGGTCATAATATCAATACCACAAATATCTAGTCCAATAATGCGGCTAATCCGTTCGGCCATAAACACGTTGTATGGGTGAACTATTTCTGTTACATCCTCCGCAGTTCCGCCTGTGCTCAAGTTTCCTGTATCCTTCAGCTTCAAGAATTCGCCATCTTTCAGAATGGAATCTAAAGTGTATCCAGCGTCATCAAGAATGTTCTCCGTCATATCATTAACCGTTATGTTGGTTAACACATTCTCATGACCATAACCTCTTCTTGGATCCTCATTGGTTTTATCTATGAGTTGCTGAATAGTGCTTTTTCCATCTCCTACAACATGTGCAGCAGTGCGGCAAGCAGCCGCAACTAACCGGTGGTCAATTACCAGCAAGCGGTAATCGTCACCTTTAATTAGGCGTTCAACAATTACTGAACGACTTATTTCTTTGGCTGCATTAAACGCCACCACAGCATCTTCCCGATTATTAATATCACAAGTTATTCCACGACCATGATTTCCGTTAATTGGTTTAATAACCAGCGGGTAGCCAATTCTTTTAATCGCATCGTCTAAACCTGCTTCGGTTCTAATAATATCGCCTTTTGGTACAGGAACTTCAGCTTGTTCTAACAGGTGTTTTGTATCTTCTTTATCGCACGCTAATTCAACCGCAATACTGGAAGTTTGGCTGCTAATTGTTGCTTGAATTCGTTTTTGATTAGCACCATAGCCAAGTTGGCAAAGCGAGTATTTGTTTAGTCGAATCCATGGAATTCCTCTGCTTTGTGCCTCTTCTACAATTGACCCTGTACTTGGTCCAAGACGTTCCCCTTCTCGGAGAACGCGCATTTCCTGGATATCTTCCTCTAAATCATATTCCTCGCCAGCAATTAACGCTTCGGCAATTCTAACTGCAGATTCGGCCGCAAACCGACCAACTTTTTCTTCTATGTAACTGAACACCACGAAGTACACGCCCTCTTCACCATAAGTTCTGGTTCGGCCAAAACCCGTATCCATTCCAGCAAGGGTTTGAGTCTCCAAAGCAATGTGCTCTATTACATGGCCCATCCACGTTCCTTCTTCTACGCGACTAAAAAACCCGCCTTCTACTCCCTCGGAACAACGATGGCTGAACATGGTTGGAAACATGGCCTCTAGTCTTTCCTGAAAGCCTTCAATCTTATTGGTTGGCTTTTCCTCTAAATCCTCGAGGTCTAAAACCATAACAATCAATTTATTTCTGTTGACAGACCAATAATTAGGCCCACGCATTGCATTTATTGATCTAATCTCCATGACGTATTGTTCAAATTCTTTGGGAATTAACAAAAAAGAAAGGTGGATTGGACGATTTAATTCAGGAATATTGGAGGATTGAAATTGAAAAGGTTATAAATGAGTGATTTGAAACCTAAAGGGGTGCTAATTCCCATTGGAGGAGGTGAAGACAGGGGTAAAGAACCAGAACCAAAATTGCCATTTGAGCAGAAAGGCGTGCTTCGCCATGTTCTAAATCAGGCCAAAGGCGCAAATTCTAAAGTGGTGCTGGTAACCTCTGCATCAAGTATACCAGATGAGGTTTTTGCCGATTACGAGTATGGGTTTTTTAGGCTTGGGTGTGCGAATCTTACTCACTTCCATATCCAGTCTAAAGAAGAATGTGCGGAACCAGGTCTCTTAAAGACCTTTGCCGATGCTGATGTAATTATGTTCAGCGGAGGAAATCAGGCGAAGCTTCCTAAATATATTGGTGATACAAAGCTTCATACACTATTAAAGCACAGGTATCAGAACGAACCAGTAGTGATTGCTGGAACGAGTGCGGGAGCTATGGCTATGTCCGAGAGAATGGTTGCTGGAGGAAGCGCTTCAGAAGCGTTTGTAAAAGGGGCAGTAAAGATGAAAGTTGGGTTCGGACTTATCCCAGAACTGGTAATTGATACGCACTTTGTACGAAGAGGAAGGTTTGGAAGGTTGGCCGAAGCTGTGGCTATTAACCCTAACTGTGTAGGTATTGGTTTAGCCGAAGACACGGGAGTTATCATTAAAGATGGAGACCACTTTACGGTCATTGGTTCAGGAATGGCTATTGTGATGGATCCAAGAACGGTTACTCATAATAACCACCAGAGGCTACAAACAGGAACCCTTATTTCTATGACGGGTTTAACCACCCATTTTCTTTCCAATGGAGATAAATTCAGCATTAAAAATCATACGGTAGATGTTCTGCCAATTGAAGCCGCCTATATTTGATAAGCGTTATTCGAAAATGGCAAGATGCATCTCTTCGCCTTCTCGGATGTAGCCGCGATACATTCCGGCTGTGTTAAAAACCATGCTTGGAATCCCGTTCCTATCAATGGCAATAAGACCACCATCTCCACCTAAGTCAATCAAGCGTTTATGAACCACTTCTTCGCAAGCAGCTTGTAGCGTAAGCCCTTTAAATTCCATTAAAGCTGATACTTCGTAAGCCACAACTCCTCGGATAAAATACTCTCCGCTTCCTGTGCAAGACACCGCACAAGTTGCATTATTGGCGTAAGTTCCTGAACCAATTATCGGGCTATCTCCAACTCGGCCATACTTCTTATTTGTCATTCCTCCTGTTGATGTAGCGGCCGCGATGTCTCCCATTTTATCAACGGCAACCGCACCAACTGTTCCGAATTTTCTGTCAGGATTTATGTTGTGATCCAAAGCAGTTTCGTCTGTTCCTTTAACAGTTAACCATTGCTTGTACCTCCACTCTTCGCCAAAATAATCTGCAGATTCAAATGGGACATTCATCTCTCTTCCGAACTCTTCGGCACCAGCTCCAGCCAACATCACATGATCCGTTTTTTCCATCACTAAACGAGATAGCGCTACGGGGTTTTTTACACTAGATACCCCACAAACAGCACCAGCCATTCTATCCTTGCCATTCATGATACTAGCGTCCATTTCGTGGGTGCCATTAGCAGTAAAAACAGAGCCTCTTCCAGCGTTGAATAACGGGCTATCTTCCATGCTTTTCACGGCAACTTCCACTGCGCTTAAGGCACTTCCACCATTGGTCAAGATGGCGTTTCCGGCTTCTAAAGATTCCGTTAACGCCTTTAAATAGGCAGCTTCTTTTTCAGCACTCATCTCGCTTTTCAAGAGTGTACCAGCGCCACCATGAATAACCAACGTTGTTCTACCCATTTTACCTAATTTTTTGGCGAAGATAGCGTGGATTCCAACTCAGAATCGATGCTAACTTTGCGACTATGATTGAGCAAGCGATAAAAGGGGCCTACGAAGGCGGATTAGAGATTCTAGAGGTCTACGGAACGGAATTTACAGTGGATGTAAAAGAGGATAAAAGCCCACTAACCGAAGCTGACCGAAGAGCACACAATAAAATAATGGAGTTTCTTGAAGGAACAGGAATTCCTGTTTTGAGTGAAGAAGGGAAACAGCTTCCTTATGAAGAGAGAAAAGGTTGGAATGAGTTCTGGCTTGTCGACCCATTGGATGGCACTAAAGAGTTCGTAAAGCGCAATGGTGAGTTCACCGTGAATATTGCCCTTATAAGAAATGGCGTGCCTGTTTCAGGAATCATTTACGTTCCGGTTAAAGACGAAATGTACTTAGGTTTAGAAGGGAAAGGCGCTTTTAAAATCGACAATTACTCAAAGGTTCATGCATCTCATTCAGGTATTGATGATTTGCTTTCTAAGGGAGATAAACTCCCGAAGGAGAATGCCGATTCAAAGTTTACCATGGTTGGAAGTCGCTCGCACATGAGTGATGAAACAATGGAGTATTTCGATAAAATGAAAGCCGAGCATGGAGACGTAGAAATCGTTTCGATGGGTAGTTCTCTCAAGCTTTGCTTGGTAGCAGAAGGCGTTGCAAATGTTTACCCGCGTTTTGCTCCTACAATGGAATGGGACACAGGTGCTGGCGATGCAATTGCACGTAATTCAGGTTGCGTAGTAACACAAAAAGATGAAGTAACACCACTTCAATACAACAAGGAAAACCTACTTAATCCTTGGTTTATCGTTAAGCGTTAAGTCGTCCAAACGAGCATCGCATTTTCAATCCGTTTCCAACCTAACTCTAATTCGGTTTTAACGTTCTCGTAAACGAAACTGCTTGGTAAAATCGTCTCGTTAATTGAATGCACCGTAATGGGGTCGCGAAAGTCTAAAGCAGGTTTAGCATTGTATTTATAGATGGCTTCTTTGGCCGCCCAAAACAACGTTGTGGTTTCAATATCCTGCGCCATTTCCTGCTCATTCTCATCCAAGAAACGATCTCTCACCTTCAGCACATTCGGCTTGTAATGTTGCACATCTACACCAAGCGGTCCGGTTCCAAGAAGAATGGCCGCATAACCCTCGGTATGAGAAATAGAAACTTCTAAAGGATGTTTTGGGAGCATCGGTTTTCCATGTTCATTTTTCTCAACTTGCGGCATTTCGCCTAGCATTTCTGCCAAAAGCAATCGCGAAGCATAACGTTGTAATTGTGTTCTTGGATGACGAACAGAAAGTAGCGCTGCTACTTCAGGGTACTGGGTTTCGAAGCTCATTTCTGAGCCGTCAATCCGCCACAGGCCTAGTCTGTTTTTGCCAACTTGTATATCCTCAATAATTGGCACTATTTATACTTAGCCAAGTGATTTTTGATAGAGGCGTAGCATTCTTCAAAAGCTTCTTGCATTAACCAATGACCTGCGTCTAACTCAACATATTCGTAAGGTCCTTTCATATACTGGGCGGTGTCTTCAACGCCAACTGGTCCAATAGCAATATCCTTCTTTCCCCAAATCATCAGAGTAGGTGTCTTCACTTCAAGATAATCCTCCATATTCTGCCCTTTCTTCAGCAATTTGTAGTTGGCACGATAGTAACCCAGCGATGCTTTTAAAGCTGGCTTGTTGCCAATTACGTCTAAATAATCTTGCAATTCTTCAGGCGAACTTTTCTTCCACGTTTTCCGCAGATTCAGTCTGTCTTTCTTAAGTAAAAACCATTCTGGAATTCCCCGCCATTGGAAGAAAGACATGTACTGACTCATCTTCTTCTGCTTCTTGTTAAAACGTACGGCATCACTAAAAGCTTTCAAGTGTGGCACAGACATGGCCGTCCAGCTTTTGATTCTATCTGGATAGAACGCTACAACTGCCCAGCCAATTGCCGAGCCCCAATCGTGTCCAACGAGTTGAAAGTTTTTAATGCCAAATGCATCGGCAATTCCAATCACATCTCCGGCTAGGAACTCAATGGCGTAGTCTTTCACCTTTTCTGGTCTCGCCTGCGGGCTGAAACCACGCTGATCTGGCGCAATGCAGTAGTAGCCTTCGGCAGAAAGTTTCTCCATTAGACTAATCCACATGTGGGAAGTTTCTGGCCAACCGTGTAATAGAATCACGGGTTCATCAGTTGGATTTCCAGCAACTCTACACTTGAAAGTCATGCCGTTAACTTCCTTATTTACAATATCAATGGTGGCCATGGCGTTCAGAATTAAGGTTGAGAAAATCAGCGAAAAACAAATCCGTTTCATTCATACAATACTAACCTTTTTCCTACCGATGAGAGTACTTTTTACGCTTCTATTCACGGGCTTTTTACTTTCCGTTTCAGCACAAAACCAGGCATTGGCAGATGCCGCTATTAGCCTAACCAACAGTACGGTTATTTACGACCCAAGCTATTTCAGTATTGATTATCCGAATGGCGATGTGCCCGAAGGAAAAGGCGTTTGCACTGATGTTGTGATTAGAGCATATCGAGAACTCGGAACTGACCTCCAAAAACTAGTTCACGAAGACATGAAAGCCAACTTTCAGGTCTATCCTAAAAATTGGGGTTTAAAAATAACGGACAAAAACATTGACCACAGACGTGTACCTAATTTGATGAGATTTTTTGAGCGACACGGTAAGGAGCTATCTAAATCGGAAAATCCAGAAGATTATCTGCCTGGCGATATTGTGACGTGGAATTTAGGAAGAGGAATTACCCATATCGGAATTGTGATTGATGAGAAAACACTGTTCTCAAAAAGGCCATTAATCGTTCACAATATTGGTGCAGGGCAAGTAAAAGAAGATTGTCTTTTCCGCTATACCATAACTGGGCATTACAGGTACGAATAGCTACGCGCAGCTAGTAAGCGGACAAGAACCACAGCGTTTCCCTTTGCGCTTATACTTCTCGCAACAACGCTTCTTCTTTTTTTTCTTCAGTTCGATGGCAGGCACAACCGAGAATGGGATGATTTCCCATTGTTCTTTTTTCGGTTGATGGTTCGACTGCATGACTCAAAAGTAGGATAGGGCTCAGCCAGCGGCAATACCCTAATCGGGCTATTCTGCATCTTTGCGCTATGATAAATTCGGCAACTCCAACTTTAGAAACAGAAAGGCTTTTACTTGTGCCTTTGGAGATGAAACACATCGATAACCTAGCGGATTTAGACAGCGACCCAGAAGTGTTGCATTACATTACTGATGGCGTTCCACGAGATAGAAAACACCAAGAAGAAGGGGTGCCGAGAGTGATGAAATACATGGAGGAGAATCCTGGACTAGGACTTTGGGTTACTTATTTGAAAGACACCAATGCGTTTATGGGTTGGTACATTCTCAAACATCTCCCGAATGATGGAGAAGTTGAAGTTGGCTTCCGATTAAAGAAGAAATTTTGGGGAAATGGTTATTCCACAGAAGCTGGAAAAGCATTACTCAAATATGGATTTGAAACACTTGGCTTAAAACGCATTGCCGCCATCGTTCGGCCAGACAATTTAGCTTCTCAAGCAGTGATTAAGAAAATCGGTTTACGGGAAGAAGGAACGGGCACATTTTATGGAATTGAATGCTTGTATTTTGGGTTGGAAAGACCTAAATAAGCTTATCCTCTGGCAGCTTCGCCATTCTCGTTTTCAGAAAAGCAATTACTTCTTCTTCCGTTTGAAGAGAATCGTCTAAGCGCACAAAGCGTTTAGCTAATGCTTTGTAGTTGTGAGTGATGGCAAAAAACCAAACCACGAAGAAATCGATGCCTTCAAACACAATGGCTTTTTCGCGTTTGTAATCATCTAGGTTATCGCGAAATTCCTTGGCCATGTCTGTGTAATGCATGGCAGGCTTGATGTGATGAATGATGTGGTAACCATCATTAAAACATTGGTGGTTGTATTTCACCTCAATACAGGTAATGCTATTTCGGTAGCAATTGGCGGGCGCATCGGCATCAACAAAAGCATGTTGTCCCCAGTTGCCAGCCATCATAGCAAAGCGAGTGAACACGAACGGAATGATGAAAATAGTTAGCGTTGCTTGCCAGTTTACAAAGCTCATGGCAATTACAAATAGGTACCAGGTTAATTCGCCTAGCGCTACGTTCTTTCGTAATTTGAATCGTTTTTTACGAGTGAAATAGTTGGTTAAATCAACCATTCCAAGGGTGATAAACCGAAGAAAATATTTCATAAAGTCTCCGAAACTGTCACGCTGAAATTCGATGGTACTACTTAGGTCTTCACGTAAGTTGTTTTCGGGATGATGCATTCCCATGTGATGTCCGAAATATGTTTCGGGTGTTTCGCCAAAAAACGGCCCGAGAAACCACGGGATAATCTTGTTTAACCAATCGTGCTTGCGCTTAAAAAGCGGACGATGACTGGTGCAGTGCAGCATGAGAATGTAAGGAGGTGTGAAAAGCGCCCAGTTGATGCCGAGATAAACGGGTGCAATCCACCAACTGAACATCCCAGGAATGTACAAGAACACCGCAAAGGGCACTATAACGAGCAGAATTTTAATGATTAGATGAATGAACACGATATCCCGTTCATCACGTATGTAATTCAGCATAAACGTTGTAAATCCCGAAGTTTCCTTCTGAACATAAACAGGATCTGTGAAAGGTATTTCTGTTACGTGTCTCATTTGAGCTGGCGAAATTAAGGAAACGCGAACGGAACGCGGATGTTCTATATCAGGTTGTGATTCACGTTTCTAAGCAATGATGTTGGTAGAACCCGTGCGTGAGGGATGGAAGCGGCATCCTTTTTCCTGTTCACCCCTTCGAGTACTTCAGGGTTTGCGGAAAAAGATATAGCGAACAGCTTGACCGCCATGTACTTAGTTTCGATTGCGCTCAACCAAACTGGCATGGCGGGCACGCCCGAATAAATAGGCTCGTTAAAATGTGTTAAGGGAATAATATGGGCCATGTTGCGCGCGTACCTTTGATGTGTTGGGACAGAATACGATAAAAGCGACTGTGATTTTAATGACCGTGTCCCTTATTGGGCTCATTGGAATTCAGGTGTATTGGATAAATAACGCGGTAAAACTGCGGGAGCAGAAGTTCCAGACAACGGTAAATGAGGCGCTTGGCGATGTGGTTTATCAGTATGAAAAGCTGAAAACGGCTGAGAGTCTTGCGTTGAAAATGGATCTGCGTGAGAAACAATCGCGCCTAATTTGGCAGATGGACTCAATTACTCACGCCATTAGAAAAACTCAGGATAGCCTTCATTTACTTCAGCAATCAAAATATATTGGGGCGCTTGGTGGGCCACCGGTGTTTGAGGTAAACGCTCAGGATATTCACGCGAACGAAAATTTCCATCATTTCTTTTCGCCTGACAAACAAAATTTCCCTGGGAATGTGCAGGCGCAGTTTCAAATTAGTGTGTACGAGGAGTTTTTGGTTGACTCTGGCGGAACGTTTGTAAAACGGAGTCGTGAAAAGCATTTTGAGTCTCCTAATTATGGCCCGATTAGAAAGCCGTCTATACCGGAATCTCAGGATGAAGTGGCATGGTATGTTGATTCGCTTAAGCAGGCGCAGAGCATGAATTTGCAATGGCTGGAGAAGCGGGCGGATATGGTGAACGAGATTTTTGAGGAGATTGTGAATGTTGATTTGTACAACCAGGCGGATGAGATTGATACGATTGCGCTAGACTCCTTAATGCAGCAGCAATTGAAAGACAAGGGAATTGGTGCTGATTATGCATATGGCATTTTCGACCCGTTTATGAATGCATTTTTCGTGGCCTGCGGTAAAGATCAGGTGGAAGGGGTGATTGCTTCACCACACAAGGTCAATTTTACTCCTGGAAATGTGTTTAGTCAGCCTAAGTTTCTGAGCATTTTCTTTCCAAATCAGAATAAGTATTTGCTGCGTACCATGTGGTTGCTTTTAACCATCTCAACGATGTTTATTCTGGTCATCATTTTCTCGTTTTCGTTCACGGTTTCTACGATTATCAAACAGAAAAAAGTATCTGAAATCAAGAACGATTTCATCAATAATATGACGCATGAGTTGAAGACTCCAATTAGTACCATTTCGTTGGCGTGTCAGGCGTTGGGCGACCCTGATATTAAATCTAAGAAGGGAATCGTTGACAATTATATTAATGTGATTGCTGACGAGAATAAGCGTTTGGCGATGGTGGTTGAGAATGTGCTCCGAACTGCGGTGATGGACAAGGGTGAACTGAAGCTTGAAATCGTTGATATCAATGTGAATGAAGTGGTGGATCAGGTGCTTCAGAATATGAAGATTCAATTGGAGCAAAAAGGAGGTTCATTTATTACCGATTTGCAAGCGACAAATACGCTTGTTCAGGCTGATAAAATCCACTTTACGAATGTGGTTTTCAACTTGGTGGATAATGCGTTGAAATACACCGAAAAAATTCCTGTAATAAAGGTTGGAACACGCGATGAAGGACAGGGGATTGTGGTGTTTGTGGAAGACAACGGTATTGGAATATCGAAGGAGAATCAGAAGAAAATATACGAGAAATTATACCGTGTTCCAACAGGAAACATCCACAATGTGAAAGGTTTTGGCCTTGGCCTGAGCTACGTGAAAGCCATCGTTGACAAGCACAACGGCTGGATAAAAGTGAAAAGTGAGCTGAATAAAGGCAGCAGATTTGAAATACTCATCCCCCATAAATACAACCAAGCATGAGCACAGAAAAGATTAACGTATTACTGACGGAAGACGATCCGAATTTGGGTATGCTGCTTCGCGAATATTTGAATGCTAAAGGCTACGAAACCACGTTGGCCGTGAACGGAAAAAAGGGCTACGAAGAGTTTGCTAAAGGTGGTTTTGATATTGCCATTCTGGATGTGATGATGCCCGTGAAAGACGGCTTTACCTTGGCACAAGAAATCCGTCAAACGGACAAACATATTCCAATTATTTTCCTCACGGCCAAGAGCATGAAGGATGATAAACTGACAGGGTTTACCGCTGGCGCGGATGATTATATCACTAAGCCTTTTAGTATGGACGAGTTGCTTATGCGGATGCAGGCTGTGCTACGCAGAACCCTACCGGAAGTGGGTAAAACCAAAAAGAAGGAAGCAGTGAAGCTGGGTGAATTCATGTTCGATTATGACATGCAAACACTCACGATTAACGAAGAAAGCAAACGATTGACTACCAAAGAGGCCGACTTGCTGAACATGTTGTGCCAAAACCGCTACGATGTGCTTGACCGAAATTATGCTCTCAACAAAATTTGGGGCGATGACAACTACTTCAACTCGCGCAGCATGGACGTTTACATTGCTAAGCTCCGCAAGTACCTATCGCTGGACCCTGAAGTTGAACTTGTTAATGTTCATGGAAAAGGGTTTAAGCTTTTGGGGAAGGAGTGAGTTAGTTTATTTACCAGTCATCAATTGTTGGTTCTTCTTTTCCGACAGTTGGATTTGCAATAAATGAACTCAAATCATCCACCAATCTGGAAAAATACTGAGCAGCAATTTCTTGCCTAGAATCATTTTCTTCAATCTGCAATTCTCCTTTTCTGTTTAATACCCAGTCACTCAAATACGAATCGTCTGGAATGGAATAATGATTAGCGAGAACTAGTAGAAGTTTACCCTCTTTAAACCTGATGTCCATTTGAAACAATCCGTCCGCCCCATTTTTGTCGTTTTTTCTTACTGCTAGACAGTTTTTACACTTCACATATGGCGTCCAAATCCTATCCTTTTCGTCTACAAATAAGGGTTTATTTTCTTCGTTCATCCACTCCATCTTACCCGTAACTGGATTGATTTTGTATACTCTTATCAAGTCAGTTTCAACAAAACGATTCCTGTACCACGTAGATACAATTTTTCGCAAATCGCTTGCCGTTTTTCCACTTGCCTCAAGTGTAGTTTTAACATGAACCTTTGTCTTAACCCCATCATCCGTATCCCAATGAATTGCAGAAAATTCAAGGGTTTGTGCGAAAGAAAACGAACAACCAAAAACAAGAATTGAAAAAAAGATTAAACGCATGATTTAAAAATAAAACTATAAACACCCCGTCCTTCCGCCATCAACAGGAACGTTAATTCCGTTGATGTAACTGGCAAGTGGTGAGGCTAGGAAAGTTGCTGCCGCTGCTACTTCCCAAGGTTGAGCAAACCGCCCAGCAGGAACTTGCGCGCGCATGGCGTTACTTACTTCCTCCTCCGATTTTCCAGTTTTGGAAGCCTTGTTTGTGATGATGCTTGAAAGACGTTCGGTTTCGGTTGCGCCTGGCAGCACATTATTTACGGTAATACCGAATTCACCTAATTCATTTGCCAAGGTTTTACTCCAACTGGCAACTGCTCCGCGAATAGTGTTTGAAACGCCTAACCCGTTTAATGGAATTTTCACTGAAGTAGAGATGATGTTGATGATACGACCGTATTTCTCAGCTTTCATTCCTTCAACAAGAGATTGCACTAAAATGTGATTGCACATTAGGTGCGAACGGAAGGCTGCTTCAAATTCGTTCAATTCTGCAGCAATAGCTTTTCCTCCAGCAGGGCCTCCTGTATTGTTCAAAAGAATGTGATACGCATTCGCAGATTGCATGTGGTTTTCCACCACAATTTTCAGCGCTTCGGGCTTGCTGAAATCGGCTACCAAATAACCATGGATTTGACCTTCAGATGAATCCAATTCAGAAAGAACAGCTTTCAGCTTTTTTTCATTTCGTGCTAATAGCGTAACCGAAGCACCAGCTTTTGCCAACTGCAATGCTGTCGCTTTGCCAATTCCAGCGGTGCTTCCGCACACCAACGCTCGTTTTCCCGTAAGGTCAATTTTCATGTTCAGGCTTTGGTCAAAACTACTTGAATTTCCTTACTTTGGGGTGTAGCGATTCGTCTGTTCGGAATCGATATAAATGAATCAGAAATATCGTTTATTATGAATCTATCATGAACAATTTCCGTTCTTGGTTTAGTAGCCCATCGAAGGCTAATCTAATGCTGACATTTGCATCAATCGTCCTCACTTTGATTGGTGCAGAGGTTATATTTAGGATTGTGGGTACGGTTCTTCCCAACGTAGAGATAGGAGAGTTTTACGATGCGTATTCTGGCGAACCATCAAGTCACTACTATCGATTTGGTATTAACGATACAATCGTGTTCAATTCTGATGATGAGTTTAATTATCGGCTAGTAACCAACAACGATGGCTTTTTTGACCGGCCCTTCCCTGATGTTTTTGCAGACAGTACAATTGTTGCATTTGGAGATTCTTTTACACAAGGTGTTGGAGCTGATAGCACAGAAACATGGCCTCGCTACTTGCAGGATTGTTTAAACAGTCAAAACCACCCGAGGTCCATTTACAATTGTGGGATTGCTGGGTGCGACCCATTCTTCAATTTTGTCGTTTTTCGGGACCTAATTCTTCAGAAAAAGCCAAGCCATGTGATTTTATGTATCAATGAAACAGACGTTACAGATCTTATTTCCAGAGGAGGCATGGCGCGATTTCGCGAAGATGGGACTGTTGAGTATAGAAGTCCCTCATTGAAATACCGTTTGTTCCGGTTCTCTTCCCTCTTCCGATACATCAGTGTCAATATGCTAGATTACAACTACATGGCTATGACGGATGCGGAATTCTCTACCAGCACCGAGCAGAGTAAGGTTAGCTTGAAGAAGCTGATAAATGACTTTAACACCTTAGCATCTAAAAATGGAATCGGATTCACGTTGGTGATTATGCCTTTTCCAGGTCCTAGCATGCTGACAAGTGTTGATGAACAACTGACAGGTTTTTCCGTAGACCCGTCAATTCGTGTTATTGACCTGTTCCAGTATTTCAGTCAAGATTCAATAATCAACAATATTGACTCGTACTACTGGCCAAAGGACGGTCATTTCACTGCTGAGGGGTATAAATCGTTTGCAAACGGTATTTGCACACAACTTTATCTTAATTGAAGCGAGATTGATAAAACAGAACTCACACTTTACGTAACATTCATAACATGCCAATTCAAAAACCCTTCAATCTCCAAAAGTGGATAGATGATAATCGCGACCTCTTAAAACCACCTGTTGGCAACAAGAATCTCTATGTAGAAGCAGGAGATTTTATTGTGATGATTGTGGGCGGCCCCAATGCGCGGAAGGACTACCACTACAACGAAACGGAAGAGTTATTCTATCAATTGGAAGGCGGTATCAATGTCCGAATTCAAGAAGAAGGAAAAGCTGTTGATGTACCGATTAAAGCTGGAGAAATGTTCCTGCTACCAGCCAAAACACCTCATTCTCCGGGAAGAAGTGAAGGCTCTATCGGGTTGGTGATTGAAGCGGTGCGAAAAGGAACTGATATGCAGGACGGGCTGCTTTGGTTCTGCGATAAGTGCAACCACAAATTGCACGAAACCTATTTCCCGCTTACCAATATTGAGACAGACTTTCTGTCTCGTTTTAAAGAGTTCTACGGTTCTGAAGAGCTAAGAACCTGCAAGGGCTGCGGACACGTGATGGAAACGGATTCGAGATTCGTTTAGTCTCGCAGAGACGCAGAGAAATATTTTAGGTGACTTATCTGCTCTTACATCCAAGGCTAACAGAATCAGTCATGCTGAACTTGTTTCAGCATCTATTGATAGACCCTCAAACAAGTTCCTTTAGACTTGCAGAAGTAGTTTTAGCGTATAAACCTAGTCTGTAAGGATAAGGGAAAGGAGAACACGGAGGTGAACTATAAACAAGTTAAGAGCTAAGAGCTCATACCCTGATTAA
>Ga0222662_1000448_pt1 | contig 33442 bp, 28 predicted proteins | sample AntAcemetagen600_FD_179821 | JGI IMG/M metagenome (GOLD analysis project Ga0222662, IMG submission 179821) | Saline water microbial communities from Ace Lake, Antarctica - #600 | ecosystem: Environmental > Aquatic > Non-marine Saline and Alkaline > Saline | place: Antarctica: Ace Lake... | reverse complement strand
GACGAAGGTGTGACTTTGTGCTGACTTCACCATGTGATCCTATTGATCTGATGATTTGTGAACTACGTGATGCTTGTTATATAGTATCATTTTAGTTTTGCACAGGGGTTCTATAGACGAAAAGGTTACCTGATATTTCGTAAGAAATATCGATAACCTCTACTGTTCGTGTAACGAAAGAATCCCACCCAGGACTCCAGTCTGAGTCCTGGAGGAAGTGTGTTTGCACACACTTCCGGTGGGATTGCAAAAGGTTACCTGATATTTCGCAAGAAATATCGACAACCTGTACTGAAGCTGTAAGCTTCGAATCCCACCTTGGACTCCAGTCTGAGTCCCTGGCAAATCCTACACAAGAAAAGCGCCTCTCAGGCGCTTTTCTTATTCCTTCTCTTCCTGTTCATTTCGCTCCTTTGCGTTTCTGACTTTCTCCATCTCTGTAAATACTTCATCAGTGTATTGTCGGTGTCGTTCTCCGTAGTCGATTTGGAAATCGATGTGGGGAATTACTTTGATGCGCATGTGCTTTCTGATGTAGTGTCGTAAGTTACCGGCTCCACGCTTGAGAAATACTAGCGCGTCTGTCTGTCTGTTTTCTGGGATGGTGGTAAAGAATACGGTGGCATTCTTGTAGTCCTTAGACACGTCGGCATGAGTAATGGTAATCAGCGGATCAGTGTTCGCTTCTTGTTGAATATATTTGGCTGCAAGCTCAGAGAGTAGGGCAGCTACTTTTGTTTGTCGGTCTTCCATAGAATTATTCTGTTAGGTAACTACCGTATCAAACCCTTCGATGTAGTCTCCTTGTGCCAGCGTTGTTTTTGATTCAATCTGCATACCAAACTCTCCGTCACTGACAGAATCAACGTCTTGCTTTGCGTGCTGGAGGTTGGTCAATCTTCCTTTGCCAATGACGATGTCACGTCGGATGATGCGAATACCTTGCTTGATTTTGATAGTTCCTTCATCAAGACGTCCACCCAGAACGTGGGTATTCTTTTGGGTACTAAAGTAGACGAGAATCTTGGCTTTTCCAGTAACTACTTCTTCTTCTTTATTCGGTGTTCGGTCCTTAAGCGCGGTATTGAGCCACTCTGAGAGTTCATAAATAATACTAAAGGTATCAATCTCAACCTTCAGACGTGCCGCTAGCTCTGAGGCTGCTCGGTCAACTTTTACATTGAACCCAACAATAATAGAGTTTTCAGTGGCACTGATGTTTTGGACGTCATTGGCAGTTACATCACCAACACTCGCCTCAATCACCCGAACAGCAATCCGGTCTGACTCAAATTTTTCCAGTTCATACTTGATGGCATCAATGGTGCCAAGGACGTCAGCCTTAATCATGATTGGCACAATTGGGAGATTTGTTCGTTCAAACTTCTCTGCTTTTGGTTGGTTGAAGGCTTCAGTAACTATTTTTTCAGCTTCTTTTTTGTTGGCAACAGTTATAAAGGTATCTCCAGCTTTTGGAATTTCATTAAAACCAACGATTCCTACTGGTTCAGCTAGGCTCGCTTCTTTGATTGTGTTTCCTGTAAAGTCTTCCATGATGCGAACGGGAGCATAGGCTGTTCCTGAAACTACAAATGAACCACTTTTCAGTGTCCCGTTGTTGATGAGTAGGGTAGCGGTGTTTCCTCGTTTCTCGTCTTTGTAGCCTTCGATAACGGTTCCGGTTGCAGAAGCACCCATGTCACCAGTAAGTTCCGCTAAGTCTGCGGACAGTACAACGAGGTCTAGTAGGTCATCGATACCTTCACCAGACTTGGCAGAGATGCCTGCCCAGGGAATGTCACCACCCATACCTTCGATGTAGATTTCATTTTCAATTAAGCTGGCTTGGGTACGAGGGATATCAGCTCCTGACTTATCAATCTTATTGATGGCAACAATGTAAGGAATGTCAGCCGCTTGGATGCTCTTCAGCGCCTCAAGTGTTTGTGGCTTCACACCGTCCTCAGCAGAGACGATAAGAATAGCAATGTCAGCAACATCAGCACCACGAAGTCGCATGCCTTGGAATGCAGCGTGCCCTGGCGTGTCCAGAAAGGTGATTTTCCCTTCAGCACCTTCCTTTGTTTTGTGGTTGACCACATACGCTGAGAGATGCTGAGTGATACCACCAGCTTCACCGTCTACCACGTTTGCACTTCGGATATAATCAAGCAACGTCGACTTTCCGTGGTCGATGTGTCCCATGATAACCACCACTGGTGGTCGTTTTCCGATGTCGCTTTTTACTGCTTTCTTTTTTGCCATAGTGTTGCTGTTAGCCGAGTAATGAAAAAAGCCGTGTTTCAGGCGTTTATTGCTTGATAATGTACCACACTATATAGGTATTGGCTATATAGGGAACATGTGCCATTATGGTGCTACATGAAGTTTTTCACCACCAAAAAAAAGCGTATATACCTGGACTACGCTGCAGCCACACCAGTGCGAAGTGCGGTGCTAGCTGTGATGCAACCGTATGACCGTGACCTGTTTGCAAACCCGAGTGCTATACATGCCCAAGGGGTAGCTGCTCGGCAGGCTATTGACACTGCGCGCGAGAAGCTCGCCCGCACACTCAAGATTCGACCAAGTGGGATTATCTTTACCGGCAGTGGAACTGAAAGTAATAATCTTGCCATCCTAGGTACTGTCCAAGCGCGACATGCAGCCGGTGGTGCGTATGCAGACATGGAAGTGGTAGCAACTGAAATTGAACACCCATCGGTGAGTCAGGTGTTGGTGCACCTTACGACACTTGGTGTGCAGGTGCGGTACGTGGCGGTAGATACTGAAGGTTCTGTGCACGTCGATGCCTTGCGGGAAGTGCTGAGTAACAAAACCGTCTTGGTTTCATTTGCCTATGTAAATAGCGAGATTGGTACTGTGCAAGAAGTAGGAAAGCTGACACGGATTGTCCGAGCAGCTGAGAAGGAGTATGACACGCGGATTGTAGTGCATATAGATGCAGCCCAAGCACCCTTATGGTTGCCGTGCCAGCTTGATGCCTTGCAGGTTGACATACTCACTCTGGATGCAGGCAAGTGTTATGGTCCCAAAGGTGTTGGCGTACTGGCAATGCGCCATGGGGTAGTACTATCTTCCGTGTCGTATGGTGGATCGCAAGAATCGGGACTGCGTCCGGCAACAGAGAATACTGGCGGAATCATCGGAGCAGTGGAAGCGCTTTGTATAGCGCAAGCCGGGTATTCTCAACGTGCCGCTACAACAGCCCTCTTGCGAGATATTGCTATCGCACAGTTGTGCAATATCAATGGGGTGGTACTCAATGGTTCTTCCTCTCTACGCGTAGCCAATAATATTAATATTTCTATTCCAGGTATCGATTCTGAGTTCGCTGTTATATCGCTTGATGCCGCGGGAATTGCCTGCTCAACCAAGTCTGCCTGTTCTGGCGCATCAGGTGATGGCAGTGCTGTAGTACAGGTTATTTCAGGATCCTTAGAGCGAGCTACATCGACTATTCGATTCACTCTTGGAGAGGAGACATCAGCGCAGGAGCTGAGCAAAACAGCTGCAGTTTTGAAGCAACATGTTCTAAAAATGCGAGCTGCGCAGGCACGGTTGACTGCTGACTAAAATAGTTGCAATATAGGTGCAGGATATACATATTTGACACATTTCGTTGTTGCTTCATTAAAAATTGCAGTCACCATACAAACAGTATGGTTCCTGCTATTTTTCATTTGCGCCTAGAACTGCGTGCAAATATGAATACCCTGTTACTACGATAGATACTAAGACTTATCCTGAACCTCCGATAGACATTTCTGTAACACCATACGAGTCTTAAGCCATATCGTGTATACTTAAAATAATTATTGATATGCCAAATTTCCACAACTTTACATCCCGCGCGAAAGAAGCGATTCGAAAAGCCCACGAATTGGCTATTGAGCGTGGTCAAAACCACGTCAGTGCTGGTCATCTTCTGACTGCACTCACTATGCAAGATGAAAGTGCTGTAATTTCCATTCTTGACCAACTTGAAATCGACATCATGGAAATGACAGACTTGCTCTTAGAGTCACTAGAAGAGCCAGAGATGTCTTCATCAGTATCTCAGTCATACCAGCTCTATCTAACCCCAGAACTGGCACAGGCACTTGAGAAATCAGGCAGCATTTCTGAACAGCTTGGTGATTCGTACGTTGGTGTAGAGCATCTCTTTATGGCAGTACTTGAGTCCCCAGGGCCAACGGTAGAAGTGTTGCAACGACTTGGTATCCAAAAAGACCAGGTAGCAACTGCAGTGCAGAGTATTCGTGACAATAACGTGAGTGATGCCCAGCAGCCAAAGAAATATCGAGCCCTGTCTAAATACACTCGAAACCTTACCCAGATGGCACAGGACAACAAGCTCGACCCAGTGATTGGTCGAGATTCTGAAGTGCAACGGGTAATTCAGATTCTTTCACGACGAACAAAAAATAACCCAGTACTCATCGGAGAAGCTGGGGTAGGGAAGACGGCTATTGCAGAAGGACTCGCCCAGATGATTACCCAAAACAACGTCCCAGAATCAATGAAAGATAAAGAGATTCTAACACTTGATATTGGTCTACTGGTTGCGGGGACAAAGTTCCGCGGAGAGTTTGAAGAACGACTCAAGGCAGTGATGAAAGAAGTGGAGCAGGCCGCTGGAGCAGTTATCCTCTTTATCGATGAACTCCACACGATTGTAGGCGCTGGTGCGTCTGAAGGGTCTATGGACGCTTCAAACATGCTTAAGCCGGCTCTAGCCCGTGGTGAGATTCGGGTGATTGGCGCCACAACGCTCAAAGAATATCAAAAATATATTGAAAAAGACCCCGCACTGACTCGTCGTTTCCAACCAGTCCACGTCCATGAACCATCTCTAGAGGATGCGATTGCGATTCTTCGTGGTATCGCAGAGAAGTACGAAATTTTCCATGGGGTACGTATTACTGATGATGCAATTGTATCGGCAGTGAACTTCTCTAGTCGGTACATCGCTGACCGATTCTTGCCAGATAAGGCGGTTGACCTGATCGATGAGGCTGCGTCAGCGTTGCGTATCTCACTTGAGAACAAGCCAGAAGAATTAGTGCTCGCAGATCGTGAAGTGCGTAGACTTGAGATTGAAAAGACTGCACTGACTAAAGATGAAGACACTGCAACCGCGCCGGCAAAACGAAAGTCCAAGTCTCGCCTGAAGGAGATTGATGCGGAGATTGGTGAGCTTCGTGAGAAGACTGCCGCCCTGGAGACAAAATGGAATAATGAGCGAGAAGCGCTTAACGCTATGCGGCAGATTAAGAAGGAGCTTGAAGAGTGGCGGACTGAAGCTGATAACGCTGAAGCAATCGCAGACCTCACTCGTGCAGCTGAGATTCGGTACGACACGATTCCCTCACTGGAAAAGGATCTGGATTTGAAAACGGCCCGATTGAAAAAGCTCCAACGGAGTCGCCGTCTTCTCAAAGAAGAGATTACTGAAGAAGATATTGCCCTAGTAGTATCACGATGGACCGGTATCCCCGTGGCTCGAATGATGGAAGAAGAAGCTAAGAAACTGGCTCGGATGGAAGAAGACCTGCAAGAGAAGGTTATTGGTCAGAGTAATGCAGTCACACTCGTGTCTGACGCGGTAAAACGAGCCCGTGCTGGGATTGCTGACCCGAACCGACCAATTGGTTCATTCTTGTTCCTTGGTCCAACGGGGGTTGGTAAGACTGAGTTGTCTAAGGTGCTGGCTGAGTTTATGTTCGACGATCCAGAATCATTATTGCGTATCGATATGTCTGAGTACATGGAGAAACATTCCGTATCAAAGATTATTGGTTCTCCTCCAGGATACGTCGGTCACGATGAGGGAGGTTCTATTACTGAACGGGTTCGTCACCGACCATACTCGGTCATTTTGCTGGATGAGGTTGAGAAGGCACATCCAGAAGTATTTAACGTACTTCTACAGGTGCTCGACTCAGGTCACTTAACTGACGCGAAGGGAAGAAAGATAAACTTCAAGAATACCGTCATCATCATGACCTCCAACATCGGTGCTGAACACATCGACCGGATGTCGAACTTTGGCTTTGCTGATGAGCGAGACGACAAAGCCCAGTACACCCAAGCTAAAGGCAAGGTGATTGATAGTCTGAAGAGTTACTTCCGACCAGAATTCCTAAACCGACTCGATGAAATTATTGTCTTTGACATTCTTTCTCCAGAGACTATTCGCTCAATTGTCGAGCTACAAGTTGCTGAAGTACAGAAGCGTCTGGCCGAAAAAGATATTGCGCTGTCACTGACCAAAGATGTCTATGACTATATCGCCAAAGAAGGGTATGATCCTCGCTTTGGTGCACGCCCACTTAAGCGAGTAATCCAGAGTAAGATTCTGACTCCCGTCGCCTCACAAATGGTTGGACAAGGGATGCTCAAAGGAGGGACAGTAAAGGTAAACATAATAAAAGACGCCTTACACTTTGACGTCCAGAAAAAGGGAATGCACAAGCCTATCCGAAAAATAGCAAAGAAAAAGGTCGCAGTTGCAGCCTAGTCCATTTCAAAAAACCGATACTTATAAGGTACCGGTTTTTTGTATGGTGCTGGTCTGTATCAGAGAAATATTTATGTACAGGAGCTTTTTGGCAGTCCAGAATGCAGAAATACGAATCGCCCGGCACAGAGTAGTGCCGGGCGGTCTGTTATGGCGGATTTCGCGGTAATCCATGTGCAATCGCCGCTCTCATTGTGATGTTGTTCCAGCTCCCCCCTATAATTAAGCATGTATCTGCAATCAGAAATGTAAAAACATCTGAAGAACCATCATCAAGTTGTATATTGCCACTGATCTCAAAGTATCCCCTCATGGGCTTTATGTATCTATTTAGATGTACTGCATCAGGGTCAATTTCTGAGAGCGTCGAAGGTTTACTGAGCCATTGACGAACACTCTCCCTGAGGAATGATTTATGATCCTCGCTGAGATCATTCCATCGCACTCTCCACGCTTGCCAGCCAACGCGGTTGGCAACTGTTGATATATGAACACGTTCGTGTATGAACGCATCGAGTGATGTTGCTTGACGAGATTCTTTCAGTCCGTCAAGGAAGCATTGGCGGGCATCTCCTTCTGAGAAGGCCGAAGCTGTCCCCGGCAGTAACACACAAAGCCCTATAGTCAGTATACTTATGAACTTTTTCATAGCATAGTCCTTTCTTTTACAAGCTCTCAAACCAGTATGTCAGATATGTACCTGTATGTCACTATATCTCATGCTAGGAAAAATAGTAATTACAACAGAGTACCTTTTTGTAAAGGCATAGAAAAACACCTGACAGACTAATCTGTCAGGTGTTTTTTGTTTGCCTGGAGAGTTCTACGGAGCAGTTACAGTAATTACTTTCTCACGTGTGATATCACCTGAGCTACATTGGATTTTGTATTCTTGTGTCAGTGTACGTAAGTCTATACCAAGTGTTTCGGTATTGCCCGTAACTGAGGTTATCCCTGAGTCAAATACATATCTTTCAGGGTACAGAAATACCAGACATTGACGATAGCCACTTGCATCCCATCTAAATGCAAGTTGCTCATCTGAAGCAAGGCTAATAGTATTTGTTGACCAGTCTTGCGTGGTAATTCTTGTTTGCACCCCACTAGCAGTTGTGTCTGAAAGGGTATAGGCCTTTACTTCAAACATGATCTCGTCTCCAGAAATTGGTGCAGTGGTATTTGATGCAGTAGCAATACATTGGGGTGCAGCACGACACCCGTTTTCTAGCATGCTACCAGAGACTAATGTTTCATTCTCTTGGCACTCTTGAGGCAAGATGATTGGACAATTTGGAGCGGGGTCTACTCCACCCCTTGAAGACACCACACTGAAATTATGCCACTGAGTTACATTATTATTTTCGTTTGTTTCTCGTACAGTATTTGTTGTATCGACTTTAAATGCAAAGCAATGATTACCCTCATTCCCAGTTTCCATTCGTACAGACAAAGGGATGATTTGGTTGTTCCCACTACGTAGTGTGTTGTACGGTGTGCTGAATTCCTTCGTTTGGTCTACCGATGTGTCACACCCGTAGTCTATTAGTAGCTGATTTGTAATTCCAGGTGCTTGCTCTCTGGAGCTATTTCCGAATGTGCCAGGCTGATTTGATCCATGTATAGCTCTAGGTTCGTCTCTGTATCCGAAGCTGTCTGAAGCTCGCGCAACAGCGGCTCCGTTTTGGTTTGAGGTTATGTCTACACAGGTATAGATTGGGCAACCATTACTATTAGTACCATCGGAAACTACTGATTGTCCAGTAGAGCAAGAAGGATAATAGGCAGGACAATTAGGTGGGATACCTACTGTCACAATCATGCTAGCAAGCACTGTTTCAGGACATCCTGGGGCCACGCAAAAGCCTCCTGCACGTACTAACTTGGCCGTGTATGTACCATCTTTTTGATACGTGTGTGAGAACTGCTGTGGTGTCATACATAATCCATTTGAGATGGAATTAGTTACTTCAGGTGCACATTGAACCCATTGTCTAGCTGAGTCATCGTCAAAGTCAATCAGTGTATCTTGACCATCAGCAAAACTTGGTTGGGATAAACCATGGTCACCATGCGAAGAAGTGAAAGTTACACTGAGGGGTGCCTGACCAGACTGAGGTCGTGCAGAAAGTTCGTGTGTTGTGTCAGAGTCAGTATCTGAACACTTTGTTTGCCAGGCTAATGATTCTGGACCCATTGTCACAGGCGGGTTATCACAATTAATCACTACGTCTTCACAGGTACCTTGACGTAGTAGGGTGGCTCCAGCAGCTTTTTGTTCACAGCTGTTACTGTAGGTTTTTTGCACCTTTGTTGCAGGTAGGTCACATCCACCTATTGCTTTAGTAACGTCACATGTTTCCTGTAGATATTCACCGCATACTGGCATGTACTCCTGGGTGCAGGCTATTGGCTCCTCTGGAGCCGGTAGTTCTTCCTCATTTACCCATTCACCTTTATAACAAACAAACGTAGCTCCAGGTATATATGGCTGTGTATCGTCATCGCTTGTAAATGATTCGATTGACGCCCCTTCAAAGTATTCTTGTCGGTTGTTAGTGCAACTTCTTCCTCTTTCATCAGTGACCAAGATTTGTCCTGAAAATACAGTGGTTGCTTCTGAGACAACTATGTTAGTTTTTCCAGGAATAAGGTCGACAGAGCCTCCAGCGGAGCTCCTTCCAATGAAGTCATCACGGTCACCCCCAGGGAATTCGCTTATTGACCATTCACCACCACCACTTCTTCCACTGAAGATATTTTTAAAGAAATCTCCTATGCCACCCGACGTTCTTCCTTCGCTTGAAGCAGAATTCCCGCTTGCACCCGGCCCTCCACCGTCAAACATATCCCGTAGTCCAGTATATCCACTAGAACTATTTCCTGAATTATTCTCTGTACCACCACTTGAAGCAGAGTTTCCACTTGCACCCGGCCCTCCACCGTCGAACGCGTCACGCACACTGTCAAAACCGAACAAACCTGCCTGTGCATTTTGCGCAGAACCAATGAAGAAGAGAGATACAAAAAAAAGACTAATAAAAAAAGTATACACTGAAGGACGACGTAAAATATTCATATAATAAACAACACTAGTAATATGATTTTATTCTACACTTTATACAGGTAGAAGGTGGCGGGGGTGTGTATAAAGGTACACAGGACTATAACCGAACATTCCACAATATCCTGAATTGCTTTGTATAAATTTTGGATGTCTGTACTTTGTACAGAGTGGGGAAGAGAAAATATAAAAAGAGACGCCCCATGGTGGATACCGTGGGGCGCCGTTGTGTGTGAAGGACGAGGATTTATTCTTCCCATTCCCAGTTCTTTAATTTCATCTCCATCTCGAACTTCTCCTTAGACAAAAGTTGTCTGTCTAAGGAGATCAGTCCGGCTTGTTTCTGACCGTCCAACCCTCTTCGTTGCTCGGTGGTTGGATCGTCAAGCATGATCGCGTAACAGGTGTGATGATTGCCGACAAGTTCGATCACTTGCCAGAGTCTTTGGCCTAGCTCACCCGTAAGTGAAATGATTTGTTCATCATACTGGTAGATGGCAACTGTGCCATCACAGCCTTCCTTATGGAAGTTATCCAGAATGCCGGCTGCGTTCAGCCAACGTGGCAACTGGTTCTCAGTCGCTGAGGCAGAATAGGTAATGAACAGTAAAAGAGCCGTGCTGACAAAACTCAATAAAATAGTCATTAGTAGCCCTCCCAGGTAATATTGCATCTGGAAAAACTATACCAAAAAACAAGTATTTTCCTGAAATATAGCTAAGAAACAAGTTAATTAAGGCCTATCGACTGGGTTGATGGTCACTGAGATTGATTCGGTAATCTCAGTGCCGGTAGATGTGGTGCAAGTCAAACTATATTCTCCAGTTTTTTCCTGTATATCTATTTGGTCGTTGATGGTATTGCCTTTTGTTTGATTAAGTTTTGCTTGATCGCTTGGCTTGGTTGGGTGTAGATTGGCAGTACAGCTGTTGAATTGACTCTCCCCAAACCAAGTAAAGGCGATTTCTTCATCAGGCTGCAGGGTGATTGGTCCGACAGTCCAAGGTGTGATGGTTGCCCCATTTTGGGTTACTACTTGCACTTTAAGGTAAACACTACTTAGTAAAGGGTCCTTATCCTCACCTTGACGCTCTGGCCAGTTTGGAATTTGATTGTTGTTGTTTCTGCCAAAGAGTTCTTTAAATAGATTCCCAACTTTGTTAACGACATTTACCACCTGGCTAGTTACGCCAGCAGTCACTTTTCCAACAAACGTCGTTGGTGCTGGTCGGGGACTGGTCGCTGGAACTAGTTCAACTGTTTCTTGTCCAGGTATGTTATTAAACTCAACTATTTCACCGTCAGCTAGCTGAATTTTGCTGTCTTTAGTGCCTACAATAACTTCAACTACCTTTCCATCAGAATCAAGTAAACGTGCAGTTAGTACACCACTAGTATCAACTTCTGCTTGTATTTCTGTAACTTCCATTGCAGCTTTGTGCATTGTCGGAGGTTGGGTGGTTGCAGGCAGCGTGTCTCCAACTGACACTTCGTTTTTAGTTGAGAAGCGAACTGTGTCGTCTGGCTTGAGTGAATTAGGCAACTCCGACGGCAGGGTATCTACTCCATTGTTAGGTTCAACTGTTGTGGTTTCAGCTGTACCACTACCTGGAAGGCCAGTAAAGTCTGGCGAACTAAACGTGTCTGGTACTGCGGTTTCAGAAATTTTAGGCACTGCTGTTGGTTCTACGTTGAGATTTGGTTGCGATTTTGGATTGAAAAAACTGGTAAAAAATGACTTGAATTTTCCGACCAATGATGAGTCTGCAGGTAGAATAGGATTATCTGGTACAGGTCGTGTCAAACCAAGGTCAATTCCAAGGCTTTGAGCTCGTGTATTTGCCTGTGAAAGTTCAGTTCGTGCTTCATTTAATCGACGTGCTACATCAGCAGGATTTGTTAATTCTCTTGCCTGGTCAATTTTATTGTAGCTAGTCTTAATATCGTTTACAGTTTGTTTGTAGGTTTCAGAGTTTGGATCAATTTCACCATTTACTACCGCGTCTCGTAAAGCATTTGAGGCTACGTTAGTTACTTCTTGCAGTTCAGAGCCGGTGAGGTCAGGTATCCTTGATGATTCAGTAAAAATATCAACGTATTCCTCTGGAGGACTAAATGAGTCACCGTACCAGGGTGATTTTGTGGTAGATGGCAGTAAATCAGTTCGACTAGGATCTAAAGGGACACCACTGTTTGATGATGGTGTAGGTGCTCCATATCTGATTGGTGTTCCGTTTTGACCAGCGGTGTAAGTAGTACCAGGTATAAGCTCCCCTAATTTCACAAATACATCTTGGCCATTAATTTCATATGTTACCGTTCCGGTTAGTTGATTGGTGTCAGGGTCAACCGGTCCGTATTCAATCAACCGAACAACCGGCTTGGTAGCTGAAGAAGCATCTTCCACAGTGACAATCTCACCATCTGGTTTTGCCGAACCAAGTGGCACTGGTGGGGTAGGGATACTGCCAAATAGATTATCGATAGTATTGGTAATACTGCCGCTGATTTTATCCCAGACGGATGGAGCTTCAGGGCTTGCAACAGTTGGTCTTTCAGTTGGGGTTGGGGAGGTACGCGGAGCGTTTATTGCTCTTGGACGTGTCGTCGGAGTAGGGGATGTTTCTGGGGCGCCTCCCTCCGTGTCATAATTACTTGTTGACAACACAATATTATTGTCTTGTACTTGTATCTTGTCATCAGAAGTAATTTCAAGTGTGGGTGAAAGAGCTCTGTACACGCGACTTGGAATCTTTGCTAACTTATCAAAGAAATTAGCATTTTGCCCCAAATTTGGATCACCCGGCTGGTACCACCCGTCGTAGGCGATATGACCGCTATTAAAAACGCCAATTGTTTTCATATTGGCTGCCCAGGTGTCGCTAGCAGAGCTACTAAGACCTGGTACACGATAGTGGTCAACTTTGTCCAGCGGATTAATGGTGTCCAAGCCGTAGGTAGCTGCAAAGGTTCCATCTAAGTATGCAGTAGCAATTACCTTCCAAGCTTCAGGGTTAAGGTTGTATGAAGCTATAGTGTTGTCTATATTGCTGTTATTGAATGCAGAAAATTGATCTTTCCGAAGAAATTCAGATTCGATTGAGGTACCACGATGAGCTGCCCGGTTGATTGATGAAGTGATCACAATTCCAGCTTCACCAAGTGCATCTGCTAGTGCAGGAGTTATTTCTGGCCATGTTCCAGTTTCTGCGTAAGCTTTATAAGCCGCCAGTAGTTCTGGTTTATCTTTTGTATAATCAAGCTCTCCAGCAAATGTTACACCAGCTGTTTCTATGTCAATTACGCTCACTGGGAAAGTAGCTAGGCCAGACAAGACTGCATCGCTAAATGCAACCTGTTGGGTTTTCAATATTTGGTTAAGGTTAGTAAGTCGGTTTTCAGTGAGAGGTTCAATTGGCCGGTACGGTGTTTCGCTCACGTAGTCTGCTGTTATAGCATTGAGTTCTTTTGTATGTTCGTTGATGCGCTCGACAGCTTCGAAACTGGTACTTTCGTCAAGTACAGCATTCACTTGCGCACTGATTGCATGAGCTTGTGCCGTACGTACATCTCCTTGTTTGGCAAATTCTTTTCCAAGCATCGCATCAATTTCAGCTACCTTATACTCAACCTCAGGAGCAGTTTCCATTTCTTTGGCGACAGCAAAAGCTGCTTCAGTCATTCTGAAATCATCAACTACTGTAATCTCTGTGCCGGCCACTTCGTCGTTGAATGTGCCAACTGATTTGTTCAGTATCTTTCTAATCTCTTCGCGAGGATTCTGAGGAATAGTAATCTCGAAGTTGTTGGAATTTTGCACTGGGGTTTTATACTTGTCCTTTTCGCCTGGTAACGAATCATTTCTACTTAGATCAAGTGATGTTTCAGGCTTTCCAAGACCAAGTGCTCGTATGCCCTTGGAAATAAATTCCCTGGGGTTGGTAAATGCATTCGTAACAGCCGAGACAATAGTACTCACTCTTTCAAAAGGAGATGGAGCTTCTGGAGAAACGACTTCTGTCTCTCTAAAACTCAGGTTTCCTTGGGATATCTGAGCCGCTACTTTGGTGGCTTCTAATGAAGTAGCGTCTTGGGCTGCATTGCGAGCTGTACGTTGCTCGGATGTTAACGGACTTTGCTCTATGATACCCCTTTCTGCCATTACCTTTGACAGGTTTTTTTCAACCATAGTCGCAATTTCATCAGCTCCGGCTCCACTTTTACCTACTTTACTGTCACAGTCACCACCACGCTTGCAATTACTGTCACCAACCACTACCACTCTTTCTCCTGGCGCAACAGTCGGCAACTTTGTTGTATCTAGGTGGACATATTCCCAAGCTGCGGTGCCCTTGTTTTGAACGATATATGAACCCTCAACCACCTCGACCACGTGTCCCTCAGCGCGTAATTTTGTTGCAATTTCTTGGATATAGGCACGGTTTTGGTTTAGGTAAGCCAATGATGTAACTATGCTTTGAGGTGTGCTGTTGGGGAGAGTTGCTGTGTCACGAGGCAGAACAAAACGAATTTTACCAGCGTATTTTAGTGATTCACGAGCAATTCTTTCCAGACTTGTTAGATCGTTTGTGTCATTGTTGCTACCAGCTCTAATTTCCACTATTGTATTTGATTGATTCGGTGTGTTAGTTTCGTCTGCAGATGCAACAGAAGTCTCACTTGTATCAATAGAATCACCAAACGATAATTTTTCAGTGTTTTCAACCTTACCCAAAGAGATTTTTTCGGCAGTAGTCAATCCAGAGTTTGTAACCCTTTCTTTAAAAGCGCCAGTTTGTTGGCCCCAAAGCTCTGCTGCCTCTTCTTTTGTCCTGGTGGTCTCTGCTGCCTTCTTAAAATCAGAAGGTGCTTCTGCTTGATAATTTTTATAGTTGTCAATTTTTTCTGCGAACACAGTGTTGTCAGTGATGCTAGTTGGTCTGGCTGTAGGAGTTGGAGAGGTTTCTGGAGCAGAAGGTATTGATACGGAATTACCACTAGAATTTGATAACGTGGGAGTTCCGTCTAAAGCAACACCCTCGTATTGTTTGAGAGCATACTCTTCACCCTCGGCCATTACTTTAACGCCAGTCGATTCAAATGTAAGTACTCCCAAACTGTCTTTGGTAAAGTTCTGAATTTCGGTGACAATGACTTCCGTTTCACCTATTTTTTCACCAACTTTCACATCAGTTATATCAGTTGTTGTGCATTGACCAGCGGTACACTCTTTGACTCTAAACGATGAACTAAACGTTGAACCCTTTCCTTTAACACCAAGCAAGCGCACTTCTGTTACTACTTCAGCCGGCTTACTTGGTGGTAACAAATCATTTTGATTTGGATCAAGTGGTGTACCGGTGTCTACACTAAGTGATGTTGGTGATCCAGAAAAGATTCCTCTGACACCTCGGTAGGCTTTGGTCACGCTTTTCATAACGCCAGCTGCTAAATTGGCGATAGTGCCAAGCGGACTGCGCGTACTGGCTGGCACAGTCTCGATGCCTAGCGCTGCAGCATCTGCGGCTAACTTCGCCTCTGAATCGACAGGCGCCACAGTGTCCACTTCATAACTGATTTTGGTAGGTGCTTCCTCTGTTTGAATTTCGGTCCGGGTGTCTTGTTCGTTGTAAAACTTTTTTAAATTTGGCGATAGGCTTTCCCAAGATCTCGTAAGTGAACCTTCACTCAACGCTCCTCGACCGACTTTGTAGGAGAGGGCCACAGGTGAATCAGGATTATACGCTTGGGGGCTTGTTAGGTCAGCTGGATCGAATGTCGGAGGGGCATCGGCACTTGTTGGGAGGCCTAATGATTGGGCGGTCCGGGTATCGACTGGTTCAATATCAGTCGCAACAGTGCCAACGGTTTCGGTGGTCGGACTAGTGAGTGTATCAACAGCTGTTTGTGCGTTAATCGGATTTGGTAGGTGTTGTTCTAGTAGCTCAGTTGACCGTTGTGCAACGGCGACTGCTTCAGCCTGGATGATTCTGTAGTCGATTACTCCGGGAGAATCCATTTCACGCTTTAATGCAAGTTGGGCTAGTATTGCCTTCCTGTAATCCGGGTTTTCCATGGCACTTGGGCTGGCGGCCTCAAGGATTTTATCCGTCGCGTCGAGTGTCGCCCGTACTGCCTCAGCCGTTGTGTTGGGGACAGTGCCTGCCGGGTTTTGACCGTAAGGGTTGTTAGCGACCACGTCATTACTGTATGGATCGACTGGTTTTGTATAGGTGTTATCAGCTTCCTTTTTTGCCCCTGATGGACCAATTGGGGGTTTCCCGTCAAATCTTATTTCCACGTATTGACGATCTTGATCACCTTTGTTGTTTGCCGTTGAAGCACCAATCACTGTACTTTTGTTAATTGGACTTGAGTAATCAATACTTTTCTTACCAGCATTGGCTAAATCTTTCGATAAATTTCCTGTTTCAAACAAAGCAGGATCACTGGTTTCGATGACAATTTCCACGGTCACGTTTTGAGCTCCTTCTGGCACGTTTATTACTGGCACGCCTTTAGCATCTATTGGAACTTTTTTAATAACTGAGTGAAATTCCAACTCGAATTTGACAACAACCTCACCAATTACTTTAGGTAGTGGTTCAGATGTAGTTATCCCACCTGAGCTTGTTTTGCTTGACTTATTGGTCTCAGGTATTATCCCTCCTGAGCTTATTTGTGATAACCCTCTAAGCTCGGCTGCTGCATCTGAGTTTATTTTTCTTTGCTGTGTAAGATCATTCAAATATGCGTCAACCCTAGCAGCGTCGTTATTGGTAGGTTCGGTTTTTGCCGATGGAGTAGCTCCAGAGCTAGGTAGTGTAGTAATAAAAGTATCAGAACTACCGCCATTAGAACTACCGCCAAAGAAGCTGTCGTACATGGCACTCATGCTACTTTTTATTGCATTCACAGAATTCTGCACCCCAGCATACGCTCTGCTAGCAGTCGCTTTAGCCTTGCTTAAAAAGCTGGGTTCTGTGTTTCCACCACCAGAACCTTGGTCATTTCCACCACCATAACCATTGCCACCTCCAGCTCCACCTGGACCACCACCATTTCCGTTGCTCTCACGGTCACTACTACCGCCAGCTGGACCAGTGTTCCCATTGTTGTTGTTGCCTTTAGTAGCATCACCGCTGGAGTTACCTCCAGAACCAGAAGAGCTGCCTCCAGTACTTTGACTGCCTTTATTTGAACTACCACCAGTACTTTGACTGCTTTTACTGCCAGCACTTGAGTCATTACCTCTTGATCCATCACCAGCTGATCCAGATCGAGTAGCCCCTTCATTACCTCCACTTTGTGAGTTTCCTGACTGACTGCCACTGCCTGGGTCTACTTCAGTATCTGCGGAAACAGGAATACACAATATGAGTCCTAAAGATATTACAGCGCTAAGGATAGCCAGTTTGACCCAGGAATTTCTCTTTCCAGTGAGGTGATGATTTAGAAATAACATGTGTAAAAATATAATTAGACTATAATTCCAGTCTGACCACCAATAATGGTAGTAAGTGGATATATGTCACTTCATTTTACTAAGGAAATCATTTTTTTGTTGGTGATTGTCCCCAGGTTGTACACAGTTAATCAACAGATTAATTTGGTCTTCATAGACCGTTATTTGCAGGAGTTCATTTTTCTACGTTCGCGTGTGATATAAACAGCGTCTGTAGCATGCAGTATATTTGGCTGCATATAGGGGCTGTTCTTAGAGTGTCTAGATTCGTTCGATACAGCCTAACCCTCTGCTAGCAACACATCAGTCAACTCCTGAACACCAGCTTTTGTCTTAGAAGAGTAGGGGATGAGGGTGTGACCAGGAAATTGTTCTTTGAGCTGCTTGATGTGGTTGAGGTAGTGTGACTTCTTTACCTTGTCTACCTTGTTGGCAACAATCACGATAGTGCGCCCGTTTCGTTCTAGCTCTTGGAGCATACCTAGGTCATCCTTGGTCGGTCCTACAATCGAGTCAATGAGTAATACGACTGTGGGATTGGTATTTGATTCAAACAAGTACCAGAAAATAAGGTCACTGAGCTTCTGCAACGTTGCACCACTGGCTTTGGCGTAGCCATATCCAGGTAAGTCCATGAAGTAATGACTTTCATTGATTAAGAACACGTTGATCTCTTGGGTTCGCCCCGGTGTCTTACTAGTAATCGCCAACTTCTTAGAGTTGGTAAGGGAATTAAGTAGGCTTGACTTTCCAGCATTGGAACGACCAATAAACGCCACTTGAGGCGTATCATTGTGGAGTATTTCAATATCACTAATCATTCCAGTGATAAATTTTGCTGAAGTTATTTTCATGGTTTGAATCGTAGCAGATTGCAGTAGCAATTGCGATGTTTATAGGTCTGTATCAGCACCAACAGATGTGGGGAGTGCTACTACTTATTTCTCTTGCTGTAGGGTAATAGACCGGTAGTACTGTGGGAGCCAGTCCATGCATTTCTTCCGGTGCTTATCAAGTGACCATGAAGTAGTGCCTTTAAAGAGGGATTTATTTTCTTTTTTAAACTGTAGCAGAGCAGATTGCGTAGCAGACGGGAACGTTGCAGGAAGACTCTCGTTGTACGAGTTCAAGAAATCAGCCATTGAGCGTTCTCGTAGAGAACGCTCAAGTACTAGATCAGGTAGCTTTATTGGGGTTAAAACCTTCATATTTTGGCTGATTATAACACATATTCACTATAAATCAATATAAAATACCGTTATTATGTTGCATAGCATAATACCCCCTTGCTTTGTTGCTAGATTGCTTCATTATGTGTGTATTATAGGTAATTAACCACTTCCACATGTCAAAACGAAATAAGCGAAAAAATCACCACAAATTTCAGTCAGCAAATAAGGAAGAATGGCAGGAATCCAAGGATGCAGTAGAGACACAGCCAGTAGTATCCAATAGTCACTATCACAATCATGATTCTCAAGCTAGTGCAGAGCCAAGCACTGACGCTGTAGAAGCTAGTAGTGCTCCAGCTGGTGTCGGTATTCCTATTGAGGTTGTACCAGAAGAAAAGCCAGCTCAAACAGTAACCGTTGCCAGTCCAGTAGTCGCAGGTCAACAGAAATCTAAAAAAATGGCAAAGGCGTTTGTGTGGGGGTTGTTGGTAGGGGCGCTTATCGTCTCAGTCCTCTTCTAGAGAATTCCCTCAATTTAGGCACATTTCTTCAACAAATGTGAACCTGGGGCGCTCATCGTACACCGGTACGCCTCTCGTCCAAGGCTCACATTTTCCTCGAACTGCACTCAAAATAGAGAGAATTATAAAACTCCAGAAGTCAGCCAATCTACTTCGGCAGACTACGAAAAAAGACCCTCTTGGTACGCTTGTACCGCTCGGGTCTTTTTCCTTGTCTTTCTCGTACCTCACTCATTCTTGAGATTTAGTGGATGAATCAGTTTCTGGAAGTTTTGGAGAGTGGCAGAAATGAATCGTGGTATGTATGATAATATTGGTATTCAATGAGCAATATCGCATTTATTGATGGACAGAATCTACACTTAGGAACCAAAACATCTGGTTGGGTTGTTGATAGCGTTAAGTTTCGTAGATACCTGCAAGAAAAATACAATATTGCAGAAGCATATTATTTCTTAGGGTTTGTTTCTGAAGAGGAGCAAGATCTATATGACTCTCTACAAAGAGCAGGGTTTATTTTATCATTCCGTGAGCACTCGTCTGTGTTGAAAGGTAAAAAGAAAGGAAATGTTGATTGCGATATTGTATTTGCAGTAATGAAAAAATTAGTTGAAGGAGAAGATGTTAATAATTTTTTTATCGTCTCAGGCGATGGTGATTATAAGAAGTTAGTTGATTATCTGGTTAAAAAGAGTGTATTTGGAAAGATGTTGTTCCCAAATACCAAGTTTGCTTCATCGTTATATAAGAAATTAGGTAGTGAGTACTACGACAGTTTAGATAATCCTGGGGTTAAAGCGAAAATTGAATACAAGAAATAAAAAAGCCCCTTAGGCACTAACACCGTTCGGGTCTTTTTCGTATTGATTTAGTTAAATAATACTCTTTTTCATTAAAAAGTAAAGTGCATAATGCCATCTTGAGAGTAGTGTATTTTGATGGCACACACTGTAAGTGGTGTGATATTCTATAGTTCTATGGAGTTACTAATCGTGCAGTACCAGCAAATCCTTATGGGTGTATTGGTGGCCATCAACCTATTCTCCTTCTGCGTCATGGGGTATGACAAGCGTAAAGCGATGAAAAGAAACGACACCAAACGCACTCCTGAAGGAGTCATGTTCTTCCTAGCGACCATGTTCGGCAGCATCGGCATCTACACCGGCATGTTCATCTTCCGCCACAAGATCCGTAAGTGGTACTTCCAACTAGGAATTCCGTTGCTGATGCTGCAGAATGCGGCTACCTTCTACCTAATCAGAGAGCTATTTATGTAAGAAAGTGGGCTATAATGAATGTATGAAAATCTACCTCGATATAGACGGGACAATGATTCATGAAGATCTTGCCCGGTCTGGCCAGCCTGCTGCTGGCTTGGAGGAGTTTCTCATTGCCCTCCGTCCCTACGAAACATACTGGCTTACCACCCACTGCATGAACGGTGACCCTCAGTATGCCCAGAAGCTCATGAAAAAGAAGGTTTCAAAAGAGTTCTACGCAGACATCGACCGCATTCAGCCTACCGCCTGGAGTATGCTAAAGGCAGATGCTCTAGACTTCACCTCAGACTTCATCTGGTTTGATAACGATGTGTCACCAGAGGAGTATGCAGAGCTTGAGAAGTGCAGAGAGAACCAGTCTCTACATTACGTTGACCTGGTGGACAACCCTAAGCAATTACTAGACATCACAAGGGGTATACTAAGTAATAAATAAAAGTATGAAACCAAAAGATGTTGATGTGGATGAAATGACAGATACTTCTGAAAAAGTCAGGGATAGTGTTCGTGAACTTGGGTATCCGTGTGAAGCAGCCAAGGTTACTATCCAGAGAAAGCACTATTGGATATTGCTAAAGCTAGAAGACAGAAACGTCGAGTTTGACCTCCGTGCAGTTGAGTCAAAAATTAGAACAGCCCTACCAGGCAGGTTTGTTGAGATGTTTGCTCATAAGAGAGGGGATAAGCATATTGAGATTGTGGTGAGTAGGAAGACCTGAGAGAGTAGTTAACGTGATGCATCACATTTTAGAAAAGAAAGGTGTCTGACCCCATTAATTAGGAAAGTAGAAAAAAGGGAGCTGAGGTGGTACTGTTTTAGTATATGGATGACTCGATTGAATATAAAGCTATAGTTGAGAGAATAAAGAAGTTTTCTGCTGATCGGGACTGGTCACAGTTTCATGACCCTAAGAACTTGGCTATCTCCTTACAGCTTGAGGCTTCTGAAGTGCTTGAGTTATTTCAGTGGACTAAAGACAATCAGATGAAGGACGGCGATTCCACCAAGGCGACGATTTAAAGGTGCAGGGTGTAATGATTCAGGTGTTGGAATAAGAGAGGTTAGTGGGTTTTGAAATAAAAAGACGCCGCGCATGGTGGACGCGATGTCCTTTTTGCGCGGCGTTTCCTTTATGCGTCAGCTCTTGGCTATCTTGATGCTGAACTCTGTGTTGAAATAATCTTCAAAGTCATCGGCATGATCTTCTGCAGTGGTTGCAAAATCTTCGTTGTGCTCTATTGAATACACTGTACCCAGACACCACATCCGAAACAGTGCATGTGCTTCGTCTGCAGTCTTAAGGGGATAGATGAAGCAAACAAAACTCTGCAGCCGATCTGGATGTAGGTGGATGTGCATTATACCAGGTTCTTCTTTGCCCCATACAGGGGATTGTGCGAGTACCATTTCCCAGTGGTCACCATCGGGCACCTCCACGTTATGGTCTGTGTAGAATTCAGCTGGTAGGTCTTGGTCTTCTTGTAATCCTCTCATTCGCGCAGTTGCCTGAAAAACATATTTATTTTTCACCCCTTGCACGGTGACATTGAATTGTTGTGTAGCGTCCATGTTGGTCTCCTTCGTGAACTTCTTGAGTACTTTACTCTTAATTAGTTGCAACTATGCAACAAAAAAAGTATAAAAGCAACCCTGAAAAAATACCATCGTGAAAAGGACTCCGTTGTGCTACGGCCATGCTCCACTAACACAAACCATACAGAACAACGATTCTATGAAGATGATGGCTTGCAGGTGCAGGGGGTTATGATTGGGGTGTTGTAGGATGCTCGTTACGTTAATTAGTTGCTAATACTACTGTGACATACAGTAAATGTATGGCTAGGGGTAGGTTTTATATTTTGTGGTATTGTAGAACCAGATTTGGTATTTGAAAATGCCAAAATTCTAGAAATTCTAGCGTAACAGGAGAGAATAAAATGGATTATGGTTCAGTAAAAGTGTTTGCAATAAACTCGGGAGAAGAGCTAGCGAGTAAAATTTGCAAGTCGCTATCTATATCTCTGGGTGGAGCACGAGTTGGTCGCTTCAAGGATGACGAGGTTGATGTGCAGATTCTCGAAGATGTTCGTGGGTCTGATGTATTCATCATTGCTTCTTTGGTTCCACCGGCGGAAAACTTCTTTGAACTTATACATATGGCCTCGGCTGCAAAGAAGGCGTCTGCGAGCAGGGTGACGCTTGTAATCACGTACATGGGATATGCTCGCTCTGACAGGAAAGCGGCCTCACGCACCCCAATTGGCGTGAAACTTGCTTTTGAGATGCTTGGAGTAGCATGCCCGGACCGCATGATTGTACTTGATATTCATGCTGAGCAGTCACTGGCGGTGATTGACGGGGCTATCGTAGATCATCTTTTTGGCTCAGCAGCTCTGGTTCCTGTCGTTCGGGATGTTCTTGCCGGTGATGACTTTGTGGTGGCTTCTCCTGACCGGGGCGGTACAACTCGCGCTGGTATATACGCAAAATTCTTTGGAGATCACGACTTTGTCATTCTGTCTAAAAAACGTGTGGCACCAGGTGAGGTGGACGAAGACTCCATAAAAATTATTGGCGAAGTCAGCGGTAAAACGGTTGTCTTTGTTGATGACATGATCGATGGTGCCGGCACGATGATTGCAGGTGCAGAAGCGGTGAAGAAGGCGGGCGCTTCTAAGGTTCTTGCGGTAATTACCCATGGTATTTTTTCGGGAGATGCTATGCAGCGACTCAAAAAGAGCAATATTGACTTGATTTTTGTCACGGACTCTATCTATCACGGTCAAATTGAGTTGAAAAAATGTTCAAAAATTCAGGTAGTGTCCGTCGATGAATTGCTGGCAAAGGCAATACGTCGGACGCACGATGGGGACTCATTGTCTGCATTAATACTGTAGCAGCATAGACGTACTTTGCTTAGACTAATCAATGGGGCGGCTTATCGGAAGCCGCCCTTTTATTTTGGTAATTATTGGAGATACCAAACTAAAGGAACGGTGGGGTAGCACCTTTTCAATAGGTTGCGGTGCAACACTGAAAAATACCACCGTCAGCACAGCTCTGTCATGCTCCACCCAGTATCTACTACTAGAGTATGTAGAACAACATCCTGCAAAGACGATGGTTTTTCATGAGGTACAAAAAAAGAATCCTTGCTCATGGCAAGGATTCTTTTTGGGACTACTGGTTGATTCCTACAAAAGGAGTGGCGTTTCCCCAGTAGAGTGGGACTTTTCCGTCCCATTTTTCTACCCAGCGGAGTTCTACGATTTGGGCATTCTGCCTAAGGGCTTGGGCTTCGATACTGATGGCTTCGGCTTTTCCTTTAGCGTCTGCCACTCGTTGTTCAGCCTCGATGACGATTCGTTCCAGGTCTCGGTCTGCCTTGAGCTTCAGCTGTTCAGCGGTCACTTTGGCTTCAATAGCTGCGTTGAAGGCTTGAGAAAATTCAAATTCGATGATGTTGAATTCGTCCACGACAATTGAACGCTCTAGCAGTCTCTTTGAAAGGTTGGCTTTTATGGCTTCTTTGACTTCCTCTCGTCTTGTAATAAGCTCCTCGGCCGTGAATTGGGCTGATTCGGCTTTCACAGCTTCTTGAATTGAAGGAGCAATGATACGAGTGTTGTAGTCTTTACCTACTTCCTGCCAGATTTTATTGACTGATTCTGGAGCAAGGTGATAGTTTAAGGCAATGGTGGACTTCACAATCTGTAAGTCCTTAGAAGCAGCACTAGCGTCTATTTCATCCTTTTGGATTTTTACATCAATCTTCACTACGCTCTGTGCGATTGGAATTTTGAAATAGAGACCTTCTCCTAAGACCTTGTCTTGCACTGCTCCAAACTGGAGGAGAATCCCTCGTTCACCAGCTCCTACTATGCCAACACTGTTAAATAGTAGAATAAGACCGACTACTACCATGACTATGGTAGAAAAAGTTTTCTTTATTTGTAGTTCTTTCATGCGTTCATTTACGTAATCCATAATTCTGTAATTAGTTAATTCTAAATATAGTAGCTTGCTTACACCCTTACGATACTAGTATTTAAGAATCAGTCAAATACAGATGGAGCAGGGTTGTAAAACTGAGGGAGAATTTTTGGTATACTTACTAGTATAGAAATAACTCTAAGTTACTACTGCGTGTATGAATAAAATTGTATGTCCGAATTGTAAAACTGCGTTTGATATGGATGAGGCGGGTTTTGCTGATATCCTCAAGCAGGTGCGAGATGAAGAGTTTAGTAAAGAACTAATTGAGAAAGAAAAAGCTTTTACTAAGGAAATAGAGAGTGCGGTTGCATTGGCTGAAGCAAATTTGAAAAATGAACTCCAGTCGAGCCTGGCGACTAAAGAAGCTGAGTTACAAAGTAGTCTGGTGCAGAAAGAAACTGAGTTGGTGGCGCTGAAAGCGGCAATGGACAACGCTGAACTACAGAAGACACTGGCAGTTACCCAAGCCGTTACTCTAGTAGAAAAAGAACGTGATGGGCTAAGTGCGGAGCTTAAGAATAAAGAGCATGAGGGCCAATTGTTGGCTGCTTCTTTGAAAGATAAGTATGAAAGTGAGATCCAGCTCAAAGACGAAGCAATCGAGCGTCTGAAGGACATGAAGCTACGTCTGAGTACGAAGATGGTTGGGGAAACCCTTGAGCAACACTGCGAGACTGAGTTTAATAAGCTCCGGTCAACTGGCTTTAAAAATGCCTATTTTGAAAAGGATAATGATTCCAGTACTGGGTACAAAGGAGACTACATCTACAAAGAACATGACGAGCATGGTAACGAAATGATCTCGATTATGTTTGAAATGAAAAACGAGCTCGATGCGACAGCAACCAAGCATAAAAATGAAGACTATCTCAAGAAGCTCGATAAGGACCGGACTGATAAAGGCTGTGAGTATGCCATCCTCGTGACCCTCCTAGAGGCTGATAATGAGCTGTACAACACCGGGATTGTGGATATGTCGCATAGGTACCCCAAGATGTACGTCGTCCGACCGCAATTTTTTGTACCAATGATTACACTACTGCGCAACGCGTCTATGAGCTCGCTTGAGTATAAGGCTGAGTTGTCGTTGGTAAAGAGTCAAAATATCGATATTACTGACTTTGAGGATAACCTCAATAAGTTTAAAGATGGTTTTGCCAAGAACTTCGACCTGGCCAGTCGCAAGTTTAAAACAGCTATTGAAGAGATTGATAAAACAATTGATCATCTTCAGAAAACCAAAGATGCCTTGTTGTCCTCTGGAGATAATCTCCGTCATGCAAACAACAAAGCTGATGACTTAACCATTAAGAAGCTCACCCGAGGCAACGCTACCATGGCAGCTAAGTTTGAAGAGCTTTCTGATGGAGAGGAAGGGAAGTAGTACATGATTCAAAAGAATACCGTAATTAATTACGGTATTCTTTTGTATACTAGATTTGGTTTGCTATACTGTCTGCGGTCATCTTGTTGTAAGGAGACACTGGGCTCTTAGCTCATCTGGTAGAGCGCTTCCATGGCATGGAAGAGGCAAGCGGTTCAAGTCCGCTAGAGTCCACAAACGAACAGTCCTAAAGCGTATGCTTTGGGGCTGATTTCGTTGTGAGACGTCTAGCGGGCTTGAAAGACGGAGTTCGGGGCCCCTTAGGGGCGAACGAGTCGGGGTCGCGAGTACTTGGTAGAATTCGAACGAAGTGAAAAATTATACTTAGTAACTTGTGTTCAAGTCCGCTAGAGAAAGCCAACTGCTTGGCTTTTGTCGGACTTGAACGGCGGAGTCATATTGCTTGAGCAATAGATGAGCCGTGTCCCGCGGAGCTTGGAAGAATTGGAGGGTAGCGAACAATTATACCTAGCTACCGTCAGGACAAGTCCGCTAGAGTCCACAAATAGGTAGGTATTTAGTTGTCTTGTCTGTAGTTTGGACATAAGTGGAATATGGCGTAAAATTTAGTGATGCGATTCACTGATGACGGTACTCCTCAAACACTCTCCGTGGCTGATTTTCTCAGTGGGATTAATGCGTCGCTTACGGCCCATCGTGGACGTATCGAGGGGGAGGTAACCAGTGTGAAAAGTAGCTATCAAGCAGCTATCTATTTCAGTATTAAAGACCTAGAGAGTAATGCGCTGCTGAACTGCGTTATTTGGCGTAACGTCTATGTGCAAAATGGGGTGGAGATTAATGAAGGCGACAAAATAATCATTACCGGTACGCCAGAAATCTACGCGCCACGAGGGTCGTTTACGGTAAAAGTGCAGACTATTGAGTATGCCGGAGAAGGGGCCCTTAAGAAGTCGTACGATGAGTTGCGTGAGAAGCTTAGTGGTGAAGGGTTGCTTGACACTGGTACCAAGCGAGCGTTGCCGGTATACCCCAAGAAGATTGGTGTCATCACGTCACGTTCAGGTGTGGTTATTCAGGATTTTAATGCCAACCTAGGCCGGTACGGATTCCAGACGACGATGGTGGATTCACGAGTGGAAGGGAAAGATGCTATTCATGAGATTCTCGCTGCGTTGCAGACGATGGCCAAGCAAGATATTGATGTGCTGGTGATTATGCGTGGGGGTGGTTCATGGGAATCACTCCAGGCGTTTAATACTGAGTCAGTGGTGCGCGCTATCGCATCCAGCAAGTGCCCAGTACTTACAGGTATCGGGCACGATGTGGATGTGACGCTAGCTGAGCTGGTGGCAGATGTAGGGGCGTCTACTCCTACTGCTGTAGCAGAAGTGCTCAATGCAAGTTGGGATACGCTGACTAGCTCACTCCAGACTGCAGAGTCACACATTATGCATACCTACCAACGGCGTCTGTCTGCTGTGTCTGGCTCCATCGATGGACAGCGGGCGACGTTGTGCAGAAGGTATGACCAGTTGCTTGCAGTAACTACGCGTACGCTTAGAGATGCTACCTCAGTAGCGCAGGTGCACTACCGGGCTATTGAAAAAACTATCTTGCTGGTAAACACTGCCTTTGAACGGGTTGTGGGCGGTATGCGGGCAGAGATAAAATCCATCTGGTCAGCTCTCCAAGCTGTGCAGACAGGTCTTCCTGGACAGTTGCGGATAGGTGTTGGCTTTACCCAGCAACACGTGGTCGCAAGTGGAGCGTACGTGGTTGCAGAGCAGGGTAGAGCAGTAAGCGCAATCACTACGTCGCTATCTGGAATAGAGCAGAGTATACGCTTGTCCGATCCTGCCCGTAACCTCAAGCTTGGGTACAGCTTGTCCTACGTAGAGGGGAAGCTGGTACGATCAGTAGCCGATGTGCCTGTAGGAGGGGTGACTACCACGAGGCTCGCTGACGGAAGCTTTACTTCAGAAATTACAAAGATAACATAAACATATATGGCAACTAAAAAAACCGAAGTAAACCTGACTGAGTCATTAGCAGAATTAAATGAAATCGTAGCCTGGTTTGGTGCTCAAGATGAAGTGGATGTAGAGCAGGGTCTTGAGAAAGTTCGGGCGGCTGCCACTCTGATTAAAGGCTCTAAGGCCCGCTTGGCGCAGATTGAGAACGAGTTTACTGAGATTGAAAAGGAGATGGGGGCTGGAGGGGATGGTGAGTAGGGTAAGGTCATGTTGCTAAAAAACCACCTCACAAGATTGTGAGGTGGTTTTTAGCTACACAGCATTCTCATGCTCCCGTACGGCAGCCATAAAGACTTCTCCGAACTTCTTGAGTTTTTTATCACCGACACCGTTTATATTTAAAAATGCATCGTCATCCTGGGGTTTATTTTTTGCTATGTCGCGTAGTGACTTGTCGCCAAAGACGATGTAGGGGGCTACTTTCAGACGCTTTGATTCTCGGGTTCGTACTTGGCGTAGGACTTCAAAGAGGTCAGTGTCGTATTCACCATCTTGCGCGATGGCGGCAGCGACTTTTTTAGGCACTCGCGTAGTCTTTACCACTGAAGTAACTGGCTGGAGTGGTGAGAAAGATACGCAACGGTCACAATTTTCACAGTTGTCTTGCTCGTAGTCTTCATTGAAATACTTCAGAAGATATTTTCTCCGGCAGTCATAGAGTGTTCCATACCTGAGGGTGATTTCGAGGTTTTCTTGCGCCTGTTGTTTTTCTTCTCCATCAGGAAGCATGCCAATGAAATACTCCTGTTTGAATTTATCTGCAACTGAATATAAGAGTACGCAGCGAGCAGGTAGTCCGTCGCGCCCGGCCCTGCCTGTTTCCTGGTAGTACCCTTCGATAGACTTGGGAAGACTATGATGGATGACTAGGCGCACGTCAGGCTTATCAATCCCCATGCCAAAAGCAATAGTAGCAACCATGATGTGGATGTCGTCACGGATGAACTTGTCTTGGTTGTCTCGGCGCACGTCAGCAGTCAGTCCTGCGTGGTAGGTGCCGGCATTGTGACCGTAGGCTTTGAGCTTGCTGGCGATGCTTTCAGTGTCTTTGCGGGAGAAGCAGTAGATGATGACACTTTCTTTGGGATAGAGTTCTATCAGTGAAAGGATGGTGTTAAACGACTCCTTTTTAGGCAGGACTTCGTAACTGAGATTTGCTCGGTTGAAGCTAGAGGTAAAGATGTGGGGCTTAGGGAGATTCAGCTGCTTGACGATGTCGGCTCGCACTTGCTCGGTGGCAGTGGCAGTTAGCGCAATGATAGGAATGTTGGGAAAGTTGGTCCGCAACTGGTTAAGGTTGCGATAGTCTGGGCGGAAGTCATGGCCCCATTCAGAGATACAGTGTGCCTCATCGATGGCAAATAAGCCTATAGGCAGCGTATGCAGGAGTTCTTGGAAGTTGGGTACCGAAAGACGCTCTGGAGCAATGTATACGATTTTGATAGTACCACTTCGTATATCAGCGATGATTGCATCAATTTCATCTCGTGTGAGTGAACTATTGATAAAGGCAGCATTAATGCCGTTTTGTATAAGGGCGTCCACCTGGTCCTTCATAAGGGATATCAGTGGCGAGATGACGACCGTCAGTCCATCTTGCAGTAGTGTCGGTAGTTGGAAGCATAGTGACTTACCTCCACCAGTTGGCATCAGTACTAAGCAGTCTTCTTTTTCTAATACCCGCTGGATGATGTCTTTTTGAAGCGGACGAAACTCATCGTAGCCAAAGTATTTTTTAAGGGTGTCGTACATAGAAAATGGTGAGACTGTAGTATCTCATGCATAGAGCAGATTTGGAATGTGTATCTAAAAAATGGCTACGTTGCTGGTCCTGTCTTTGTGCTAGTTGCTGATCTGACTTTGCATGTTTTGGATTGCGTCAGCGTCTATTACGCTGACTCCAAAAATCTGTACAAAGAGGTACGAGACAACTGAGATGAGTACTGTTGCGCCAATAACAGTCCCAAGTCCGTAGACAACACCTTTTAAAAATATAAATTTAACTGACACTTGCTTCTTGGTAAGCGTTTCTAGTCCTCCCAGAATCTGTATAAGTCGTTCCCTCTGTTCCTGCTCATTTTCATCCATATACTATGTATAGTAGCAGTACCGCGCTAGGTCGTCTATCTTGTTAATTAACTTCTGTCTTTCATTCCGACCTACAGCATAATTTTTCATTAGTGCGCCGAGATAGAGATGGTTCGAACCCTATGTGCTACTATTTAATCAATAGTGAGGAATGTTTTCTGCCGAGTTTTATTAAAGTAGAAGAAGTTTTTGTATAAAAGAAAAGCCGCCCAACACAGAGAGAAGAGCGTACCTTTTCTTGTGTCAGACGACGTCTGAATGTGCGAGGAAATGCATTTTCATATCGCGAGTGTCTTTTTCGGCTTGAAGATATGACCTAATCAAATCCACTAGTTCCTGAATGGGTGCAGTTACTTCGACACAGCGACACCTGTCTCCAAATGTTCCTTCGAATCGCACCAGACCCTGTGTGAAAGTTGGTATATCCTCTTCATGAGGTATTTCGTCAAATCCTGTGACCTGTATCAGTATTTCGACAAGGCCAGCACGGATAATTTCCTCGTCTGTGGAATTGTAGTGGAGATGTGACATCTCATTTCCTTCCTTGTTACTATTTCATTTTTACAATGCACTATAAAAAACAGAATTGCAAGGAGGTTCGAACTTGCAGTTCGGCCTAATAAAAATACCCTTGCAAAACAAGGGTATTTTTATTTGTGCGCCGGGCAGGATTCGAACCTGCGTAGACATAAGTCGTTTGGGTTACAGTCAATTGTGTTACCTAGGTAACACAATATAATAGTAAGGTTTTAAAAAATAGTGTATAAATGTAAAAATGCAACCTAAATTCATCAATTAGGAATTTGAAGAGTACCAGATTCCTCAATTAGGAAAATAAAATATTGTGTTAATATTAAATTATGCTAATAAGAAAATTATGAGTTTAGAAGGTGATGCGATGAATAGGCGCGATTTTTTGAAGGGGGTAGTCGCTATCCCTGTAGCTGCTATGATTCCAGAGAAACTAATTGCACAAGATGGTGTGGGTCAACCTGAAAATATAGACCAGGATCCTATGCATAAGATGCGTGAAGTGTTACGTGAGTACTTTGAAACAAGGCCAATTACATTTGACACTAATCAGTTTCCAGATTCAGTTGATTTAAAGGTATTTTTTTTGGAACAATTCGTAGATAAATATACAGGATTCGTCGATCGATTGGAAAAAGATGAAGATTTACAAGATTTGTCTCCACTTAGTTCTCTTAAAGACATTGTATTAGAAAAATCTGCTTTTCTTTTAAAAGATATGATTGGTGAGGTTGAGGGAGAACTTGCTACTATAGACAAAGCATCTCCGTTGCCGCTGCAGATTCGTAATATAGTAGAAGATATATTTCGTAGTAGAAATTCACCATTTGGTTCTTATTCAGATGAAGTTTTATATAATCGTGATGCTGGTTTACACGAGGTTCTTTTGTCTAATCGTCTTAACTGCTCTTCGGGCACAGAACTGTTTTTGTCTCTATCGTCTGAAACAATGTCACTTCAAGATTTTGAAAGTATGGCGGTTATATATACAGATGGACACGTGTTGCCGGGTTACATAGAATCTAATGGTGATGTTGTTGGTCTCGAGATGACCCAATCATTTAGTAGTGACGATGATTGGCCGAGGTTTGATAAGTCTAATACAGGTGACTATATGGCGTATAAGGTTTTTCGAGCAGTGGATGTTTTGTTTTATTTAAAAACAGGCCAAATTCCAACTGAACTGTTGAGTTTTAGATCTGAAGATTATCCTGTGAATGAGTTTGAATTGCACGGAATGAGCGAAGAAGAAACGGATGGTATTGGTGACAGATCAATCAGTAATTTAGGGTTTGGTGATTCTGTTGTGTCTCCAGGAGATATTATGAGAGTTAAAGATTTGCCATGGAGTGACATAAGAGGTGGAGTGTCGGGTTCACAAGGAAGCGGTCCTAATACATATGACAGATTTGAGAGCCATGAAGAGTATAAACAATGGAGTAATTATAGCGGTACAGGTCAGTAATTCTTGTAGTAAAAGTATGAAGAAAGGGGATTATAAGAGAAAAAAGTCCTCAGGCCTTGCATAGGTAATCACATCCCGAGCAGGATTCGAAGTCTACAACTTTAGTGCAAGTTATCGATATTTTTACAAAATATCTGATGAATCTCTTCGAATCCTACCCGACTGCCAAATACATCAAAACCCTAAAGACATGCTTTAGGGTTTTGGTATTTGTGCACTGGGATGCAGGAGGTTAGAACCAGTATTATAGAAAGTGAGTATTGTTTTCTTACGAGGTTTGTAAGGAGGGAAGAGGTGGTGTGATAAAATATTGGTATATGGAACACGAAACTCAGGAAGAGAAAGGGGTGCAGGTTGAGCAAAAGAGTCAGCTGCATCAAGTAACACCGTTATCAAGGTACTTAGCATTAGGGTTATTTATTGTACTCCCGTTTCTGGGTGGGTGGATTGGGTATAGCTATGCTCCGGAGAAGGTGGTGGAGGTTGAGGTGGAGAAAAATAGTTACGAAGCGTCGAGTCGACCTTCTTACATTGTAAAAGATATGAATTCAGAAATCGACTTATACAAATTAAAGTGTGTACCAAAAAGTGACACTACCCGAGTATTTATTGAACCAAACATTGGGGAACAAGATACATCAGTTAAATTCCAGTCACTTAAGAAAGCGAATTTTTCTGGAGGTTTTAAGGATGAGATTGACGACTTTGCAATTGCAGATATAGTCGATGGACGGGGTCTTCTTTTTGAAGATGTGTATCTATCAGCAGACGAATGGGAATGCCTTAACCCTGACGGATCAGTTATTAGTGCGAACCTTAAAGATGGATTTTAGGACTATAGTTTTGAAATGAAGACACAGTTTTCTTTTATGAGTCAAAATGTCACACTGATTTTTTATAGTGGGTACTTTTGCCGATATCGGTATACACAAACCTGGCTGTTAGGAGTCAAATCTAATCTGGAAACTATCCTAAAAAATACCAGGCAACCTCTTCGAATCCTGCTCGACTGCCAAATACAACAAAACCCTAAAGACGTGCTTTAGGGTTTTGGTATTTGTGCACTGGGATGCAAGAAGTTCGAACCAGTATTATAGAACGTGAGGATTGTTTCTTGCCGAGTTTCGTGAAGAAAGAAGAGATTTTTGTATAACAAAAAACAGCTCCAGTGGGGAAACGAAGCTGTTTCCGCCAGCTGGAGCTGGAAGTAGAGGTTTGGCGTGACTCTTATGTTTGACCCCTGATGGCATCAAGCACGTCAGACAGGTATTGTTCTTGCTGTAGAACTACCCGTCCGCAGTGTGGTTGCTTCTCCATCTGAGTAAGCCATGTACGCCACATCTTGGTAAGCAGGTCTACACCAAGCTGACCATGGAGACCAGTTGTGCGACCAGCTACCCGAGAAATGTACTCATCACGTTGGTCGTTGGTAGGGTAGACAACCACGAAGTGAACACCTGCTGTGACCAAGCCATCACGTACCACATCATGTGTGGAAGCGAAGACAAAGTCCTGCAATGCTGTCTGGTCTTGCAGGTGTTGCACATAGTCCTCGACCCAGTATTTGCGTTCGACACGTTCTTCACGAGGAAGAGTGCGGTCGACCCAATGATGATCTTCGGAATCCGAATCACATGCACTGATACCGAGCAGCTCGGCATTTTGGATTGCTGTGCTTTTGCCAGTAGCAGGGAAGGCACATACGATGATACCTGGTTTCATTTGAAAGACCTCTTTCTGGTTGGTGGGCGTTGCCCGTTGGAATTCAATCTACATAATACACTAAATATGTATTTTGTCAAGGTTAGGACTTGAATCCCCACCCCAAACGCACAACCCCGTGCTTGAATAGAAGTGTTAACAGACTAAACAAAACACGGGGATATGCACACACATCTTAATAAAGAAAATAGAGCTTGTATAGCAGCTCTGCTACG
>Ga0222662_1000446_pt1 | contig 33594 bp, 29 predicted proteins | sample AntAcemetagen600_FD_179821 | JGI IMG/M metagenome (GOLD analysis project Ga0222662, IMG submission 179821) | Saline water microbial communities from Ace Lake, Antarctica - #600 | ecosystem: Environmental > Aquatic > Non-marine Saline and Alkaline > Saline | place: Antarctica: Ace Lake... | reverse complement strand
GTTTTGCTTTTCCCATTGAAACCCTCAATCCCAAAATTCACGATTTTTACAAGCATACGCTAGATTTTGAATTCGAAGTCTGGACGGAATGGCGGCCAATCTTCAGCAACTTCGGCTGTTTGATTTATCGCCTCTTCAGCCGCCGGGTGCAGCAGTTGAACTTGCCTCGAAAACCACTCGATACCGCCCGCGGTATCAGCAGTGAAATCATCACACTTCGCGACAAGAATGATCGGATAGCATATCGGGTTTGGTTCCGCCGCCTCAAGCGAACCGGTGAAGTCATCTACTCCGGCATCTACAGCCATTGTGTATTACCTGACGGCGAGAAATGCTTAAAAATCATCTTCCCGCTCCCCAGAGGAAGCGCTACGGTAGTCATGCGGGCGACCGTGGACGACTACGGAAATCTGACCCTGGAATCAAAAGGCCACCGAATCGGTGACCCAGGATTCTACTTTCTCGTCAATGACCGGAAAAATGTTCTCTGGAAACGATTTCTGAAAAGCTTCCACGAGAAAATCCATGTTTACGAAGACCATGAAGGAATACTCCGCGCTGACCACTCCATGTCGCTCTATGGCATGACTGCCTACGAGCTACACTACCGAATCAATCCTATCACCAAATCTACAACTCCATGAAGATAGAAAAAGCAGGCTTCATCGCCTTTCCGGCATCGGACTTTGAAGCGTCCGTCTTGTTTTACCAGGACCACTTGGGCCTACCCCTCTTAAAACTGGGCAAGGACAACTTTTCTCGCTTTGCGCGATTCGATTGCCCGGGACTTCAAATCCACATTTATGAGTGGAAAGAAGAATTCAATCGGGCGCATACCGGACTCCAACTATATGTGAAGGATGTTGATACCCTGCACCACGAGCTAAAGAAAAAGGGAGTCCAATTCAACGGAGACATTAGGGAAGAGCCTTGGGGTGGTCGTGTCGTCACAGTCAGGGATCCGGACGGCAACCTCTTCGACCTCCTCAACGTAGATTTTGAAAACAAATTCGAAGCTCGAAGATAATTTACTCCTCTTTTTGCGGAGGTTTTTGTGCGATCCAAAAGCGGCATTCATCGGAAAACTCGCGAACTCCCGGTGGTTCTTCGGCTATCTTGGATCGCAAAACGTCGACCTCCACGCGAAAACCGGAATCCTTCAAGTCGGCCCGAATGGCGTTCACATCCGGCACGTGAATGTATAGATCACCCCAAGCGGTGGCCCCAATTCGGTCACCGAAGTCGATCAGATCCGGGTCTTGCTTCCCCTCGCGCCAACGGCGAGTCTCGGCCTTCCAATAGGACGGATGCTCAGAGGCGGTGCGATCATGACTGGTAAACACGAACCAGGAGCCTGGCCGTAGAACCCGGGAAATTTCTCTCATCGCTTGCTTGCGCAGCTCCCGACCGGGAATCTGCATCAGGCCGTTGAATCCGAAAATAGCGCCTGAAAAGGTCTCTTCTCCAAAATCCAGACTCGTCGCATCCTGCACCCCAAAAGCAATGTTGTATCCAAGTATTTCGGCGGCGCTTCTCGCCCGGCCAACCATCTTCCGCGCGTAATCCGTAGCGAATATTTTCCGGTAACCGAGTTCGTAAAGTCCGATCGCAATCCGCCCTGCTCCGCACCCAAGCTCCAGAATGTTATCCTCGGGGGAAAATATCCGTTGAAAAATCTTCTCCTCCGAAAGCCATAATCCTATGTCGGATGTCGCTTGTGCGTAGTGGTCCACAACATTGTCCTGATTGTAGTACTTACAAATATCGCCTTCCCTCATCCCAAAATAAAGAATGGGAGCCCTGGTGAAAGACAAGTCGGAAGCCGTTGAAGATTCCGCCAAACCAGAGGAAAAGATCGGTGCACAGGGTCAACCACCGCTTTTCGGGGGTGCAGGTAGCTTGCTAGCTTTCCCTTGCCCGCCCATGGCAGAAGGGGCTAAAACACCCTCTATGATATTGTCCATGGATTCCTTGCCCTCTGCCGAGGGAGAACGGATTCGCGGACTGGCAAATGCAGCGAAAGAATCCGGGGGGCAGCTTCTGGTGGTTGGTGGAGCCGTGCGGGATCTCCTTCTCGGATTCCAACCGGTAGAATTCGATCTAGAGGTCTTCGGACTTGGCCTTCCCGAAATCCAAAGCAGTCTGGGTAAGGTCGCCGCACTCCTTCCCGTGGGACGATCATTTCCTGTTTTCAAGGTAAAGGGACACCCCATCGATATAGCCCTACCACGAAAAGAATGGAAGACGGGCCATCGTCATACCGATTTCGCATTCGATGCGGATCCGGAGATGGATTTTGCCACTGCGGCACGGCGGAGAGATTTCACCATCAATGCAATCGGCTGGGATCCCCTAACCAATGAAATGCAAGATCCCTTTGGAGGCATCAAGGACCTGAAGAACAAGCGGCTTCGCCACGTCTCCGAGCAGTTCGGTGAGGATGTCCTACGAGTTCTTCGCGCCATGCAGTTTGTTGCCCGGTTCGACCTCACTCCAGATCCTGGGACAATCGCCGTTTGCCGGGACCTGGAGCAGACCCATCTCGCGCAGGAGAGGATTTTCGTTGAATGGAAAAAACTCCTACTACAAGGGATAAAACCCTCGGCCGGGCTCTTTTTTCTAGAGGAAGTGGGCTGGCTTCGTTTCTACCCGGAACTCGCTGCAACGGTAGACTGCCCCCAAGATCCGCGCTGGCACCCAGAAGGGTCCGTCTGGCGTCACACCTGTTTTTGTCTCGATGCTTTTGCCCAGAACCGGATTGGGGATGAGATGGAGGATCTTGTCGTAGGATTAGCCGTGCTTTGTCACGATCTCGGGAAGCCGGCAACCACCGTTCATACCGAGGACGGTGCGATCCGATCCCCAGGCCACGAAAAAGCAGGCGTTACCCCCACCCGCTCCCTGTTGAAGCGACTTTCTCGGGAAAAGTCCTGGATCGAGGAGGTCGAACCCCTCGTCGCAACCCACATGCGACCCCGCCAACTCTATGAGCACCAGTCTGGTGCGGCAGCTGTCAGGCGGCTAGCGGAAAAAGCGGGGCGCCTTGATCGTTTGCTTCGGGTCTGCCGGGCAGACTCGCTCGGGCGACCACCCATGCCTCCAGGAGACTTCCCAGAAGGACCGTGGCTCCTCGAACGAGCCAGGGAGCTCAAGGTGGAATCCAGCCGGCCCGAGCCCATCCTCCAGGGGCGGGATCTTCTCGCGCTCGGCCTATCACCGGGGCCTGAAGTCGGGCGATTGCTCCAGATTCTCTTCGAGGAACAACTCGGAGGAGGGTTTGAGGATAAAGAAGCCGGTTTACAACGGGCAGGAGAGCTGATCGGCGATTCCTCCTCTCAAGATCAATCCTGACCGTTTCCAGGTTCGACGCTTTAAGATCCTTCCTCTGGAAAATGGGAAACTCATCGCTTGGGATTTGCAGAATCGCACGCCATGGCTTTGGATCTGTTTGTGGCTAAAAAATCGAACGGGAAACTTTGGGCCGATTTCGTGCGAAACGGGGGAACTGCCGCCGAGGGAGCACGAACGGCACCCCAACGCGTCGACCGAACCCCGTTTGAAGGTTTGATTCTCGGTGTGGACCCCAGCCTTCGGGGTACTGGGATCGCAGTGGTCGAAGCCTCGCAAAAGAAGGCCCACCTTCTGCATTCGGAAGTCTTCCGCTTCCCCACTACCTGGAAATCCGAGGAATGTATTGGGGAGATATCCCGCCGCATTGACCGCACCTTACAAAACTATCCAATCGATACAGCGGCTATTGAAGGGGCAATCTATGTGCAGAATTACCAGACCGCCCTCATGCTCGGTGCCGCACGCGGTTCGGCAATCGCAGCCATCGTTTTGCGCGGGGTTCCGATCCACGAATACCCGCCACTTCGGATTAAACAAGCCTTAGTTGGCTATGGCAGGGCGAGCAAGGAACAGGTCCGGAGCACTCTTGTTCAAATGATAACCGGGGCCAGCGAGAAGATGTCTCTCGATGAATCGGATGCCACCGCGACTGCTATTTGCCACTGGTTGACAGGAAAAAAACCAACCATCGCAGTCAGATGACAACGATCAAACAGAGAGCCGATTGTGCAGTCATCGGCGGTGGAATCGGAGGCTTGGCAGCATCGATACGCTTGGCGGCCCAAGGCCGGAAAACGATTCTGCTGGAGAAGAACGATCACCTCGGCGGTAAGTGTGATCGTCAGCAACGGGATGGATTCCATTTCGACCTCGGACCCTCGATCCTCACCCTTCCCTTCCTACTCGATGACCTTTTTGAAGCGGTCGGCCGCAAACGGGCTGACTATTTGGAAATCGAACCGGTGGAACCGGGATGCAGCTACTTTTTTGCCGATGGATCCCGCTTCGACGCGCCGGGAACCATGGACGATTTTGAAGCCGCAATTGCGGAATCCTTTCCAAGGGAGATCGATGGCTTCCATCGTTTCCGCAAACACATCACCCGACTTTGGCAAGTAAGCGGACCGGCTTTTCTATTTCAACCACCCGGACTGGGAACCTTACAGTCTATTCCCTGGATGAAAGCTCTTCGCTCCATCCCTGACCTTCTACCCGGCCGCATGAATCCACGCCTCGGCCGCTACTTCAAAGATCCGCGCTTGATCCAGCTCTTCTCGCGGTTCGCGACATACAACGGTTCTGATCCATACCAAACGCCGGCAACCTTCAACGTGGTCGCTTACGCAGAACTGGCCTTTGGCTCCTGGCGTTGCCGCGGCGGGATGTATGCGCTGATTGAAGCTTTGCAGCGTCTGGCCATTGAGCAGGGAGTCGAGATCCGGACCAATTCACCCATCGAGGCCGTCCTCTTCACCGCTCGCGGGAAAGTAACGGGGGTGCGTCTTGTCGATCAGACCGAAGTTCAAACTTCGGCGGTCGTCTGCAATCAGGATGCGATGCAGGGTCGGGGCGGGCCACTCCTTGCCGAGCATCCCAACCACTCAAAATGGGGCCGGGCTATCGGCAAAAAGGAGGCCTCCAGTAGCGGCTTTGTTCTCTTGGCTGCTCTCCGGAATCGTCATCCCGAACTAGCCTGCCACAATGTATTCTTTCCGGCAGACTACCGCAGAGAGTTCGAGGATCTTTTCGGCCAACCAAAATCGCTAACAGACCCAACCCTCTACGTTTCACGCCCATCCTCGAGTGAATCCGATTTGGCACCCGATGGGAAGGAGGGATGGTTTGTCCTCGTAAATGCACCCAGCCTTCAAAAATTCTCTAACTGGAAAGAGGATGAGTACCGTGATTTTCTATTGAATCGGCTGGAGGCTCGCTGCGGATTGCAATCCGAAGAAATCGAGTGGACACACTATCATGGCCCGGCTTTCTATTCCGAGCAGTATTGTTCCTGGCAAGGCTCACTTTATGGAATGAGTTCCAACAGTATGCGGCAGGCCTTTATCCGGCCAAAAAATACCGTGAGAGGCGCACCCGGTTTGTTTTTTGCGGGCGGCTCTGCCCATCCGGGTGGCGGAATCCCTCTGGTATTGCTCAGTGGAAAGTTCGCAGCTGATGGCTGTCATTCGTATCTGGGATAGGTGAAAGGAACGCTAGCATTCTTTTTTCTGTCGATCGCTGCCGCCGGATTTGCGGAAGAATCTCCGCTAAAAATAAGCCCAAGAGCTCCGGAGCAAGGAGAAGTAGCGAAAAGCAAAGACAAGGGAATCCTTCGCGGAAAGGAGTTTGATTTTCTTGATCGCACCAAAAACCAAATTTACCTCATTTTTGCGGAAAACCTGCAAATTATCGATAGTGTCGCCTCGGGCGGAGAAGAAGTTAAGGATAAGACATTCCAGAATGAATTTCGCTTTAGTCCGTATCTCGTTATTGACGGCAGTGACACCACGAAGGTGGACCTGGAATTAGATTTTTCTGCGTCTATACACCTGAGAAGACTGCAAAAGAAACTCAAACTGATCATCGACAACGGCGAACTGGCGCCCCTGCCTGGAACTCAGCCGGATGAAGAGAGTCAAGAGGCTCAAATCGGCCTCCAAAAAGAAATCCGTAAGTATGTTTCCGCAAGGATTGGGACAAAGATTGGATGGCCACCCGTTGGCTATGCGATTGTTTCGACTGGCAAAGAATTTCGCGCGGAGGAATGGCATATAACGCCAAGTGCCAATGCCTTCTATCAGACGGATGACAATGGTTTTGGAACCGGCCAAAATTTGTATTTTGGCCGCTGGTGGGACCGGTACATGTTCAAAAGCTCCTCCGGTATCCGCATTACGGAAGCCACCCAAGGATTTGAATGGGCATCTGAACTCACCCTTGCACGAGTTGTACGACTGATCGAGCCCAGTAAGGACCCGCCTCTGATCTCGTCCCGATCAATGAACCAAGGCCTTGACCTGGCCTATCGTATCTCGGGCCATATCAGCGGAAGCAAAACCATAGATGAACACCGGGTTACCCTAACTTACCGCTACCCCATTCGGAAAAACTGGATGTTCTTAGTTGTTAGTCCTGAAATCAGATGGGAACGGAGCAACAACTGGGTGCCCGACGAGAGAATTAGGATCGGGGTCGATATCCTATTCTGGGGCGTGACCCGGTGATCGTCAGGCGAATAGTGTTGAGACTTCTGCGGGCTCTTCTACAACCGCGTTATCCGGTGTTGGTCGCAAAGGATATCTGAAGAGACGTCCTTCGTAGTTGCGGAGAACAATTTCATCCTCGGTCACCTTCTCGACATAATCCGGGTTGATCGGTATTTTTCCTCCACCACCAGGCGCATCAATGACATACTGTGGAATCGCGTAGCCAGTCGTATTGCCCCGTAAGGCACGGATGATTTCGACCCCTTTTTCGACACTGGTCCGGAAGTGGGCACTACCCGTAATCAAGTCACACTGATAGAGGTAGTACGGGCGGACACGCATCATCAACAACCGATGAATCAGGGATCGGTAGATTTCCGGATCATCGTTCACTCCCCGCAATAACACTGATTGGTTGCCAACAGGTGTTCCGGCAAAAGACAGTCTTTCACAAGCTTCGTAAAGCTCCTCCGTGCATTCCTTGGGATGATTCACGTGGATGCTCATCCAGATAGGCCCATGCTTGCGGAGAACGTTGCAAAATTTCTCGTTAATTCGCTGCGGCATGAAAACCGGAATTCGGCTCCCTATGCGGATGAACTCAACATGGGGTATAGCGCGTAGTCTCCCGAGAAGGTAATCCAGTTTCGTATCATTGAGGAGGAGCGGGTCCCCCCCGCTCAACAAGACATCACGAATCTCCGGGTGTGCCTCGATATACTCCAGGCCCTTTTCGAAGCTCGGATGAAAATTATAATCCTGCGCGTTGGATACGAGGCGACTTCTCGTGCAATAACGGCAGTAGGCCGCACACTGATCGGTGACCAGAAACAGAACTCTATCCGGGTAGCGGTGGACTAAACCATCCACGGCCATGGACCCTTCCTCGCCAACTGGATCCAATAGTTCCTCCGGGGCCGTCCGAGTCTCTCCATCTCGCGGTATCATCTGCATTCGGACGGGACAATTTGGGTCCTCCGGATCGATTAGATTGAAAAAATAGGGCGTGATTGCGAGCGACAACTTAAATTGTGCAAATCGCGTTCCCGCTTTCTCCTCCGGCGTCAGGTTGATATACTTTTCCAGCTGCTCTACCGTTGAAATACGGTTTTGCATCTGCCACCGCCAACTCTTCCACTTTTCCTCTGGCACATCTGACCAGTAACCTTGGCCTTTGAACCAATCTTCACGACGATCGTCGGGATACATATAATAACCTTATCTCTGTGTTAAAAACGAGAAAACTATGCCCGCTTAGAGAAATTGTCAAAAGATCGTATCCGTTCGGCCTAGAAGACTGCGAATTCAGGTACCATTAAAATAAGAAGAAGTCTTCAATGGTGGATGGATTTTCTTTGCCCCCCGCACTATCCATCATCAAAAAGATTCTCATGGAATATAAACCAGCGGTTTTTGCTTTCGAAGATGGCAGTTGTTTCTACGGAGAAGCATTTGGCGCAGAGACAACAGTTGTCGGTGAAGCCGTTTTCAACACGAGTATGACCGGCTATCAGGAAATCCTGACCGACCCCTCTTATTTTGGGCAGATCATCACCATGACGGCCCCGCAGATTGGCAATTACGGCGTGAATGCCTTAGATGCCGAGTCAGACCATCCTCAAGCCAGCGGATTCGTTGTTCGGGAGATCAGCCCAGTCGCGAGCAACTGGCGTTCCACCCAATCCCTCCCAGATTACCTAAAGGAACATGGTGTCCCCGGGATAAGCGGTGTAGATACCCGCACCATTACGAAAAAGATCCGAATCGCGGGGGCGATGAAAAGCTGCCTCTCCACAGTGGGAATATCCGGAGAGGAAGCTGTGCAAAGAGCCCGGGACTGGGAAGGCCTTGTCGGTATTGATTTTGTTAAGGAAGTAACAGGCAAAGATTCTTCGGAGTTCAAAGGAGACGCAGAATCCTGCGCGCCCTTTACCGTCGTGGGAACCAACCTCGGAAAAAAGCGCGAGGATCGGAAGCGTTATCGGATTGCCGCAATCGACTACGGAGCAAAGGACTCGATCCTGAAGCGCTTACATGATCACAGTTTCGACGTAACGGTTTTCCCACCGACATGCTCGGCTGATGAAATTGATGCCTTCAACCCCGACGGCATTTTCCTTTCCAATGGGCCTGGAGATCCAGCAGCCGTGACCTATGCCCACGAAACCGTTCGGGTGCTGATTGACCGTTATCCAGTCTTCGGAATTTGCTTTGGTCACCAAATCATTACTCACGCCATCGGCGGGAAAACTTTTAAATTAAAATTCGGCCACCGGGGAGGGAATCAACCCGTCAAAAACATCCTATCGGATCAAGTAATCATCACGGCACAGAATCATGGTTTTGCATCCGATCCTGAATCCATCCAAGAGCGAGCGGTCGTGAGTGAGATCAACCTCAATGATCAAACCGTCGCTGGCTTGGAGCTCAAGGACCTCCCGGTGTTCTCTGTGCAGTATCACCCAGAGGCAGGCCCTGGGCCCAATGACGGAACGGCTAACTTCGAGAAGTTTTACGACCGGGTAGCGGCATTCGCCGCAAACCGCTAATAATCGTAAAAAGTGATCAGACCCCAGAAGAGGGTCACACTGTCACCACTGTAGTTATCACGAGTGGTGACATCATCCGAACTAACTCCAGCAGTGGTTAGCGTTGGCTTCTTGAATGTGCCCTGTTCCGACTTTACGATTCCGAAGAAATTGTAATTCTCGTTGGGATTGAGCATATTCTCGCGTTGAGCAGTAGTCGGGCCAGTGTTGCAGCCAGAGAGGATTACTAAACACAAGGCGGGTAGCAGCAGGGCAATTTTTTTCATCTGCAAAAGGATCGGTATGTTCTTTAGCCTTGGCAATGTAAAATTTCGTAATGATCGAAGAAATTTTGGTTTCTACAACGATTCGTTCGACTGCCGTATGGGTGTTTGAGGGATAGCAGCTACCCGGAGAGCCTCTTTCACTTGGGCTTTCTCCGACAGGGGCCTACCGGGGAAACACACCCTGGCGATGGCTTCCCCAAAGTCGTTTGCCCCGCTCAGTATGCCGATTTCCAGCCGTAAAAAGTAAATAGGCAGCCCAAAATCCATCTCTTCTCCGATCCTGACAGCATCCTTCTCCGTCGTCACGAGGAAATCCACACCAATGCTTTTTGCTTGTTCTCCGATTTCCATCAGCTCGCGCTCTGAAAACCAGTGGTGGTCTAAAAACCTACGATTGTAACGAACGGATGCTCCGTGTTCCCGGAGAAAGGCTTCGAAGCCCTCGGGCACGGCGATCCCGCTGAAGGCCCCCACCCTGGCACCATTGAGTTTCTCAATGGGGAACTTTTCTTTCAGATCCAGGCTCTGTAAATGAGTTGGTTTGTGAGCGCATTCAATAATTTCCACATCCGGGTTGTATCGATGGATATCGGAGATCAGCTGATCGGAAGGGGTTGAATCGGACTTGGTTAAAAAGACATAAGACGCTCTTCTTAAGTGACTGACCGGTTCCCGCAAAATCCCTCTTGGAAGCAATCTTCGGTTCCCAAAAGGATTGGTTTTATCGACCAAAACCAAGTTCATGCTCCCTTTCAATGGAAGGTACTGCAGGCCGTCATCAAGGATGAGAGTGTCGCAACCGAAACGCCGGATGGCAAAGGCCCCTGCTTTCACGCGATTCTTATCCACCAAAACATGAACACCGGGTAGATTCCTCGCTAGCATGTAGGGTTCGTCACCTGCCTCTCTCGGCCCCATCAGAACTTTTTCGCCATCGCTTACGATCCTGGGTGGAGGTTCGGAAATGTGGCTAATCGCCCGCCACCATTTTTTGTAAAGGGGCTCCTTCTTGCTTTTGTAGCCGCGACTGAGGATGGCTACCTTCCGACCCTGCTCGTGAAGGCTTCGGGCAAATTTTTCCACCACTGGAGTTTTTCCCGTTCCTCCAACCGTGAGATTGCCGACAACAACTACCAAACACCCGAGGGGTCGATTGCGAAAGATCCGGTTGCTGTAGAGAAACCAGCGAAGGCGTACAACACATTCGAAGAGGTAGGAAAACCCATTTAAAATCCAAGCCGCTACATTTGCTGATCGCCCTGTCCGACGATCATATACCACATCGACCAAGAAAGCTTCCATAGCGTCCAGCCGCTTTTTAAGACCCGAAGGCTTAGGGGGCGTAGAGCTCACTCGGAAAGGTTAAATAGGTAAATAATTGTTAGGCTGAAGGGCTGACCATGCTCATGGGATCAAGAGCGATGTTCAAAGCCTCCTCATCCATCAACCCTTCCTCCAGAACGACCTCCTTCAAGGTTTTGTTCTCCGCAAAGGCTTTCTTGGCAACCTTGGCCGCATTATCGTAGCCGATGTGTGGGTTGAGCGCTGTCACCAGCATCAAAGATCGCTGGACATGCGCATCGCAAATCTCGGTGTTTGCCTCAATCCCAACCACACAGCGGTCAGCGAAAGTTGTGGATGCATTTGCGAGCACGCGGATCGATTCATGAAGACTGTAGGCAATGAGGGGAATTGTAACGTTCAACTCAAAATGCCCATCTCGTCCGCACATTGCCACCGTATTGCCCAAGCCCATGACATACATCGAAGACTGCACGAGCATCTCGCTCATGACCGGATTCACTTTACCGGGCATGATCGATGAGCCCGGTTGAGTCGCAGGAAGCGAGATTTCACCGAGGCCTGATCGCGGACCAGAGCCGAGAAGGCGGATATCGTTTCCAATCTTCGTCAGACTCGCGGCAATTGTGGTGAGTAGGCCGGAAACCTCGACCGCATCATCGCGCCCCCCCTGTGCCTCAAAGTGATTATCTGCCTCGCGAAAAGTAATCCCTGTTTTCTCGGAGAGGATGCGCGCAACTCGTCCCGGAAATTCGGGGTGACAATTGATTCCAGTGCCAACGGCAGTTCCACCAATGGCGAGTTCCCCGAGAATCTCGACTGCTTTCCTGGCTCGGCCAACTGCTTTTTTCGCTTGAGCGGCGTATCCTGAGAATTCCTGCCCAAGTGTCAAAGGAGTCGCATCCATGAGGTGCGTTCGCCCGATTTTCACGACTTTGCTGAATTCTTCGCTTTTCTTTGCCAGTGCATCCGCCAGATGATCGAGAGACGGAACCAAGGTTTCGGCCAAGGCGATTGCCAGACTTACATGCAGCACTGTCGGAATGATGTCATTCGAAGACTGACCCATGTTTACGTGGTCGTTCGGATGCACCGGATCCTTGGCACCAATCGGCTTGCCAGCGTATTTGCAGGCAAGATTGGAAATCACTTCGTTGATGTTCATGTTCGACGAAGTCCCCGACCCCGTTTGAAAAACATCAACGGGGAATTGATCGTCAAGATCACCCTTCATGACTTCGTCCGCAGCTTTGCGGATCAGCGTGGCTTTCTCGGAATCGAGGCGTCCCAGCTCTTCATTCGCCGAGGCACACGAGGCTTTCACCAAGCCAAGACCCTTAATGAATCCAGCCGGCATCCGGTACCCGCTAATCGGGAAATTCAGGACCGCCCGCTGAGTCGACGCACCATAAAGGGCTTCGTCCGGGAGCTCCATTTCACCCATCGAATCTTTTTCTTTTCTCATGGTTATAAAATTGAATTCAAACCACTGAAAGGCCAGTTAAAAAGCGCTAAAATACCCCAAGATCATACATTTTCAGGTTCAATTATTAAGCGTAATGGTCGTTATTCCCGTTTCGAATATAGGGCTAATCCCCGAAAAAATGGGTCGCCTACTTCAAGGGAGCAGTGGCTGATGAGACACCCTTGGCGATGCCAATTCTCTAAAAAATCCCGACCTTCGTTCAATTCCCTCATTGCACCCGTTTCGACTATTCATAGGAATAGAAATAACGAATCATCTAACCCTGACCAACCATGACAAAATCCACAGAAATAAGCAAAGCTGTCGAATCCGGGAAGCTTCTCCCTGCAAGTGCTGACAATTTAGCACAATGGCTGGAAAGTCCCAGCCTTCCAGAGTGGGCCCTTCAATCTCTCGATGAGTTGATCAAGAATGCAAAGTGGGAGGAGTTGAATGATCGGTTTTTCCAGGATCTGGCCTTCGGCACCGGTGGCATGAGAGGGCGAACCATCGGGCGCGTCGCAACGGATGCGGAAATGGGAGCGGATGGTGAGTTGAATCCAGCCCACGCCGCCATCGGTTCCAACACGCTGAATGACATCATCGTCACCAGAGCCACAATGGGTCTTTACCGTCACACCCGAGCATTTCTAACCAGCGTCAAGCGGGATTTCGAGGTGCCGAAACTCGTTATTGCCCATGATGTTCGCTTTTTTTCCCGTCATTTCTGCGAATTGGCCGCATCTGTTTGGAGTCAACTTGGCGGACAAGCCTATATTTTCGACGGTCCTCGATCCACACCACAGCTCAGTTTTTCTGTGCGCTTCCTCGATGCACACGCAGGCATCGTCATCACCGCAAGCCACAATCCCTCCCACGACAACGGTTATAAGGTTTATTTTGAAGATGGGGCACAGATCGTAACACCCCATGCTGAGGGAATCGTTTCCGAGGTAAATAAGGTTTCTCTGGATGAGACGGGTGAGTTCCTTGAGAAAGACCTGTCACGGGTCGTCATTCTCGGTGAATCTGCCGATTCAGCGTATCTCGATGTTCTGGAAGGGAGCGTGTTGGATCCTGAGATACTCCGTCGCAACCAGCCCAAGGTCGTCTTCACCTCGATCCACGGAACCGGGCGGGTCGCAACTATTCCCCTTCTGGCCAGACTCGGCTTACATGTGTCCGAAGTGGCCGAGCAGGCCACGCCGGACCCACGCTTTCCTACCGTCGTATCGCCCAATCCCGAAAATGCCGAAGCACTCTCGATGGCGATCGCCCAAGCGAAAAAGGAAGGCGCGGACCTCGTGGTCGCCACCGATCCAGACGCGGATCGGATGGCAGTGGCGATCAAATCCGAAGGGGGTGAGATGACTTTATTGACAGGCAACATGATTGGATCGGTCCTCGCTGAATTCCGCATCAATCAGATGAAAAAAATCGGTCTCTTGCCAACCGAGGGGAATCGCAATGCCGCGATCATCAAAACGTTTGTGACCACTCCCCTTCAGGAAAAAATCGGCGAAGGGCACGGTCTCAAGGTCATCAATACTCTCACCGGCTTTAAGTGGATTGGCGCGAAACTCCGCGCCTATCAGGAAATCCTGGAGGAAAAGCTCATGGCATCCGATGGAATCGCTCTTTCCTATGATGCAACGGAGTATCGCACTCGCGCAAAACTACTCCTCGAACACAGCACGTTTTATGTCTTCGGGGGCGAAGAGAGCTATGGCTACCTGGCAAACGACTTGATCCGCGACAAGGATGCCAATGCAGCGGTTCTCATGTTCTGCGAACTAATGGCCTCCCTGAAAGAAGCGGGCAAAACCGTCGCGGAATTTTTGGATGATCTTTACGTGAAGCACGGATATCACCTCGAACGCTTGGGGAATGTTTATTACGAGGGTGCCAGTGGCGCGGCGAAGATCCACAACATTCTCGAATCCTATCGCAGTTCCCCTCCTGCTGAGATGAATGGTGTCGAAGTGGAAAAATTTATTGATTTCGGGACGGATACCATCACAGATGCTGACGGGGATACGATCCCAAAGCAGGACTTTTACTTTGTCTCGCTGGCCAACGGTAACAGCTATGCTGTCAGAGGAAGTGGAACGGAGCCAAAAATTAAATTCTATGTCTTCGGCCGGCAGGAAGTTGCTGATAAGAGTGATCTATCGAGTGCAAAAGAGAGTTTGGAGACCGATCTGACAGCTTTACGCATCGCCATCGAAAAGGATGCCGCCAAACGGGCGGGTTGAAGCACTGATGTAAGAAAGAGGGCAGCCTCAAAAGCCTGCTAGGATTCTGACATGCCTTATTGGCTTAGGCTATCTGTACGCGAAGACCGATACAGCCATCGAATTCCGTAAAAAAACAAGCCTGCTGGAATCAAGACCCACCACTTCCCGGTAACCACGGATACCAGAACAAAAGTGATGATGGTCGTCCCCAGGACCCATACGGGCGTTCTCAATTGAACCTTTTTCAGGGGAGTATGGGGAAAGAACAACTGGGTCATTAATGAAAGTAAAAATGCTGTCCCAAACCACGCCAGGAAATTGGTCCAGGGCACTCCATAATAAATGCCACCGCCTTCCCAGCCCCAATAGCCACGAACAAGAGTCGCTGCCGGCTCAATGATCAAATCGGCGAGGACGGCACCGATACCCGTGAGCACAGGGATCCAAAGAACCACCCCCGTCCCTGCGAGGGCCGACTTAACCAGGCAGTGGATTGGCCAAACAATCACCCACCAAGCCAATGGGATGGCAGCAGGCAAAACCCCAAAAAGCATAGGCCCAAACTGATCTGTGTAAGTGTAGGAACCGAAGGGCACACCAGTCAGGGCACCTATCGTTTCCATTAACCCCGAGACCAAAACGAACAAAAGAAACACAGAGAAGACCGACCTACCGTGAACCTGTGTTGCGAAATGGAGTAGCAAGACCAACGCCGCTAACGTGATAAATATAAAATCAGCCCACTCCCCGAAAGGGGTTTGAATACTCGCACCAACGACAAACAGCCCTACAAGAAACCAGACCGAGTAAAGAAATAAAGTTACTCCGTAGAAGCGGTTGAACCTTTTAGATCGATAAATGAAAAGTGACATTTTTTCGCAGACTGATGCCTATCGGCTTACTGGTAAATAAATTATTAATAATCAATAAGTAACGAATCGTTAGCTTATAAGAATTGCAAGGACAAGCAATCGTGTCAAAATCTTAGAATATCGTACGGGTAAGCCGTATGTAGAATTAATATGAGCGCAGCAAACAATAGCCAACTCGGTATGAGCCTAATCGAGGTTATGATAGCTATGGTTGTGTTCATGATGCTCGCTATCGGAATTACGAGCGCAGTTTTCCAATCTCAGCAAATCGCCCAAAACAACATCATTCGAAACACAGCTTATACAGTTGCCCAAGGCTATTTGGAGCAAATCAAGTCGGTTTCCATTTCTGAATTGGCCGATGCATTGGACGACCCGGACGGCACACCCCTGCCAACAATGAGCGTATCCGCATTGAATATTAACAGCATCGAAATATTGGATCCCATATTCCTGGATGGACCAGAGCCAGCTCTTTCCGGTCAGACAGACGGCAGCAATTTCCGGGAAATACTGATCGACCTCAAGGAAGATCCTAAAACCGGAGATATTCGTGAAATCGTTATGAACGCTTGGTATGATATCGATGTCGCAGCCATCGAAAACCGTTCGAACTCATTTTCCATCATCGTTCGCTTCGAAGCCGAACTGCGAGGCCTTCGAAACACCCGGATCTCCGGCGACCTTCGCGGGATTCGCTCCGACATCAATAGCACAGCTGTTCCGTGAAAACACACCATACAGAACAATCGAGAAGGGCCTTCACCCTTCTAGAGATATTGATAGCGATCACCATCCTCGGCTTCATCACGATGATGAGTCTTGGATTTTTCGTCGAAACCATTAAAGCCACATTTGTCAGCGAGCAAAAGAACCTGATTAACAACGACGTGCGCACCCTTACTGCCGAACTCTCGGAAGCCGCAAAAGAAGCAAACTTCACTCTCTTGTATTCCAGCTTTGAATCCGACGATCGGAACTCTTCCGGCGACAGACTACTCGATGGGAATTCAGGCGATTTCCTGGTGTTTGGATTTCAAGGGGAGCCGGATCTCTCCACTTCGATCAACGCTCCGCAACCAGTCACCCGACTCACTGGTTTTTACCGCGCCCCCGCGGATCCAAACGATCCAACCAGCGAGGGCCCTGTCCGAAAGTTTGATACCGATTTGGACTTCGCATATAACGATTCTGATGAACCCCTGCTAAGCCCGATTGATCCTCTCGACCCCCCAACCCCGGAAGAAATACTTGCTACACTCTACCCTACCTCTACCAGAAACACCAATCCGGAGGTTATCTCCCTGTCCGAAGGCCTCGCCAACAACAGACTTTTTTACAACTACGGAAAATCGTCCATCATGATAAATGGAAAAATCATCCACGGGGTTGAGGCGAAACGAGTTACAGATACATATAACCTAACAATATCAACAAGGCGGTGAAAGTGAAAACAAAGAAAGAGGCTTTTCTCAAGAAAGGAGCGTATTCCGCTAAGTGGGCCACGAATTGCGGAGCCGCTCTGCTTACGGTGATATTTGTAACAACGATCATTTCCTTGATTGTTGGAAGTCTTTTAAAATGGGGCATTCAAGATCAGAAGATCAATACCAGGCACTTCGTTCTGCTGGAAGCGAGAAATGCAGCAGAGGCAATGACCGAAATTTCCGCTGGAGTACTTTCCTACCGCTGGGAATCGCAGACTAGTGTCCCCGAAGACGACCTCGAGAACAACCCGCTTGATGATGAACCAGCCATCAAAACAGAGCTGGATAAGTATTTCCCCAGCAGTCGTTTCGACATTGATGTCAAAGGCGGCTCCGTTACCCAAGGGCGCTTCTATATTCACCCAGACGATCCGGCTCATGCAGATGATCCGCACAAAGGGAAACTGGTGACGGTTCAAAGTGTCACGATCCTTGCAAAAGCCGCTGTGGACGATCCTCTCCTTTCCGATCCAATGACAGCCTATGCCCGGCAAACACTCCAAGTCCGCGATGCCCCTCTTTTTTCCCACGCAGTTTTTTACAATATGGACCTGGAATTTCACCCGGGTCCTCAAATGGTGATGAATGGTCCCGTCCACGCCAACGGCGATGTGTGGGTTCAGGCGGTCAATCAACTCACCTTTACTAGTAATCTGACTGCCACGAACGATTTTCGTTACGGCTACATGCTCAACGACGGTAATTCCAATCAAGTAACTCAGAATGGAGCTGTATTGATCAATAACGGAGAAGGAGATCTATCTTCGCCCTACCGCGGTTCCGGCAACAAAACGAATATTGCCAGTTATTGGGACAGCCAATCACCATCGTCCTTCTTTACGGATGAAGGTTACTTAAACTGGGCAGACTTTGCCATGAACCGTTGGAAAGGTAATTTGCAGGATCGATCACACGAAGTCCCTATCCTGAACCCCATTGGCTACGACAACTACGTTCGTGACGATCCATCCACCCCCGGAATTCTCGACGATGATCTAAATTTCGCCTATGCCCTGATTGAACCAAACATCACCGACCCGACGGGCACTTCCGGCTTGATGAATCCTGTTCACAAAGGAAATGGAGAAGAGGAGAAGTTCGCATTCAAGGCGGGGCTGATTATTAAAGTGCACTATTCGGAGGACGGTAGCACGACATCAGATGGTGGCACACTACCCGCCGATTCAATCCAGCTCCGCGAACGCAAGCCCATGCCCATCAACCAAAGAGTGAACCCGGATGATCCACACAACCCAAACAGCAATTGGAGTGAATTTTGGAGCAATTTCGATAACACCGGATCCCTCGATCCCGAGACGAACGGCACGCTGGGACCAGCTACCGACTTTTATCTGAGCTTCTGGAAGATTGACCGAGGCGACGCTCACAACTTAAAGACGACCAACTTCCAGACCTCTACAGTACAAGCAGTCGACAAACAGGGACAGCCCGTTGTCGACGGCTCGGGAGATCCTGTCATGGTGGACGTGAAGACTGTGCAGGAGATCCCCTTGAGAACGGATGTCTCACCATGGTGGAGGGAAACAGATTTTCACGACACTTTTGCCGTCCAACCTTACGACGAATACGGGAATAGCGGGAATACCGGAAACGGAGTAGACACAGGAGACAACGGTGACCCCAGCGATTCTCTCTTCGATCACCGCCGGGGGGCGGGAATCGATATGGTAGAGATTAACGTTGATCGGTTTCGTCGATTTATCGAAGACGATGACGCACATGGCCTTTTTAGCAACTGGGATGGATCCGTTTCGTCACGCTTCAAATACGCTCCTGATCAAGAGTTCAACGGTGTACTCTATGTCGAATTCCCGACCGATACAGATTCTATTCCCGGAAACGCAGACTACCAACAGCGGCCGGACAAGGTCGTAAAGTCAGCCCGAGTTTCGCCACGAGACTCCAACACGGAATTGGGCCTCATTCTAACCAACGCTAGCAGAATTCCCGATCCAGCCTATAACAAAGTAGCTGGCAGAGATCCTGGTTTTACCCTGGCAACGAATTCTGCCATCTACGTAAAAGGTCACTACAACGCAGATGGCGATCCAGACACCGGTAGCAATACCGAGTCAGACGAGTCCTCTGTCTGGAATCCGAACCCTCCCGCTGCTCTTGTTGGAGATGCGATCATGCCCCTTTCCCCGCACTTCGGGTCGCTTGGCACCAAGGATAGAAGCGCCGATTCAACCGGATTCACGGAATTCAACGCAGCCATCATTCAGGGTCTCCGACCCACGGATAAGGGAGGGGATGGAAGAATTTCAGGTGGAAATCACAACTTTCCCCGATTTCTTGAAGACTGGGGCGGCATAGAATTTCGGTATCGGGGATCGATGGTCTCCCTCTTTGAGAGCGAGATCGCAACTCAAGGCACAAACACTGCCTACTACTCCCCACCCATCCGTAATTGGGGGTTCTACGAGTTGTTCGGCAGTGGGGTCTATCCTCCGGGCACGCCCAACGTTCGGTCGTTTCGGAAAATGAACTTCCGTTTTGTCACCAAAGCAGAATACGAGGAACTTTTGGATGAGATGGACTAAACCCTTTCGGGTAAGAGCAGGGTTTGTAGTCAGGTGTGGAGTAGCGACGATAGCACTCCTAGGCTTTGTATTGCCCCTGAAACAAACATATTCGCAAAACACTTCATCGGCCAATATCCCTGCCGATGTCCTAGAATCTCTGCGTGAAAACAACCTCACATTGGAAGAGGCAAATAAGATCGCCGAGCAGGATAAGCAAAAAAAGCTCGATCAGTCCTCAACCAAACCATCACCAGTTCCCAGAAGAAAACCGCCTGCGACGCGAATCGAGACGCCGGTGCAGGCCTACGATTGGCCAGAGGATAGCATTCCGATCCCACTGCAGGCCGATATTCGAACGGAAATCCGTGACGGATTTCCAGAAACCTTCGTTTATTTCACTGGTTTAGACACCCTTTTCTACAGCCATATCTCCAATGGACTGGTCGTGGCAAATGATCCAGGCGATGCATCCGCATCTCTTGTCAGCCGACTGATGCCTTCGAACAAAGTGGAGATTTACCTTTTCAGGCCCAACACATTTTTGCCGAACGTCAGTAATTATACCATGCGTGGTTATCAAAAAGGCTTAGCAAAAAAGCATGGCGACGATATCCAATTTGCCGATGACAAGGAACTTCTCCCCGAAAAGACGTTCAAAGTCTATGGCCACCAATGGGGCCGCATCCAATACGAACTGGAGAATGAATCAGAAGAATCTCTTTCGGTCATCGACTACTTTGTTCCCTTATCGCAAAATCTACTCGTTATTAGAGTTGAGGGGATTCCTTCATTCGTTTCAGGACGTCGATCTGCTGTAGAGACCATCCTCTCTACCCTGACCATTCCCTAAGTCAGAACAGCTATCTCTGCGAATTGGAAGAAAACCAATCGCTCCACATCTTCCACGTCACGATAGCGCTCTATTTCTGTCCAACAACCAATCGAATCTTCCCCCTCCGTGTCTTGCCTTAGAATGGAAAAGGAATGACCGGGAACGTTTCTGGTTGCAGATTCCTTGATCGCGATCTTTTCCGCCCGCTGAAAGTCTCTTGCCGCAACAGCAACTGTTCCACTTGCTTCCCTCCATTCAGGATGAGGGGTGAACAGATACAGGTTCACTCTTGGGTTAATTTCAATCATGTTCGAGAGATAATCTTAATTATAATCGATTCCGGTTCACCAATGATGCAAGTCGATCTTTCAAATTTATGGGTCATTTGATTTCAGAGTTGGTCTAGCGCCATTTTTATCTGTTAATTCTTCTATGATTCGTGTCGGTATAGTTGGTGCCTCCGGTTACTCCGGAGAGGTTTTGGTAGAGCTACTTTCGGGCCACCCCGAAGTTAGCTTAGTCGCCGTCACTTCCCGTAGCCTTGCTGGCAAGTCCGTATCGAAGATATTTCCCCGCCTATCCCACCGTTTGGGCGATCTCGCTTTTACCGAATCAGACCCGATTCAACTGGCACAGAGAGAAGACTTGGATGTTGTATTCCTCGCGCTTCCACATGGTGTCGCGGCCGAATATGCGCGCCCTCTTTACGATGCGGAAAAAACCATCTTTGATTTAAGTGCAGATTTTCGGCTTGGTTCAGTGGATCTGTATCGGGAATTCTACGAGGCCGACCATCCGGACCCTGAACTGCTCGAGGCAGCCGCTTATGTTATCCCTGAATTCCCACCCGCGAAATGGATGGAGAAATCGCTGATCGCGTGCCCTGGTTGCTATCCTACCTCTATACTCATCCCTTTATTTCCACTGCTTTCCAGTGGGCTTCTTACTCCCGGTGATACCGTCGCTTCCTGTATGAGTGGCATCAGTGGAGCCGGGAAAAAAGCGAATGAGGATTTCAGCTTTTGTGAACGGAGTGAAAGTGCACGCCCTTACGGACAACCAAAGCACCGGCACCTATCCGAAATCGAGGAACAGCTCACCCATGCAGCGGGTAATCCGGTCACGATACAGTTCCTCCCCCACTTGGTTCCGATGCGGCGGGGTATCGTCACCACGATCAGTACACCCGATTGCGGTCGGCACGACGAAGACGTTCTCAAGGTCTGGCGTGAGGCATACTCAGGCCGACCATTCGTTCGCATTCTCGAAGATGGATCTTTGCCGGAATCCAAGAACGTGGTGGGCACAAATCGGATTGATATCGCAGTGCGCCACGATCCGCGCACCCACCGCCTCATTCTTTCCTCCACCGAGGATAACCTACTCAAGGGTGCCAGTGGTCAGGCGGTGCAATTGATGAACTTGAAGTTCGGCTTGGAAGAAACCGTCGGATTACCCTGATTTAAAATCAATGAAATTATCAACCAAGGAACATAGCCCCGGAATCACCGATGTACCCGGATTCTCAGCCGCTGGAGTCGGCTGCGACATTCGCAATAGCGGGGATCCTCGTCTCGATCTTGGCATCATTCTCAGCTCCCGTCCCTGCGCGGGTGCGGGAGTTTTTACTCTTAATGATGTAGCGGCAGCACCGGTCCAGTATTGCCGTTCACTTCTCTCCCCGACTCAGCATTTTCATGGAATCGTCGCCAACAGTGGCAACGCGAATGCCTGCACGGGAAAACAGGGTGAAGCCGACTGCCTCGCCATGGCCGATCAGACCCGCGAAGCATTAAGCCTGCCTCCGCGCAGTGTCTTCGTAGCCTCCACAGGTCGAATCGGGCGTGCCCTCCCAATGGCCACGATCAAGAAGGGCATCCGGCAGACCGCATTGCAGGTAACACGCGATTCTGCGGGAGGTCACGATTTCGCGAAGGCCATCCTCACTTCCGATACCCGCCCAAAGACTGTAACCGTTCGGATCGAATCTGACGGCAAACGCTACACGGTTGCCGGAGTTGGGAAAGGAGCAGGTATGATCGAGCCGAACATGGCAACCATGCTCGCATTCCTGGCCACCGATCTGGCAGTGCCACAATCCACACTGCAAGCGACGTTAACCCGCGCGGTCCACGGTTCCTTTAACCGAATTTCCGTTGATGGCGATATGAGCACCAATGATACGGTGATCCTGCTCGCCAATGGAGAATCCGGAGCCACAGTCGATGACAATGCCGACCTTCTCGACGCCTTTCACCGTGCCGTCGGCGAGGTGTGCAACCGGCTTGCGCGAATGATGGTCTCCGACGGCGAGCGGATCAATCATGTCGTTGACCTAAAAGTTGAAGGGGCTCCCTCAGAAGAAGCTGCGGAAAAAGTTGCCCGGTGCATTGGAAACTCGCTCCTCGTGAAAACCTCATGGTATGGAAACGACCCGAATTGGGGTCGAATCGTCGATGCTGCTGGCTACGCACGCGTAGGTCTGAAGTACGAACAACTCAATCTCGACTACGGAACCATACCCGTACTTCGCAACGGAGTCCCCCTAGAGAAAAACCTTCCATTATGGAGAGAGGAAGTCGCAAATCGCGAGTTCTCGATCCGGCTCGATCTTGGGATGGGCAAGGGTTCTTTCCAGCTCCTAACTGCGGACTTGACGGAAGGGTACGTCAATTTCAATAAAAGCGAATAAATGGATATCAGCCGACTCGACGAAATTTCCAAAGCCCGTGTTCTTATCGAGGCACTACCCTATATTCAACGATTCCGGGGTTCGGTATTCGTGGTCAAATATGGGGGTAGTTTCATGGACGACCCCGACCCGGAGGTCCGGGCCAAGGTGGCGACTGACCTCTCCTTCCTCTCTGCCGTCGGCATACACGTCGTTGTCGTGCATGGCGGAGGGAAAGCGATCACCCGTGCCATGGATGCCTCGGGCCTCGAAGCGCGATTCGAGAAAGGTCTACGGGTAACCGATGCCTCCACGGTTGAGATTGTTCGAAAAACTCTCGATGAAGAAGTAAACCTCGAGATCTGTGAAATCGTCCAACGCAAGCTCGGGAGACCTATTTCCATACCGGGAAAGAAAGTTCTTCGAACACGCCGTCTCGATAAAGCTCCAAGTGGCGAATCCATCGACATTGGCTTCGTCGGCGAGGTCACCCGTGTCAATCCAGCACCCATCCACAAGGCGATTGCCGACGGTTACATGCCGATCATATCACCAGTCGGATGTGACGAGGCAGGCCAGGCCTACAACACCAATGCCGATGTAGCCGCCTCACGCATTGCCGCTGCACTCCGAGCGAGACGCCTCGTATACCTATGTGATGTCCCCGGCCTGCTTCGAGACCCTTCTGATACCGACACCCTAATCTCCAGCCTTCCCGTTGCCGAGGTTGCCGGATTGAAGGAAAAAGGTATTATTGCTCAAGGCATGATACCGAAAGTCGATAGCAGCGTGTTCGCTCTCCAAAACGGTGTAAGCCGAGTTCACTTTGTCGATGGAAGAATGCCGCATTCCCTCCTTCTGGAAATCTTTACCGACCGGGGAATCGGAACGGAAATCGTCCAATAATGAACGAAAAAACAAAGCATCAATACGACCAATACCTGATTCACAACTACTCCCAGCCACCGATTTCAATCCTATCGGGTGCCGGGAGCCGTGTGTGGGATGATGAAGGGAACGAGTATCTTGATTTCACTTCCGGTATTGCGGTCAACGCACTTGGCCATTCGCACCCCGACTGGGTTGCGGCTGTCGAAAGCCAAGCGAAAATCCTCATCCACTGCAGCAACCTATTCGCCACCCCGAGGCAAGGGCAACTTGCGGAAAGGCTCAGCCGCTATACCCCGCCCGGTCGTTTCCTTTTCTGCAACAGCGGAGCAGAGGCAAACGAGGCTCTTTTGAAACTCGCCCGCCTTCACGGAAGATCTGTGGCAGGAGTAGAGGGAAAACGATATACCGTTGTAACAGCGGAGAATGCTTTTCATGGCAGGACCTTTGGAGGTATGGCGGCAACCCCCCAGGAGAAAATCCAGGGAGGTTTCCGACCCATGTTGCCGGGATTCCGGCACGCCAAACTTAATGATATCGAATCATTCAAAGAGGCAATCGATGACAGTGTCTGCGCCGTTATGATTGAAACCATACAGGGCGAAGGAGGAATATTTCCCGCCGAGGGGCATTTCCTCCGTGAGCTGAGAGATCTCTGTACGGAGCGAAATGTACTACTGCTTCTCGATGAAGTGCAGTGTGGCATTGGACGCTCCGGGAAGTTTTTCGCCTACGAGCACGCGGGGGTCGAGCCGGACGCGATTGGGATGGCAAAAGGTCTCGGAGGCGGATTTCCCGTCGGCGCAATCTGGGTTGCCACGAAGTTTGCCGACCTATTCCAGCCCGGCTCTCACGGGACCACATTTGGCGGCACTCCCCTCACCTGCTCTGCCGCGATTGCTGTCCTTGACGTTTTGGAGAGAGACGGATTGATCGAACAGGTCGCTCGTCAGAGTCAGGTTTGGATCCAGAATCTAGAAATTTTGGCAAAAAAATATCCCAAACTAGTTTGGGAAGTTCGTGGTATTGGCTATTTGGTCGGCTTGGGCCTACATGAATCTCCGATACCATGGGTTCAGAAGCTTCGAAAAAACGGGCTCCTTACAGCTCCTGCAGGTGGAAATGCAGTTCGTTTAATACCGCCACTTACGGCAACAGAAGAGGAACTAGCTGAATCGCTGGAAATTGTTCACCGAACCTTCTCAGAATAAGCGAACAGACAAAGACCATTCTTATAAACTGGAAGCAAGGAAGGGAGCTACTCCTCAACTACCCAGTAATAGCGACCACCTGCGATATATCTCATTTTCCCAGTATTGACGTCGCCATCGTCGAACGATTCATCAATCGCCAGAATCTGTTCAGCGGGAATGGTGGGGTTGTGAACCCCGATACCCAGAGTGACCCCACTCTTCGCGTATTCGACATCCCACTGTCCACCAATATTAGGGCCCTCCAACCATAAGCCAGAGTTCAAGTATTCAGCAAGATCGGGTGCCAGGGTCCCAGACCCTGACCCTTGGTCCATAACTCCCGTTTCCATGACGCAAACCAGAAGAGCGTCTTTAAACGTTCTGAGGTCGTTCATGAACCGGGAGTTCTCTGATGAGACTTTAATCTTTTGGAACGCGGGAATAGCCATCGCCGCAAGCAACCCGATGATCACGACAACTATCATGATCTCTACCAAGGTAAATCCTTTCTGCGACCGATATTTCACACAATTATAACTGTTGCCCAAAATCTCATGGGTGCAACAAGCTAAGTAGTTTCCTACCCAATTCGACCTGACTGGATGGCTTTTTTACAAAGCCCTGACGATTTCTTATCCTCTTTTTTCCATTGGGAGGAATTCCCTTTGGCCCGGCCCTTGGTAAATCTGACGCGGCCGGTGAATCTTGGATTTCTTATTCGAAGCCACCTCACGCCAATTTGCCATCCAACCCGGCATACGACCGATGGCGAACATAACTGTGAAGAATTCAACTGGAATCCCTGCAGCTTTTAAGATGAGGCCGCTGTAAAAATCCACATTCGGGTAGAGTTTTCTTTCAATAAAATATTTGTCTTCGAGCGCTGCGCGTTCCAAGTTTCGCGCAATCTTGAGAAGAGGATCATCGTCGATACCGATTGCTGCCAATACTTTCTCCGCCGCTTCCCCAAGAATGCGGGCGCGTGGATCGTAGTTCTTGTAGACACGGTGGCCAAATCCCATGAGCTTTGCATTTCCGGACTTGGCAGCCTCAATAAATTTCATCCCATCGTCACCCGCTTCATGAATCTGGCTCAGCATGCCAATGACGGCTTGGTTCGCACCTCCATGCAAAGGGCCCCAAAGGGCGGATACCCCTGCCGAGACCGAAGCAAACATATTGGCCCCACCACTGGCAACCATGCGGACGGTAGACGTACTGCAATTTTGCTCATGATCGGCATGAAGCAAGAAAAACAGATCCAATGCTTCAGCAAGCCCATATTCGTCTTCGAAATCATCGTATGGATTCGAGAACATCATGTGCAGAAAATTCTCACAATATCTGAGATCTCTCTTTGGATAGACAAACGGTTTCCCTTCCTTCATGCGAAAAGTCATCGCTGCAATCGTTCGAACCTTAGACAATAGGACTGCGGCTGCTTCGTCAAATCGTTCCAGATCCTGCTGCCTATTGTTGGTCGTCATTTCAGGGTAGTAACAACCAAGCGAATTCAGCATGGCCGACAGAATGGCCATCGGGTTTGACCCGGTGGGAAATCCTTCAAAGTGATGATCCATTCCCACGTGAATATCGGCATTGACCCGCACCTTCTCGCGAAACTTATCAAGCTGGTCTTGGTTCGGAAGCTCCCCGTAAATGATAAGATATGTGCTCTCGAGAAACGACGAGCCCTCCGCAAGTTCCTCGATGGAATAGCCTCGATAGCGAAGAATTCCTTTTTCACCATCGATGAAAGTGATGTTACTCTGGCAGGAACCGGTGTTGCCATATCCCTCATCAAAAGAAATGTATCCTGATTCGGACCGAAGTTTTCGAATATCGAAAGCCTTCTCGTCTTCCGTTCCGCTAATGACCGGACAATCGTAAGAATTGTCACCAATCGTGAGAGTTACTTTATCTTCCATGACTTTATTTCTTTGTAAATCTAAACGCCTACTTCTTCGAGGTAATTACGCAACTGGCATGCTTCAAGAAATTCCTGTAAATTTGCAAACCTTTAGCCTGACTTTTCTCAGGATGAAACTGTGTCGCCAGGCAATTTCTGCGCCGAATAGCGCTTACAAATGGTCCCCCATAGTCCGTCACTCCCCATGCCAAGGAAGAATCCTCAGGAATGACATGATAGGTATGATCAAAATAAAATTGATCTCCATCCTGAAGATTTTCACGGAAAAGATCATCCGCACCCTGTTCAAATGAGACAGAATTCCATCCCATGTGCGGGACCTTCAGTAAGGGATCGATAGAAAACTTCCGAACACAACCCGGAAAAACTCCCAAACCGGACACATTCCCTTCTTCTGAATGATCAAAAAGTGCTTGAAAGCCTAAACAAATACCGAAGAAAGGCCTCTCATCATTGATCCAATCGCAAACCCACCGATCCATTCCAGTCAGACGCAAACCCTCGATACAATCGCCAAGAGCTCCCACTCCGGGTAAAACCAAAGCATCATACTCAGACTCCTCACTCATCGGCCCACTCACAATCGAAACCACTCCACCCACTTTTTCAAAAGCATTCGCGACGCTCCGAAGATTGCCCATTCCATAGTCAATGACGGCAACACGGATTTTGCGGGATGTCTCTGTCTGATTGTTACTCATAGCTCTTAAGAGTGTATCTATCTCTGTTTATGGGAATCAATCTACATCGGTAAAATTACCAAAATTATACTCATCGATCCAGATCCTGAATCAACATTTCCTGTCAATTATAAGTTACCTGGTTAATTAATTTGATGGATTTAGATATAGAAACCACGAAAGACCATCCGGAAAAGGACCAAGGATAATTCATAAGGCATTATTGTATATGAACTTATGAAGTAAGTAACCCAAAAAAAACAATTAGCTAAACCCTACGCCACGGAATACTAGGTATGATTCAGCGATGTCCAAAATAAATGGCCCTACAATGAACCCTCCTCATTTGTGGTTAGCTACACCCTTAGTCTTTTTCGAAGTAAGTGTATCCTCTCAGACTTTCTTCGAAAGTTCTTACGATTTTCCTGCGATCATCGACATCGATTTCTCCTGAACGGACGGCCCTTTCCACTGTCGCCCGGAACTTGGCGGAAACCTGTTTTATGTCATATTCAACATAAGAAAGAACGTCTGAGATGCTGTCTCCCTCGATTTCACGTTCCACTTCGAAATCCCCATTCTCCCCCATTCGAACGCTCACCACATGAGTGTCACCAAGTAAATTGTGCAAGTCACCCAAGGTTTCCTGATAAGCACCGACCAAAAAGACACCGAGTATGTAGTTTTCACCAGGGCGGGGCTCGTGGACTGCCAACGTTCTACGAATGCGGCCTGATTCAACAAATCGGTCCATCTTTCCGTCGCAATCACAGGTAATATCGGATAAAACTGCTCTCCGTTTTGGTTCCTCGTCTAAACGGGAAATGGGAACAACGGGAAACACTTGATCAATCGCCCAAGCATCCGGAATAGATTGGAAAAGGCTGAAATTTCCATAATAAATATCTGCCAAAAATGATTCGAGTCCCATCAGTTCTTCCGGAGGCTGATCCAGGGTAGAGCAGAGCTTCCATATTTTAGAGAGATTATCCCAAAATATCCGTTCCCCTAGACTGCGCTCACGCAAGCCCAGGGCACCAGCTTGAAACAATTGACGTATTTCATCCCGATAATAAAAAGCGTCGTTGTAGCATTCCTGGAGGTTCTCCAGTTTCAATGATTTGCCAACTTCCGAGGAATGACGAATGAGATAGTGAGAGTCTACCGACACCTCCCCGGGATCCATCTCCGGCTCGAATCGATTCACATCAAGAACATCCACCAGCAAAACGGAGTAATAAGCTACAGTGGCCCGACCCGATTCAGAAACAATTGTCGGGTGATTCACCTGGGCAAGATCCATTTGCCCTTTGATCGTTTCCACAACGTCACGACAATATTCTCGAATGGTGTAATTTCGACTACCCCCGCTTTTCGATTGAGATCCCTCGTAGTCGATTGCGAGCCCACCGCCGATATCGAGCATTTCCATTGGCGCGCCCTCCTCCAGTAGGCCTACGTAGACGCGACATGCCTCCGTCAGCGATGTTCTCACGTCTCGTATGTCCGGAATTTGTGATCCCAGGTGGTAGTGAAGAAGTTGCAGGCAATCGAGATATCCCGCTTCACGAAAGCGGTCGACGCAGTCCATGAGCTGGGCTGCGTTGAGCCCGAATACACTTCGATCTCCACCGGAATCCTTCCAGTGCCCGCTCCCGCAAGACGAGAGCCGGACACGAACCCCAATTTTAGGACGAATCCCGAGACGGGTTGCAGTCTTGAGGATCAATTCTACCTCAATGGGCGTCTCGATCACAAAAATGCAATCAATCCCAATCTTTCTAGCGTAGAGTCCTAATTCAATGAACCGCTCATCTTTATACCCATTGCAAATGAGCAGATCACCCGGATTTTTAAGGTAGGCCAAAGCGGCAATCAACTCGGCCTTGCTACCGGCCTCCAACCCATGCCGAAAGCGAGCGCCATAGTCGCAAACCTCGTCCAAGACTTGCTCTTGCTGGTTCACTTTTATCGGGTATACACCCCTATAGGTTCCACCGTAGCCGTATTCTTGGATGGCCGAGTTAAATTCACTGTTTAAACCATGGATTTGCTGGTCGAGTAGCTGAGGGAAGCGCAGCAAAACTGGCATTGATATCCCCCGTTTGCGCAGGCCCTCTACAACTCGGAGCAAAGAAAGCTCCTGAGACCCATCGACAGCACTCGGCTTCAAAACTACATGCCCCTCGTCCGAAACATCGAAATATCCCGCACTCCATTCCTTCACCCGATATAGGTCAGCAGCGTCCCTAGTTGTCCAAGCCTTTGGCTCTTTTGTATATAAATCCCTAGTTTTCACACTCATACGATCATGCTAAATATCTGATCCCGGCAAGAAGCGAATCTTTCGAAGATATGCAAGGATGGTTAACTCATAGCATCAATCTCCGCCGAACATACTCATACCGAAGCGCAACCACAAAGGTGTGGTTAAGACCGAAACGATCATAGTCGAGAGAACCACCCGCACGGCGACATCTTTCTGCCCACCGTAAACACCCGCCACCACAATAGGGAAAAATCCGGCTGGCATCGCAGCTTGGATAACCACAACTCGCTGTAGTTCTGTATGAAAAGGGAGCAAATAAGCCGCCACAAGAAATAGGATCGGTAGCAGCCCAAGCCGGATGAGGCAGGCTCCCCCCACCACATTCCACCCGGTTTTAAAGGAATCCTTTCGAATCAGTCCACCGATCGCGCACCCAGCCAAAATAATCCCCAATGGAACAGCAATTGCCGCAAGGTAGCCGAGAAAAGTTGTCAAAAACTCCGGGAGCATTGAATATGTGCCCGTGTAGTTCAATATCATCGCAGCGACCAACGCGATCAGGGGTGGGTTAACCAAGTGTTTCATCGCCTTGCGGTTAAACACTCCTTGGAGAATTACAATACCGACCGACCAAAATGCCAAATCCACGCCCACATTGTGTACAAAGAGAACGGCCAGTGTCCCGTCGGTGGACCCGTAAAAAGCGATGATCAGGGGAATGGGAAGGTATCCGTAATTGTAGATGCCATTCGTAAAGGCAAAAGTTCTCCGCCCGCTGCCAACCGCCAATCGGAAACCGGGTGCCAAGAACCAAGCGACAAGGAACCCGATCACGATTGAAAAAAATCCGGTCGCAACCGCAACAAAGACCATTCCCATCTGATCAACCACGGTTGCCGGACCGACCGCCTCCAGAATCAAAGCCGGGTAGAATACCCTAACGATGACCTTCATCATACTAGCCTCCCCCTCAGCGGGCATCAGCTTGGACCGCCGCAGAAAGACCCCTAAACCTATAAGAAGAAAAACCGGGAGGGTCACTCCCAGGATTCCAGCAAATGAGCCGTTCATTACCGGCTGCCCTCCAATACGAGACTACCGGATCATCCCGGCAGCCACCGTCTTATTGGTGAACTCGTCGATTAGGACAAAACTCCCGGTGATGCGGTTTTTGCTGTAAGAATCGTAGAACAGAGGCTCGGAAGTCCGAAGCTGGACGCGCGCGATGTCGTTCATCCCAATATTAAGGTCGGTTTCGATCTTATGGAGCGTGTTGATGTCCACCTTGTATTGGATGGATTTCACTACGGCCTTTGCGGTCTTCGTCGTGTGCCGAATGATGTATTTACCGCGGGTCTGTATCGAATTTTCTGAGGAAAACCAGCAAATCATAGCATCCACTTCCTGACTGGATTCAGGCTGGTTATTCGGCTTCACAATCATGTCGCCGCGGCTGATGTCGATTTCATCTTCCAACCGTATCGCAACAGACATGGGTGCAAATGCTTCGTCTACCTCCTCGTCGAAACGATCAATTGATCGGATCTTAGAGGTAAATCCGGACGGGAGAACGGTGACCTCATCCCCCGGCTTGAAAACGCCACCGGCGACGCGACCCGCATATCCACGGTAGTCATGATACTTCTCCGAATGCGGGCGAATGACCCACTGAATCGGCAAGCGAGCGTCGACATGATTTGCATCCGTGCCGATGTACACATTCTCGAGATGATAAAGCAAAGGAGACCCGCCATACCATGGCATGTTTTCTGACCGGTTGACTACGTTATCTCCATTCAGCGCACTGATCGGAATGAAGGTCATTTCCTTGATCTGCAAACGGGAGGCAAAGTCGGTAAACTGCTTGACGATCTCGTTGTAGCGTTCCTCCGAGTAATCGACCAAATCCATTTTGTTTATGCAGAGCACCACGTGCTCAATCCGCAAGAGCGAGGCGATAAAGGAGTGGCGGCATGTTTGCTCGATGACCCCTTTCCGAGCGTCGATGAGAATGATCGCCAGATTCGCAGTGGAAGCACCAGTCACCATGTTGCGGGTGTACTGAATGTGACCCGGTGTATCCGCGATGATAAACTTCCGCTTGGGAGTTGCGAAATAGCGGTAAGCGACATCGATGGTGATTCCCTGTTCACGCTCAGCTCGAAGACCATCCGTCAAAAGCGCCAGGTTCACATTCTCATCCCCCCGTTGCTTGCTGCTCTTCTCGATGGCCTCCAACTGATCCTCGAAGATCGTCTTCGTGTCGTACATGAGTCGCCCGATCAGGGTGCTCTTGCCGTCATCCACACTCCCTGCAGTCGTAAACCGCAGGAGGTCCATATCCATGTATCCGTCTTCTGTAGTAGACATCAAAAGTATCCTTCTTTTTTCCGATCTTCCATTGCCGACTCGGAACGCTTGTCGTCCGATCGGCCTCCTCGTTCAGTCTGCCTCGCCGAGGCGACCTCCTCGATAATTTTCTCCAAAGTGTCAGCAGGAGATTCAACCGCTCCCGTGCAAGTGGCATCTCCAACAGTCCGGAACCGGACCTGCCGTTTCTCGACGGTCTCGCCCTCTCGAGGGGAGACAAAATCAGTGACCGCCAAGAAAGTACCGTCGCGCTGGATCACTTCCCGCTCGTGGGCGAAATAGATGCTCGGGATCGAAATTTCTTCCCGCATGATGTATTGCCATACGTCCATCTCAGTCCAATTCGAAAGAGGAAAAACCCGGAAGTGCTCTCCTGGCAGTTTGCGGGCGTTGAAAAGATTCCACAATTCGGGCCGTTGGTTCTTTGGATCCCACTGACCAAATTCATCACGGTGAGAGAAAAAACGTTCCTTAGCCCGCGCCTTTTCTTCGTCGCGGCGGGCGCCACCGACTGCGGCGTCGAAGCGGTTTTCCTCGATGCCGTCGAGTAGCGTTACCGTTTGGAGAGCGTTGCGACTGGCGTTTGGCCCTTTTTCTTCAGCAACACGCCCCTTGTCGATCGAGTCTTGAACCGAAGCAACGATCAATTGACCTCCGATATCAGAAATAAACTGATCCCGAAATTCAATGGTTTCCGGAAAGTTGTGCCCCGTGTCGACGTGCATGAAAGGCATCGGTGGCCGCGATGGCCAAAATGCTTTCTGTGCCAACCGGGCGACGACGATTGAATCCTTTCCTCCTGAGAAGAGGATAACGGGTCGTTCAAATTGGGCAGCTGTCTCGCGGAGGATGAAAATTGCCTCCGCCTCCAACTGATCCAAGTGACGGATTTTGTAAGAAATGCTCATGGAAAAGGTTTCAGACAACCATAAGGATCTGTTTGTGGGAAGTAAAAAGAAGAGAAGTCTGGTGCGCTTTGGCCTTACTTCTCCGTTTTCAATGCGGGCAAGAATTGTTTCAAAACTTCACAGATCTTCTCTGCATCGACAGGTTTAAGAAGAAACTCATCCGCACCGATTTCAAAACATTCCTCTTTCGTCCCTTTCGAGGCATCTGCTGTTAGTATCGCTACAGGGATGCGCGGCAACGCATTGTTTTCGCTTTCGGATGCCCGGATTCTTTTCAATATCTCCTTCCCGTTCATGACGGGCATGTGTAAATCGAGCAAGATCAAGTCCGGTCTAGCCTCATCAATATATCTCAAAGCCTCTGTTCCTTCTTCTGCCAGGCGAACTGAGCATCCAAACTTCTTCAGGATCCAGCTGAGAAAGACGCTATTGCTCTGATTATCCTCTACAACGAGAACGTCCGATGCTTTAGGGATATCTGAATCATTCCGATCAGACTTTGCAACTTCCGTCTCTTTTCCGACATCCTCTTTGGGATTAGCAATGGTAAAGGGTGCCCGGAAGATAAACGTGGA
>Ga0222662_1000445_pt1 | contig 33672 bp, 22 predicted proteins | sample AntAcemetagen600_FD_179821 | JGI IMG/M metagenome (GOLD analysis project Ga0222662, IMG submission 179821) | Saline water microbial communities from Ace Lake, Antarctica - #600 | ecosystem: Environmental > Aquatic > Non-marine Saline and Alkaline > Saline | place: Antarctica: Ace Lake... | reverse complement strand
CGACCGTCCTCGGTGCGCCCGGAGTCGTGCACCGAGACGATGCCCGGGTGCTCCAGATGGGCGGTGAGCATGGCCTCGGTCGCCAGCCGCGCCGCCGCGGGGCTGTTCTGGAGCTGAGGCGCGACTTCCTTCAGGGCCACCGTGCGGCGCAGCTTGCGGTCGTAGGCTTCGTAGACCCGGCCCATCCCGCCGACGCCCAGCAGGTCGAGCCGCTCGTAGCGCTCGGTGACCGACAGGATCTGCGCGTCGGAGTCGATCTCCGGTGCGTCGCCAGGGTCGCTCCAGCCCCCGTGGGAGCCGCCCGAGTTCACGTGCGGTCCAGGGCCACGTCCCCCGGGGTGAGCAGGAGCTGGATCTGCCCCGCCCCGTCGGTGTGCACCAGATCCGCGCGCACGCCGGCCTGCCGGAGCCGGCTGCGGAGGCGCGCGAGGTTCACGTCCAGGCGATGGCGCAGCACGTCGGGATCGGGGTGATCGGGCCACACCTCGCTCGCCAGCACCGACCACGAGGTGGGTCCGCCGAGGCAGACGAGCTCGCTGACGATGCGGGCCCCGCGCCCATTGAGAACCAGCGGCGGCCGCCCCTCGCGATGGATCTGCACGGTGTCGAACTGCGCGACGATCTTCAGAGGCGCGAGCACCCCACCCTCCACGCGGGTGGGGGTCTGGCTCGCGGTGGTCAGCGGCACTGCCACGATCGCGATGCTCTGCCCATGCAGCGTGAACGAGTCCCCTACCCCGATCGGGTGCGGGTCCTCGCCCGCGCGCTTGAGGCGCCACTCCCCGTCCGTCGCCCAGAGGTGCACGTCGGCCCCAGGCTCGTAGCGCCCAGAGATGGTCAGCGGGTTGCCGCTGAGCGACGCCACGTTGCCCAGCAGCCGCCGACCCAGCCCCGGAGCCTCGAGCGCCGTCAGTGAGCCCGGCAGATGCACCGCCTCCACGGTCAGGTCGATCCCGTCGGCCAGGGTCACGACGAGTCCACGGCGCAGCACCACGCTGGAGACGCCCTTGCCATCCACGGCGACCATGCGACGCAGCGACAGCAGCTGCAGCTCACCGCCGCGCAAGCTGACCAGCGCGTGGGCCTCGCTCACCTGGGGCTCGTCGATACTCAGCGCCGCGGCGGTGGTGCGACCGATGAGATCGCCCGGGAGGAGCTCGACGACGCTGCCCGACGGCAGACGAAAGCTGACGGATGCTTGCACGCGTTGGAACGTAGCCGACCGCGTCCCCAACTGACCGGGCGCGCAGACACCCAGGCCGCGGTCCCCCAAGAGGGAGGGCCCCGCCAGGATGATTCCTGACGAGGCCCGTCCACTGGAGGAAGGAGCGCCCGGTGTCCCCTCCAGTGGCCCTCGCGACACCCCGTGCCAAGCGTGCCGCGAGCTCTGTCTCGTACATAGGGAAGGACACGCGAGGTGCGTGTTGGGTTCCCGAAAAAATCTACGGCGTGTAGAGGACGGTGATCCGCAGGGTCGAGTGCGCGCCCGAGGACTGCTCCGGCGTGGACGCGAACTTGAAGGATCCCAGCCTGTCCAGCATGCGCTGGGCCGCGATCTCCTGGCCTGGCGGCAGGGACAGCTCCACCACCTGCTCGGGCTGCACGTCGCTCAAGGCGACCGCGGCCTCCGATGGCGACACGTACTTCAGCGTCCACCCCTTGGCCTCGACTGCGTCCCGCAGGGCAGACACCGCGGAGCGGTCCGAGGTGCGCAGGCTCGCCACGGCGCTCATGGCGCTCGACGGGGAGTCGGCGCGGGCCCGCTCGGTCTTGGCGCGCGCGCCGCTGGGAGACATGCCCAGAGCGCCCGCCTCCGCGCGAGACGGGATGAGCCCCGGCTCCACGGCCTCGTCCATGTCCGGCTCCATCTCGTCGATGGACGCCGCGGCGTCGCCGTCCGCCATCTCGGGCTCCGGCGCGTAGTGCTCGGCCACCGCCACCACTCCGGGCGGGGGAGAGGCGGCAGGGACCTCGCGGATCCCCGATCGACGAGGCGCTGCGGGCACGGCAGGCCCAGTGCCGGCGCCGCCCACGGCCACGCGGTTCTCGTCCGACGGCGTCATCCTGATGCGCTCGGCCGTCGCCGCGGCGGCATCGTCTGCTTCCTCGGCGTCTGCGGATGCCAGCCCGTCGAAGTCAAAGTTGCTGCCCATCGCCCCGGTCGGCTGAGGAGCCGTGGTGCCCGGCGCCCGGACCACGAGATCCGTCGCCGCAGGGGGGGCCTCGGGGCCCTGATCGCGCAGGCCGATGCCCACGCCCACGAGAAGCAGCGCTGCGATCGCAGCCAGCGCGGGCCCCTTGATGAACCAGGACATGCGCACGACGTTGTCGGGCAGGGGCTCCGTGTCGGGAACCAGCAGCGGCCCACCGTCCGAGCCCTCGCCGGCCTCGATGCGGCCCATGACCGCCGCCAGGAATCCATCGGGCGCCTTGACGTCGCCCAGTCCGCGCAGCCCTTCGGCCACGCCGCGCAGCTCCTCCAGATCGGCGCGCAGCCCGTCGTCGCCGGCGAGCTCTTGCTCGAGGGCGGCGAGCTCCGCGTCGTCCAGCTCGTCGTCGAGCAGGGCGCTGAGGTCGTCTCGGGTGTTCATGGGCGAGGTCATTGGTGTGCGAGCGATCAAGCGATCCGCTCGTCTCCCTTCAGTCTGCGCGCGAGGCGGGCCTTGAGCTCGCCGCGAGCGCGGTGGATCCGGGACTTCACCGTCCCGGGAGCCAGCTCCAGCGTCTGGCCGATCTCTTCGTAGCTCAGTCCTTCGACGTCCCTGAGGACGAGGATCTCCTTCCAGATCGGATCCAGGCGGGCCAGCTCCTCCTTCATGATGGTCAGCCGCTCGTTGAGCAGCAGATCCGCCTCGGCGTCGGGGCGGTCGTCTGCCAGCTCGCGCCGGTAGCTCCCGTCTGCCCCTTCAATCTCGGCGTCCAGGCTGTCGTGCCGCTTCTCGTGTCGCCGCGCGCGGTAGGCCTGCACGTTGCGACAGTGATTGAGCGCGACCCGATACAGCCAGGTCGTGAACTTGCTTTCCCCTCGGAACTTCGCCAGGTGCCTGTACACCTTGATGAAGACCTCCTGCGCGGCTTCCTCCGCTCTCTTCGGGTCGTGCACTGTTCGCAGACACAAGCGGTACACCCGGTCCTGGTGCCGCTGCACCAAGGTCTCGAACGCCCGCTGGTCTCCGGCGAGATACGCCTCGACGAGCTCGGGATCGGTCGCAGCCTGCATCTCCTCTCGGGTCAACGCGGGCCTCCCAACCATCGGGAAGTCCGCTTGTCTGGGGGGATCGACATGCGCGGCGCGCGCGGGTTCCACAAATCGTGCGGCAGGGTCTGCGGATGCCCGATCATGGCTGGGCCTCGCGCACCCAGTGGCCGCTGCGGCCACCTTCCTTCTCCATGAGCACGATGGGCCCGATGGTCATGGAGCGGTCCACCGCCTTGACCATGTCGTACACCGTCAATGCGGCGGCAGACACGGCGCACAGGGCCTCCATCTCCACGCCGGTGCGCCCCGATGTGGTCGCGGTCGCCTCGATGATCACTGCGGAGGCCGCGTCGTCGATGCGCAGGTCCACCCGCACCGAGTCGAGCGGCAGCGGGTGACACAGCGGGATCAGATCGGCCGTGCGCTTCGCCCCTTGGATGCCGGCGATGCGGGCCACCTGCAGCACGTCACCCTTGGTCGATCCCTCGCGCACGAGCGCCAACGCGCGGGCGCCCATGTCCACCTGGCCTCGGGCCACGGCGCGCCGACGCGTCACTTCCTTGCCGCCCACGTCCACCATGCGCGCGGCGCCGGACTCGTCGATGTGGGTGAGGCGGTCGGACGTCACGGGGACAGCACCACCGGCAGCGACGACGCGCCGCGGGGCTTGAACTCGAGCGGCATGCTCTGCACTGCATCGACCAGGGCGGTGAGATCGGCGTTCAGCTCGTCTACGTCGGGGCGGGCCCCAAACTCGGGATCCGCGACCGAGGCGTCCACCACCAGCCGACGGAGCAGGCGCGCACACTCCTCGACGAGCGCGCGCAGGCGCACCGTGGCCGTCTGGGGGAAGCGGGTGCGCCGAAACACGCCGGGGCCGCCATCGCCATCGCCGAACTCGAGGAGCACGTCCGCGCCGTGCACGTTGGCCTCGATCACCAGCAGATCGCCCTTGTCCTCGATGCTCCACTCACCAAAGCCCGAGTCCACGCACTCGATGAGGAACACAAAGAGCTCCTCCACCGCGTGCAGGTCTACGTGGGTCTTGAGCTTGAGGGGGACCTCGCCAAAGAGCAGCGTCCACTTGCCGCGGTAGGCGCCCGCGTGCACGCCCTGCAGGGCGGAGAGGATGCCGCCGGGCTCCATGGCGCGTCGGGGCCCACGCTCGTCGGCGGAGCGCGGCGTGTGCTCGAGGGTGACGCTGAACGCGACGTTGCCCAGATCCGGGCGAGAAGGTCGTGACAAGGAGGAACTCTCGATTCAGGGGGTGACGGATACCTGAGCAAACTCAATTGCCATCAGGCTCGTCGAGCTGTTGCTGTCGGCGTAGAGCCAGTTGTAGCCGCCATCGTCGCTGAAGCGGAACCCCACGACCCAGGTCCCGTAGGTGTGGGGCGTGACCATGGCGGAGAAGACATCGCTGCCGCCGTCGCTGCTGTCCCAGGTCGCGTCCGACCAGAAGAAGTCGGGCCAGGTGGTGGGGATCTGGCCCTGGGTGCCGTAGCCGATCTGCGCGAGGACGCCGGTGGGAGCGGAGCTCGTCCCGGTCACCCCCGCCTCGGTGACGCTGGCGGTGAAGGGTCCCTGCGCCACGGCGAGGCCGGCGGACGTGGTGATGGGGCCGATGAGCTCGGCGTCGTCCAGGGTGCTCGCCGTGCCCGTGTACACGAACGCATCGGTCTCGGTCAGCGTCTCGAACGTGGTGGTGATGACGAGGTCCACCTCGCCCACCGACCCGCCCGGCGCGACGATGGTGATCTCGGAGTCGGAGTTGATCTGCGGGGAGACCGAGGCGCCCCCCAGGGTCAACGCCGTGGTGGCGTTGAAGCCCTCGCCCACGATCGTGATGAGCGTGCCGCCCACCGCGATCCCATCGGGCGGGCTCACGGATGTGATGGCGCCGGCCTCGTCGATGAGGGTGTCGCAGTCGTCATCGACGCCGTTGCTTGGGTCCTCCGGGGCGCCGGGGTTCACCGCTGCGTCGAGATCGTTGCAATCCGAGCCGTCACCAAACGGCCCTTCGTAGCCGTCGCCGTCGCCGTCGTTGGGGTTGGCGGTGGCGTCGTCATCGTCGCCGGTGGCGTCGTCGTCGTCGCCCGAGTCGTCGTCATCGCCGGTGGCGTCGTCATCGTCGCCGGAGTCGTCGTCGTCGGCCGTGGCGTCGTCGTCGTCGGCGGTGGCGTCGTCGTCATCGGCCGTGGCGTCGTCGTCGTTGGCGGTGGCGTCGTCGTCATCGGCGGTGGCGTCGTCGTCGTCATCGGTCGGGAAGGTGGAGTCGTCGTCGTCGTCGATCGGGGTGCGATCGTCCCACCCAGCCTGGCAGCCGGGGGCGGCGAAGAGCAGGGCAGCAAGGAGGCAAGGCCAGTGTGGGGTTCCCGACATTGCGCGATGATACCAGCGGCTGTGTCATGAACTCAGGGGTAGGCGCAGGACCCGGTCCGGTGACAGCGAGTCGAGCAGGTCTGTGTCGTGGGAGATCACGATGAGGGCTCCCTCGTAGGCCGAGAGTGCGGCTTCCAAATCGAGCCGGCTGTCCAGGTCGAGGTTGTTCGTCGGCTCGTCGAGCACCAACAGCTGCGGCGGCTCGGGCGCGCACAGGGCGCAGGCCAGCGCGGCGCGCATCCGCTCACCACCCGACAGCACCGAGATGGGCTTGTGCACGTCGTCGCCGCGGAACCGAAACCGGGCGAGAGACCAGCGGGCGCGGGACGGCTGGAGGTCCGGCGCCGCCGCCCGCAGGTTGTCCAGCACGGAGTCTTCGGCACAGAGCGTGCGCGTGGTCTGGTCCAGCCAAGCAGTGCGCACGGTTCCGCGGGCCACGGTGCCCTCGCTCGGCTCCAGGTCTCCGACGATGAGCCGCGCCAGCGTGGTCTTGCCGCTGCCATTGGCGCCGACGAGCGCGAGGCGCGTGGGGCCCAGCAGGTCCAGGTCCAGCCCGTGCAGCACCACCTGATCGCCGAACGAAAAGCCAACCCCGCGGAGTCGCGCCACCAGCTTGCGGTCCGAGAGCCGGGTCCCCGACAGATCGAGCTGCATTGCTGCTTCCTCCTCCACCGCCGCCCAGGCCTCCGCCCGAGCCTCGCCCGCCGCCTCGACCCGCGCCGCGTGATCCCTGGTGAGCCTCGCCCCGCTGGCTTCGGCCTGCTCCTTGCGGCGATTGAGCACCATCGCGGGCTGGCTGCCCGTCCCGCGTCCCTTACGCCCTCGCGCGCTGGACTGCTCGTGCTTGATCCGGGTCGCTTCGGCGCTGAGCTTCGTCCGCTGCGCCTCTTGATCCGCGGCCTGATACGCGTCGAGCGCAGCCTGCATCTCTTGCTCTCGGGCCTCTCTCCAGGCTTCGTACCCGCAGTCAAACACGCGCAGCCCCTGCCGCTCCATCGACACCATCCGGTCGAGCCGCCGCAGCAGCCAGCGGTCGTGAGACGACACCAGCAGCCCCCCGGTGAACCGAGACAGTGCCTGCATCAGTGCGTGGCGCCCCGCGGCGTCGAGGTGGTTGGTGGGCTCGTCCAAAAGCAGGAAGTCCGGGTCTGCGAGCAGCAGCCGCCCGAGGTAGACCCGGCTCTGTTGGCCGCCGGACAGGGTCCCCATCGTCCGGTTCAGGGCCACTGGGAGGTTGAGCTGATCGAGCACGGCGTCGCAGCGGTCGGGCAGGGTCCAGTCCTCGCCGACCTGAGCGAAGTCCGCGGGCACCCCTTCTCCGCGCTCGATGCGCGCCAGCGCTGCCAGGGTGTCGTGCGCACCGAGCGCCTCGGACACCCTGGCCCCATCGTCGGATGTGCGCTCCTGGGGCAGGTAGCCGATGAGGCCGCTCGCTTGCACGGAGCCTGTGGTGGGCGCGCGCGCCCCCGCGAGGAGCTCGAGCAGGGTGGTCTTGCCGATCCCGTTCGGTCCGACGAGGCCGTGGGATCCTGCCGTGAGATGCAGGTCGAGGTTACAGACGATCGCGCGCCCGTCAGGGCTCTCCCAGCCGAGGCCGCGGGCGCGCAGGAACGGGTTCGCGCGCGACATGGGCGCGATGATATCAGCGGCTGCGCTCCGCCCCTGGACCCCTGGGGTGGATCTGGTTAAGGTCGCGGCTCGCAACCGCGTGGCCCTCGGGCCCAAGGAAGGTCGCAGATGGCAAACGGAATTCGGTTCTTCCTGGTCTTCACCCTGCTCGGTACGGCGCTCGCCGGCTGCGCGCCGCCGTGTGACAGCTACTGCACGACGACCGCCGCCTACATCGAGCGTTGCCTCGCCGACGGCACCCAGCAGGAGTGGATCGAGGCCAAGGACTCGGGCTTCGGCTACTGGGGCTACGCCGACGCGGCGGAGTTCACGTCCGACTGCAAGGCCGACTTTGACGGCCAGCTCAGCTCCGCGGCGGATCCCAGCGTGCTAGAGCAGGCGTGCCAGGACGAGGCCAGCGAGTTCTCGCTGCTCGAAAGCCGGGGCCAGTGCGCAGAGCTGCCCTGACGGCGACGGGGAGGTACTTCCCCGAGCGCGTTGTCCCCAACGCGTACTTCTACGACGACCTCGGCCTCGAGACGAACGAGGAGTGGATTCGCTCCCGCACCGGCGTCGTCACCCGACACTTCGCGGATGCCAGCGCCGGCGAGACCACCTCGGGCATGTGCGTGCGCGCCGCCAAGCAGTGCCTGAAGCGCGCCGGTGTGCGTGCCGATCAGCTCGACGGCATCATCGTCGCCACCATCACGCCGGACCAGGCGCTGCCTTCGACCGCGTGCTTCGTGCAAGACGGGCTGGGCGCGAAGGGTGCGTGGGCGTTCGATCTGGTCGCGGCCTGCTCGGGCTACGTCTTCGGGCTCGCCCAGGCGACCGCGATGGTGCGCTCGGGGATCGCCGACCGGGTGTTGGTGATCGGGGCCGAGACCATGACCTCCATCCTCGACTTTGAGGATCGCAACACGTGCATCATCTTCGGCGACGGCGCGGGCGCCACGCTGGTGGAGGCGGCGGAGACCGGCGGCCTCGAGATCGTGGACTTCCGCATGCACAGCGCGGGGAGCGGCGCGGAGCTGCTGATGATCCCGGCGGGCGGAGCCACGCACCCCGCGAGCGCCGAGACCATCGATGCGCGCATGCACTACGTGAAGCAGGACGGCCGACAGGTGTTCAAGCACGCCGTGACGCGCATCTCGCAGGTCATCGTCGAGCTGCTCGAGGGGCACGGGATGAGCGCCGACGACGTGGATCTGGTGGTGCCGCACCAGGCGAACATCCGCATCATCGAGGCCTGCGGCCGCAAGCTGAAGATCCCCATGGACCGCATCGCGGTGACCGTGGACCAGTGGGCCAACACGACGGCCGCCACCATCCCCACGACGCTCGACTGGGCGCTGGAGAACGGGCGCATTCCGCCCGGCGGCAACATCGTGCTGGCGACGTTCGGCGCCGGCTTCACCTGGGGCTCGGCGCTGCTCAAGGCGTAGCCCGGGCCAGGAAACCCCCAATCGGAGGCTCTCGATGTCCCTGCGCGCCGCTCTCTTCGCCCTCGCCCTCCTCGTCGCCACTGCTGGCTGCTCGAACGCCGCCGAGCCGGAGGGCGCTGCGCCTGAGGCGCCTGCCGCTCCTGCGACCAGCAAAGCGAGCGCTCGACTCATCGACGTAGACGCTCTCAAGGCGGAGCTGCCCACCGCCAACGTCGTGGTGGACGTGCGCACGCCAGCGGAGTTCGCCAGCGGACACGTGCCCGGCGCCATCAACATCCCGCTGCAGGACCTCGGCGCCCGCAGCGGTGAGCTGAGCGAGTTCAAGGACGGCGAGGTGCACCTCATCTGCCAGTCCGGCGGCCGCTCAGCCCGGGCGGCAAAGCTGCTGGGGGGCGAGGGATACTCCACCGTGGACGTCAAGGGCGGCACCGGCGCGTGGGTCGGCAAGGGCTACGCCACCGAGTAGGTCACCGGGGTCGCTTCGCTTCGGTCTGCGCGACCACGACCGGCTTGCTCTCGGGCGCGTCCTGGATCCCGATGGCCTTCGCCGCCGGGGGCGGCAACAAGAAGTAGCGCAGCGTCGCCTGGACCCGCGTCACCTCGGCCGGTGGAGACCAGCGCAGCGTGCGCACTTCGTCCGCGGTGAGGCGCGTGTCCTCCTTGAGCGCCTTGGCGAACGGCGGCAAGGTCGGCTTCCCCGCGTCGTCCACGTAGACCTTGCGCAGCAGGGCACCCGGCTGGCTCGGCGCGCTCGGCAGGTCTTCCCAGACGGTTGCGCCGCTCTCGTCGAAGCCCACAACCGCGAGCGTCGCCATGCGCCCGGGGAAGCCTGAGGGGAAGGCGTGCGCGGCCTGGTTGCTGAGCGTGGCGAGCACCGCGTCCCCCTCCCAAGACAGGTCGAGGGCGACGGCGCTGGCGAGCATGGAGACGTCGTCTTGGTACCAGGCGCGGTGCGGGCCCGGGAACTGGTGGCTGGCGTGGGTGGGCCGGGCGCTGAAGGGGCCTGATGCCCCGTCGGTGGACGGCATGTGGCACGACGTGCAGCTGGCGCCGGCCTGTGATCCGCCCGCGATCTCCGAGCCGGTGGTACACGTCGGCGCGCCGGCCCCGTTGGCCACCGCTCCGTGGCACGCAAGACAGATACTGGAGCCATCGGCCAGATGAGGGGCCGCCGGACCGGTGGGATGGGCGGGCGACGCCCCGGCTCTCACATCGCGCGCGCTGCGCAGCGTCCCCGCCGGGTCGAAGCTGATGAGCGCGGCGCCCTTGGCCACCTCGCTCGGGGTCACGTGCGCGGCGTTGTGGCAGGTCGCGCACGACACCCCAGCCTTCGCGGCGAGGGTGCTCTCGTCCTCCGTGTCGCGAGGGGTGTGACAGTTGCGACACTTCGGCACGATCTGAGGCCCCTGCTTGATGGCGCGCAGATCGCGCATGGCCGCGAAGACGGGGTCCCGGTCGTAGTGCGCGCGCGCGTGCATCGACTCCGACCACTCCTGCACGATCGGCCCGTGGCAGGCCCTGCACGTCTCGGGGTCGTCGATGTTGATCGCCGCCGAGGAGGCGGTGGCCGCGGCGGCTGGAGTCGATGGGTCCGTCGGCGCGGCCTGCTCGGACGGAGAGCATCCGAGGAGAAAGGCGGCAGCGAGAAAGAAAGCGGAGCTCTTCATGGGGGACAGCAGAGCAAACTCTGCGCCACTTCGTCATGACGCCTACGGGAGGAAGACAGGGGAGAGGATCCCTGGACGATCAGGGCGCATCGCAATCAGTCGAGGCGGAAGCCCTAGTGACCAGCCCATCGCCTCCACCATGACGGCGCGTGTCAGCAGAGGGTGGCCGTGGCGATGCGGATCCTGCGCCTAGAGGCTACTTTCGGGCCGCCCCGGGCCGAAACGGCACCCCTGAGACCCCTGTAAACACTGGGACTATCGCCATGCCCGACTTCAAGCTGCACAGCCCGTACTCGCCCGCCGGCGACCAGCCCCAGGCCATCGAGGACATCGTCCGCAGGCTCGGCGATGGCCAGCGGCTCCAGACCCTGCTCGGGGCCACCGGCACGGGCAAGACGTTCACGATGGCGTGCGTCATCGAGAAGGTGAATCGGCCGGCGCTCATCCTCGCGCCCAACAAGATCCTGGCTGCGCAGCTGTTTGGCGAGTTCAAGGAGCTCTTCCCCGACAACGCCGTCGAGTACTTCGTGTCGTACTACGACTACTACCAGCCTGAGGCCTACGTCCCCTCGTCGGACACGTACATCGAGAAGGACTCGCTCATCAACGAGCGCATCGACAAGCTGCGCCACTCCGCCACCCGCGCCCTGCTCGAGCGCCGCGACGTCATCATCATCGCCTCGGTGTCCTGCATCTACGGCATCGGGTCGCGCGAGGCCTACGGCCGCATGGTCGAGAACCTCAAGGTCGGCACCATCCGAGACCGCGACACGCTCGTGCGCGCCCTGGTGGAGCTGCACTTCGAGCGCAACAACATGGACTTCCACCGCGGCACGTTCCGGGTGCGCGGCGACACCGTGGAGGTCTTCCCCGCCCACGAGGACGAGCTCGCGGTCCGGGTGGAGTTCTGGGGCGATGAGATCGAGCGCCTCTCCCTGATCGACCCACTGCGCGGTCGCATCGTGGAGGAGATCAAGGAGGTCAACATCTACCCCGCCAGCCACTACGTGACGCCCCAGGAGCGCATGACCCGCGCCATCGAGGCCATCCGGCTGGAGCTCGGCGAGCGCCTCGAGTCCCTGCGCCGCGACAACCTGCTGCTCGAAGCCCAGCGCCTGGAGCAGCGCACGCTGTTCGATCTCGAGAACCTGCACGAGATGGGGCGCTGCCCCGGCATCGAGAACTACTCGCGCCACCTGTCGGGCCGCGAGGAGGGCGAGCCGCCTCCCACCCTCGTCGAGTACTTCCCCGACGACTTCCTGCTGGTGGTGGACGAGAGCCACATCGCCATTCCCCAGCTGGGCGCCATGTACAAGGGCGACCGCGCGCGCAAGGGCACGCTGGTGGACTTCGGCTTCCGGCTCCCATCGGCCCGGGACAACCGCCCCCTGCAGTTCAAGGAGTTCTGGGCGCTGGCGGGCCAGGCGGTGTTTGTGTCGGCGACGCCCGGCGAGTGGGAGCTGGAGCAGAGCGGCGGCATCAGCGCCGAGCAGGTCATCCGCCCCACGGGCCTGCTGGACCCGGTCATCGAGATCCGTCCCGCCGGCAGCCAGGTGGACGACCTGCTGGGGGAGATTCGGCTCCGCGTGGAGCGCAAGGAGCGCGTGCTCGTCACGGTGCTGACCAAGCGCATGGCCGAGGACCTCACCGAGTACTACGAAGACCTCGGCGTGAAGATCAAGTACATGCACGCCGACATCGACACGCTGGAGCGCATCACGCTGCTCAAGGAGCTGCGCCAGGGCGTGTACGACGTGCTGGTCGGCATCAACCTGCTGCGCGAGGGGCTCGACATCCCCGAGGTGAGCCTGGTGGGCATCTTCGACGCCGACAAGGAGGGCTACCTGCGGGCTGAGCGGTCGCTGCTGCAGACCATCGGCCGCGCGGCCCGCAACGCCGAGGGCACCGTCATCCTCTACGCCGACAAGATGACCAAGTCGATGAAGAAGGCCATCGACGAGACCGACCGGCGCCGCGAGAAGCAGAAGGCGTACAACACCCTGCACGGCATCACGCCCGAGACCATCAAGAAGGGCATCCGGGACATCCTCGCGTCGATCTACGAGCGCGACTACGTGGACCTCACCACCGACGACGCCGAGCTCAAGCTGCCCAAGAAGCTGCGCACGCTGAACAAGAAGGAGATGGGCGCCGAGCTGGAACGCATGAAGAACAAGATGTGGACCCTCAGCAAAGACCTCAACTTCGAAAAAGCCGCCGAGCTGCGCGACCAGATCAAGGCCGCCGAAGAGTTCATGGTGAGCCGGCCCTGAACGCCTCAGCGCGTGCGGTGGTCGGTGACCGCGCGGTGCTCGGGGGCGTCGTCCTGGCGTGACGCCCAGGCCCCATAGGCGTTGGCTCCCCAGGTGGCCGTCACGCCGTGGAGCAGCACGCTGCCCAGCACGGTCAGGATGACGACCGCGAAGATCTCCTCCCCCGCCGCGATGCCCCCTTCTTCCTCCACGAGCAGCAAGCCGAAGAGGATCGAGGCGAGGCCGCGCGGCCCGAACCAGCCCAGGAACACGGTCGTCCAGCGCTGGGTGTCGGCTCCGAGCAGCGAGAGCGCCACGGGCAGCCCGCGGATGAGAGTCAGAGACAGCGCGGCGTAGGCGATGGCCGGCCCCGTGGCGCGGTGCAGCGCCGGGCCGGCGAGAGCGCAGCCCAGCAGCAGGAACACCGCCAGCATCAGCAGCTGCCCTTCGGTCTCCAGGAAGCGATGCACCGGACCGCCCGCCGCGCCAGCCGTGCCGCCGAACGCCGCGCCGCCAGCGAAGGCCGCCATGAACCCGTTCCCACCGACCTCCCCGGCCAACAGAAAGCACAGAGCAGCGAGCAGCAGCCCGCCGATCGCCGTGAACTCCGGCAGAGCGAGCCCGCGCTCGCTGGCGATGCGCAGCAAGTACCCGCCCAGGCCGCCGACCAGCACGCCGACCGCGGGGCCCAACGTGATCTGCTTCACCCAGAAGCCCAGCCACGCGCCGCCGTCCGCGTCGGGCGTGCTCGCCAGGGCGAGGAAGACCAGCACCACCGGCAGCGCGATGCCGTCGTTGAGGCCCGACTCCACGTTGAGCGCCTGACGGATGCGCTGCGGCACGCTGGCGTTGCTGACCACCGGCTGACCGAGCGCCGCGTCGGTCGGCGCGAGGACCGAGGCCAGCAGCGCCGCCTCCCACCACGACCACTGGGGGAAGAGCCACCGCGCCAGCAGCGTGCCCAAAAGGATCGTCACCGGCATGCCGATCCCCAGCAACCTCAGCGGCAAGCCCGCCTCGCGCCGCAGCGCGCCGAGCTGGATCCGGCTGGCGTCGGCGAACAGCACCACCACCAGGGTCGCCTCTCCGAGCCGCGAGATCGTCTCGCCCCCCGGATCGGCGACGATCCATCCCACGCCGGCGCTGCCCGCGAACAAGCCAAAGGCGACGATCAGCAGCGGCGCGGTCAGCCACTTGCGGGTCGCGGCTCCAGAGACCAGCGCGAAGACGAAGAACGCGACCAGCGCGATCGTGAGCTGGGCCTCGCCGCTCATCTCAGAACAGCAGCGCGTCGTTCATCAGAAGACGACGCCCGCTCCCACAAACAGCCCGGCCCGCAGGGTGGAGAGCGCCGCGCGCTGCGTCGCTCCGTCTCGGCTCGAGCCGACGTAGAGCGAGCCCATGTGCATGTCGAAGCCCGCGCGGATCAGCAGCGGGGCCACCGGGCGGATGCCCACCCCCACCTCGATGCTGTGGTCGTTGATGCCGCCGCCCCCGCCGATCAAGCCGGCCACCCCGTAGCGAAAGTCGATGCCGAGCACCTGCCCGGGCTCCACCCGCACGCCGATGCCGCCGCCAAACTGGTGGGCCACCACCGGCATCGCCGCCGCCGTGGACGCGCCGCTCGTGTCCTTGCTGACGGTCTCGTAGGCCGTCCAGGTCCGCATGCCGTACCCCACGTCCGCGAGCAGGCGCAGGCTCGTCAAGCCAGACACCAGCTGGGGCCGGAACACCACGTTCGCGTCGAGGCGATGCCCTGGCTTGCTGTGGGAGTCCACGCCGTACGCGTTGATCGGCTCACCGGCGCCGAGGTCGTAGCGCACCCGCAGGCCCACCAGCCATCCACCAAAGAAGTACTCGCCGCGCACCGACAGTCCGCCACCAAAGCCCGAGCTGTTGGTGGCCCAGAACCCCGGACGGGTCTCCACGCCGTCCTCGCAGCCCTCGCCAGCACCGCACGGGCTCTGCGAGTACATCCGCGCGCCGAGGAGGCCGCCGATCACCACGCTGCCGTCGCCGAACGCCGAGCGCTTCACGGCCACGGTGGCGGTGGTCTCGGCCTTCACCTGCGCGCTATTGCCCATGCGCTCCTTGAGCCGGCCGGCGAGATCCATCGCCTGAGGCGCCTGGCTCAGCGAGCGCGTCAGCTCCAGGTAGGTCTGCAGCCACGACTCCGCCTTGCGAAACTGGCCCTGCCCCTCGTACGCCAGCGCCTTGACCACCATCGCGGTGTACAGCGACGGGTTGAGCCGCAGCGCAGACTCCGCCGAGTTCACCGCCTTCTCCCACTGCTCTGCTTCGAGGTCCTTCCAGGCGAGATCGAGCTGGCGCTCAGCCTCCTGCTCCATCTGGGCGAGAGCGACGCTGGGCACCGTCAGCGCCGACAAGCTCAACCCCGCAGCCAACAGCATCACCGCCCCGCGGGGCAGCCCGCCGGACTGGCGACGTCGGCGCCGCAGCCCGAAGAAGCCGAGCACCATGGCGATGCCGAGCCCCAGCCCGCCAGCGTCGGGGCCGCCGACCGAGCCGAGGCAGGAGTCGCAGCCACCCAGCAGCGTGACGCCGTCGCCTTCGAACTCCGGGTCGAAGTCCGGGTCCGGCTCGTTGGCGCCGTCGTCGTCGTCGTCGTCGTCGCCCGCCGAGTCGTCGTCATCGGAAGGCTCATCGCAGTCCGCGTCGTCGAGGTCGATGTCGGCGTCGCAGTCGTTGTCGATGGTGTCGTCGCAGATCTCGTCTTCGCCGGGGTTCACGGTGGCCTCGGCGTCGTCGCAGTCCAGATCGTCGCCGCTGCAGTCCAGGTTGTCGGCGTCGAGGTAGCCGTCCACGTCCATGTCTTCGCTGATGACCCCGTCGCAGTCGTTGTCCAGCCCGTCGCACAGTGCGTCGGCCGCGGGGATCACGGTGCCCTGACCGTCGTCGTACTCGGGGTGGACCAGCGCGGTGCTGTCGTCGCAGTCGCCGGGCCCGCCGTAGGTCGCGGCGCAGCCAGCGTCTTCCGCCCAGACGCCGTCGGCGTCCATGTCAAAGCCCTCGTCCACGATGCCGTCGCAGTCGTCGTCGATCGCGTTGCAGACCTCGGTGGCGTCGGGGTTGAGCACCGCGTCCAGATCGTCGCAGTCGGTGTTCAGGGCGCCATACGTCTGGATGCAGCCAACGTCGAGCCGGTCGAAGAACGTGTCCTCGTCCAGGTCGAAGTTCTCGTCGATGGCGCCATCGCAGTCGTCGTCCACGGCGTTGCACTCCTCGATGGCGTCGGGGTTCACCGAGGCCAGAGCGTCGTCGCAGTCGAGGATCTCGACCGGGTAGAAGCCCGTACACGCGACCTCATCGAGGAAGCCGTCCCCGTCCACGTCGAAGGTCTCGTCGGCGATGAAGTCGCAGTTCTGGTCCAGCCCATCGCAGATCTCCGGGGCTCCGGGGTAGATGCTGGCGTCCGTGTCTTCGCAGTCGCCCGCACACGTCGCCACGCCGTCCCCATCGGCGTCCGTGTCCTCGTCGATCAGCCCGTTGCAGTTGTCGTCGATGAGGTTGGAGCAGTCCTCGACCTGACCCGGGAACACGAGCCCGTCGGCGTCGTCGCAGTCGGTGCTGGCGTAGTTGGTCACGCAGTCCGGCTCGTCTCCATCGAACGAGCCGTCGCCGTCCGCGTCGAAGTCCTCGTCGTAGTCGCCGTCGCAGTCGTTGTCGAGCAGGTCGCACAGCTCCGCCTGGTAGGGGAAGATCAAGTCGTCCGCGTCGTCGCAGTCGAGGTCCTCGGGCGAGTAGAAGAGCTGGCAGGCGGCGTTGTTCTCATCGGGCGCGCCGTCCCCGTCGGCGTCGAAGTCCTCGTCCACCATGCCGTCGCAGTCGTCGTCGATGAGGTTGCAGATCTCGGCGGCGCCGGGGTTGATGCTCGCCACGGCGTCGTCGCAGTCTCCGCCGGTGCCGGGGGCGCCAGGCGGCTCGCACTCGGTGTAGCCGTCCACGTCGTCGTCGATCTCGTCGGGCGGAATGACCGAATCGCAGTCGTTGTCCAACCCGTCGCAGAGCTCCGGCGCGCCGGGGAAGAACGTGTTGTCCCCGTCGTCGCAGTCCACCGCGGCCCCGTAGGTGTTCACGCAGTTGGTGTTCGCCCCGTCGAACGCGCCGTCGCCATCCGCGTCGAAGTCCTCGTCCACCAGCACGTCGCAGTCGTTGTCCACGAGATCGCAGACCTCAGATGCCGCCGGGTTGATGTTCGCGTTGGCGTCGTTGCAGTCCAGGTTGACCGCGGAGTACGCGCTCGTGCAGCCCGCCGCCGCGGCGTCGAACGCGCCGTCGCTGTCCAGGTCGAAGTCTTCGTCGATGTCGGTGTCGCAGTCGTTGTCGATGGCGTCACAGAGCTCGCTGGCCAACGGGTTGATGGCCGCCGCCGTGTCGTCGCAGTCGCCGCCGCAGCTCGTGAACGTGTCCGCGTCCACGTCGAAGCCTTCGTCCACCTGCTGGTTGCAGTTGTTGTCAATCGCGTCGCACAGCTCCGTCGCCGACGGGTTGATCGCCGGGTTGGTGTCGTTGCAGTCGCCGTTGCAGGTGTCCGCCCCGTCCCCATCCACGTCGAAGCCGACGTCGGCTGAGCCGTCGCAGTCATCGTCGATGCCGTTGGTGCAGTCTTCCGACTGCCCGGGGTTCACCGCTGCGGCGGCGTCGTCACAGTCCACGTTGCCCGCTCCGTACTGGGAGATGCAGGCCGCGCTGTCGGTGAAGTAGGTGTCGGCGTCCACATCGAACGTCTCGTCGATGCCGCCCGCGCAGTTGTCGTCGATGCCGTTGCACGCCTCGGTGGCGCCAGGGTTGATGGCCGGCGCCGCATCGTTGCAGTCCACGTTGGCCGCGCCGTAGGCCGCAGTGCAGGCCGCGGAGTTGACGAAGTAGGTGTCGCCGTCCAGGTCGAACGGCTCGTCGGTGTTGGTGTCGCAGTTGTCGTCGACGCCGTTGCAGATCTCCACGCCGCCCGCGAACACCGCGTTGTTCGTGTCGTCGCAGTCCCCGTCCGCGCACTCGTTGAAGCCGTCACCGTCGTTGTCGATCTCGATGGCCGGCACGACGCCGTCGCAGTCCTGGTCCACGCCGTCGCACACCTCGGCCGCGCCGGGGAAGATCGTGGCCACCGCGTCGTTGCAGTCCACGCTGGCGTAGGCCGCCACGCACCCCGCGTTGCTGCCGTCGTAGAAGCCGTCGCCGTCCGTGTCGAAGCCTTCGTCCACCACTGCAGGGCTGTCGCAGTCGTCATCCACGGCGTTGCAGATCTCGGCAGCGCCCGCGTACGTGGTGGCGACGCTGTCGTCGCAGTCGAGGTCGCTCGCCGCGTAGGTCAGCACGCAGTCGGGCACGCCGTCGTCGTAGTGCAGGTCCCCGTCGGTGTCGAACGCCTCGTCCGCGACGGTGTCGCAGTTCTGGTCGATTCCGTCACACATCTCGATGGCGAACGGGTTGATGCTCGGGTCCGAGTCGTCGCAGTCCGCGAGCACCGTCCAGGTAGCGAGACACAGCGGATCAGCGGCGTCGTAGTAGCCGTCGACGTCCGCGTCAAAGGTCTCGTCCGCGGCGCCGTTGCAGTTCTCATCGGTGCCGTCGCACGTCTCCGTCGCCGCAGGGTTCACCGCAGCGTTGGTGTCGTCGCAGTCGTCACCGCCGCTACAGCTCGTGTCGAAGTACGTGTCGCCATCGACATCGAAGTCCTCGTCGACGAGCGAGTCGCAGTCGTTGTCCGCGCCGTCGCAGACCTCGGGGGCGCCGGGGTAGGTCAGGGCCTCGGAGTCGTCGCAGTCGGTCAGCGCGCCGGTGTACGTCGAGAGGCAGGCGGCGTTGTCTTGGTCGAAGTAGCCGTCGCCATCCAGGTCGAACCCGTTGTCGATGACGCCATTGCAGTCGTCGTCCACCGCGTTACAGACCTCCGAGGCGCCCGGGTTGATGCTCGCCACCGTGTCGTCACAGTCGGCCGCCGCGCCGTACTGCGCGAGGCAGCCCGCGTTCGCACCATCAAAGAAGGAGTCGCCGTCCCCGTCGAAGCCGTTGTCCGCTGCGCCATCGCAGTCCTGGTCGATCCCGTCGCAGATCTCCGTGGCGCCTGGGTTGATGGACGCCGCGCCATCGTCGCAGTCCACTGCGGCTGACCCGTACGCAGCGACGCAGCCCGAGTTGGCGCCGTCGAAGTACGTGTCCGAGTCGCCGTCGAAGCCCTCGTCCACCGTGTTGTCGCAGTCCTGATCCACCGCGTCGCACACCTCGGCCGCGCCGGGGTAGATGCTGGAGACCGCGTCATTGCAGTCCACCTGGGCGTACGCGGCGACGCAGCCGGAGTTGTTGCCGTCGAAGAAGCCGTCGGTGTCGCCGTCGAAGCCGTCGTCCACCCCGCCGGCGCAGTCGTTGTTGAGCCCGTCGCAGATCTCGGAGTTGCCGGTGTAGATGGCCGCGTTCCCGTCGTTGCAGTCGCCGCCGCAGATGCGCTGGCCGTCGGTGTCGGAGTCCGCTTCGTTGGCCGGAGTGCTGTTGTTGCAGTCGTTGTCCACGCCGTCGCAGATCTCGCTCGCCCCCGGATAGGTCGTCGGGTCGCTGTCGTCGCAGTCGCCGGCGCAGGTGGACAACCCGTCGTTGTCCGAGTCCAGCTCAACGATCGGCACGACGAGGTCGCAGTTGTTGTCCTGCCCATCACACAGCTCCGGCGCGCCCGGGTAGAAGTCGTCGTTGGTGGCCAGACAGTCGTCGCCGCCCGTCACAAACGCCGGCGGGTTCGCACCAGAGGTGAGAGTGCACGCGATGTAGCCGTCGCCGTCGGGGTCCTGCTCGTCCGCGGGCACGCCGCTGGCGCAGTCGCTGTTCTTGCCGTCGCAGATCTCGGCGGCGCCGGGGAACACGTTGGCGTCCGTGTCGTCGCAGTCGGTGCAGGTGTTGGTGCCGTCGCCGTCTACGTCCGCGCCCTCATCGCTCGCGGTGCCGTTGCAGTTGTTGTCGATGGTGGAGCCATCGCACAGCTCGGGCGCGCCCGGGTACACGTCATTGGCGGTGTCGTCGCAGTCGTCGCCTCCGCTCACGCCAGCCGGCGGGTTGGCCCCGGCGCTCAGGACGCAGTCGATGAAGTTGTCACCGTCGTTGTCCACCTCGACGGGGTTGGTGACCCCGTCGCAGTCGCTGTCGTTGCCGTCGCAGATCTCGGTGAAGCCAAGACCGATCAGCGCGTCGCCGTCATCGCAGTCGCCCCCGCACACCCGCTGGCTGTCGTTGTCCAGGTCCTGCTCTGAGAGCGCGCCGCTCGACGGCACCTGCCCGTTGCAGTCGTTGTCCAGCCCGTCGCAGATCTCCGTCGCGCCTGGGTAGGAGTTGGCGTTGGCGTCGTCACAGTCGTCGCAGTTGAGCGAGCCGTCGTTGTCTGAGTCCCCTTCGCTGGATGGCAGCGCGCCGTCGCAGTCGTTGTCGAGGCCATCGCACAGCTCGGGAGCCGAGGGGAAGATGGTGGCGTCCGTGTCCACACAGTCGTTGCACTGCAGGTAGCTGTCCCCGTCGCCGTCCTGCTCGCTGTCGGTGTACACCCGCATCGCCAGCGAGATGTTCGTCAGCGTGGTCATGCCGGAAGGCAAGGAACCCGAGGGAAAGCTCGCAGAGCCATCGCCCAGCGCGCCGACCTGCTCGCCAAAGGAGGTCGGGTGGGGAAATGTGGGTCCACCTCCACCAAAGTTCGCGTTGTACTGGGCAGCCCCGGCCCACCAGGCACCGGCGACGTAGTACTGGCCAGCAATGAGGGGAGAGTTAAACGTCCCCGGGAGAGGTCCAACCCACCCCGGCCCACCCAGGGTCCCGGCCACGCCGGTGGAGACACTCTCGATCTCGGTCCAGGGGCCGTTGATCGTGGGGCCTTGGAACAGGCCGAAGACCATGGACTCTGGGACCGGCACGATCATGCGCATCTGCAAGCCTTGCATCGTCGTCGTGTTCAGGACCGAGTAGATGTTGCCCGCGAACAAGCCACCGTTCGAGTCGTTGAAAAAGGTGCCCAGCTCCGCGGTCGAGGCGATCCAGGCCTGCGAGTCGCAGTTGTCGTCCTGGCCGTCGCAGGTCTCAAACGCGAGGCCCGGCGACACGTTGGGGTCGCTGTCGTTGCAGTCGCCGCCACCGATGAAGTTGGTGCCCGCCGGGCTCACCGCAAAGGCGCAGGTCACAAAGCCATCGCCGTCGCCGTCGGTCTCGTTGGTCGGCGTGGTGGAGTTGCAGTCGTTGTCCTCGCCGTCGCAGATCTCAGACGCGCCGGTGTAGGTGTCGGAGTTGCCGTCATCGCAGTCACCGGCGCAGCTCCGCTGCCCGTCGCCGTCCGAGTCGGACTCTCCACCCGTGAGCAGCGAGCCATCACAGTTGTCGTCGATCCCGTTGCACACCTCGGCCATCCCGGGGTTGACCGTGCCGTCGCCGTCGTCGCAGTCCTCGGTGAGCTCGTAGCCGTCGCCATCGATGTCGACGCAGCCGTCGCAGCTCACGATCCGCCAGTCGTAGAACCGCCCCTGGAAGCCCACGTTCAGGGTCTGAGGGAGCCCCGCGGTGCTCGTGTTGGCCCAGTGTGCTCCGACTCGATCGCCGAAGTCCGCGACGCCATTTGCGACCAGATCCCGGGAGAGGACCACCGCACCGTTCGACTCCGCGACAAAGAGGTAGTACCCGGTGCCGCCCATGCTGGATGGGTCGAGGTCCAGATCGAGCTCCTGGGACACCAGCCACGACTTGCCGACGTCGTCGTGCTCGACCTCCCCGCTCCAGATGCGGTTGTAGCTGCCGTTCTGGGTCGGCGACTCATAGACGGCCAAGCTCACGGTCCCCGCGTAGTTCGGGTCGATCTGGACCGCCATCTCGGAGATGTGAGTCGGTGTGGAGACCTCGAAGATGTTGCCGAACTCGGCCGTCGCGCCGGTGCTGAACGTGCCAGCGGCGGCTTCGCTGCTCTCCACATCCCGCACTGCGCCCACGCGCTGCACCACGCTGTAGGCCGGGCTCATCCCGACCGTCTCGGTGGCGCCCGGGGAGCCGCTCTGGCTGATCCAGGAGTAGCCGCGGTTGGTGCCCCAGCGGGCCTCGTGGTTGCTGACCTGCTCGTAGTAGGTGCGCTGGGGTCCGGTGCCACCAAAGTTGTGGTCGATCCCGATGAAGTAGCAGTAGCCCCCCTCCATCACGATGTTCGGGTTCCAGGCTGCCCAGACGTTGAACGTGGCCCCGGAGCCGCCGATCCCAAATCCGCTGTACGTCAGCACCTGGTCGAAGGAGGTGTTTGACGAGCAGGTCCCCGCGCGCCGATAGATCGACCACGGCACCGAGTACGTTCCAAAGTTGAAGGTGCCGCCCGTGCTCGCGGTCACCTGCAAGTACTGGCGCACGTCCGTCAGCCGGGTGTCCTTGGTCACCTCATAGGAGTTCCCGCGCACAATGGTGTGGCTGAAGTTGAGCGAACCGACGACCCCGCTCGCAGAGACGGACGAGCCCGCTGAGCTGTTGATCCGCATGTTCGGGCGGGCGGTGGACGACGACCAGGTGGTGCTCGGGCCAGGCGGCGAAGCATTCAGGAAGGACGCGGTCTGCCACGTTCCCCACGATGGGCTGTCCGGCAGGGTGGAAGTGGAGTGGTTGATGGTGATCGCAGAGGACGCGTTCCAACACGCCGCGAGGACGTAGTACTCGCCCTCCGAGACGTTGCCGAACAGCGGCCCAGAGTTGTTCCACGCATACGTGCCGCTCGAGGTGCCGGTCGTGCGGTTGTGGGCGATCTGGGCGTAGGTGCCGTTGCTCGTCGCCGACTCGTAGACGTACCAGTCCACGTCCTTGCCGAAGCTGTTCTGCAGGTAGACATCGAAGTCCTCGACGATGGTGTCCACCGTCGCGAGGATCTTGTGTCCGCGGCAGGTCTGGGTCGTCGCGAAGTTGTTCGTCGTGCCATCCAGCGTGTCCCGCGTGCGCGCCTGGGCATCGCCGGGAGCGAGCCAGCCGACGAGGCCGAGGGAGAGAAGGGAGAGCAGGACACGATTCAGAGCGAGCGGACGGCGCATGCAGCGGCCTCCAAAGAGACACGAGCGATGCGCGCGGGACCCCACCAGCCACGCCACTACACTGCCCGAAGGGGTCGATTCTACCCGACTTGAGCCTGGAGCCCCCGGGTGCTTGCGCACCCTTATCGGCGGACCTACAGGCAGATTGAGGCGAATCGACCCGATCGGCCGACTCGCCGCCTCGGATTCCTACTCCGCGTCGTAGGGCACGGTCTTCACACTTCCTTCACCCACGACCGCTTCCAGCGTGGGCAAGAAGGACTTGGGCGCGACGACGGTGCCGAGCAGCTGGATCGGATGGAACGCCTCCGCGACCGCCGCGTTCACCTGCTCGAGGGTGGCCGCCTCGACGGCAGGCAGGAGCGCCAGCGGGTCGAGCCCCCGGGTGCGCTTCGTGACCTCGTACGACAGGCGCTTGCGCGGGGTGTCCACGTAGAACGCCGCCGAGTTCAGGATGGAGCCCTTCGCGTACGTCAGCTCGTCGGCGGTGAGGCCCGTGGCAGCGAAGTCCTCGTACAGCTTGAGCAACAGGGTCAGCGCGGCCTCGGCCTGCTCCGCCGCGGGGAAGATCCACATCGTGTAGGTGCTGGCTTGCCGGTCGTGGGAGAAGCTGCCGTACGCGCCGTACGAGTACCCGTTCTTCTCCCGAATCTCGGCCATGAGCCGCGCGCCAAACCCGTGACCGCCGAACGCCTCGTTGCCCAGCCAGAGCAGCGGGTACTGGGGGTCGGTGGTGGCGGGGATGAAGTGGCCAAAGTGCATCTGCAGCTGGCTGCGATCGGGCTTCGCCACCAGCGTCACCGCGCGGGAGTCGGGGCCCATGGGCACATCCGGGTCCTCGATCTCGGGCGGGTTGGCCGTCAGCTTGCCCGCGATGCGCGCCAGATCCGAGCCCGCGCCGCCATCGAAGTCGCCGAGCAGCGCCAGGGTCGCGTTCCGGGAGCCGAACCACTTGCGGTAGTGCGACTTCACGGCGTCCGCGGTGATGGTCTTGAGGGTCTTGGTGGTGCCGAGCACCGGGCGGCTATAGGGGTGCCCCGCGAACAGCTGCTTCTCGTAGTTGGACCAGCCGAGCCAGCGATCGTTGTTGCGGGACTCGATGAGATCCGCCTTCACCTCGTCGATCAGGTCACTCAGGTCGTCCTCGTCAAACGCCGGGTACTCCAGCGCTTCTGCGAGCAGGTTGGCGACCCGGGGCCAGTTCTCAGACAGCACCGAGCCGCTGATGGTCACGTCGTCCGCGCTGATCGCCGCGCTCAGCGACGCGCCGAGACCCTCCAGCGTGGCCTCGAACTCCTCGCGGCTGCGCTCCTTGGTGCCGCGAAGCAGCAGCTCGCCGGTGAGGTTGGTGATGCCGAGCTCGCTGGCGGCCTCGACCGACGAGCCGAAGGGCAGCACCAGGCGGAACCACACCTTGGGGACTCGGGGGTCGTACATCATCAGGCGGGTCCAGCCGCCGGTCTCGCGCTCCTGCACCTCGCCAGCCGCGAACGGGGGCGGGCCCTCGTTGGGACGGTCCATGACCGTGGGCAGCTCCATACTCTCGCCGGGGCCAGCCTTTGGGAGCTTCTTGCTGGAGTAGGTCAGCAGCTTCTTGCCCTTGGGCGTGCCGACCACCACCGAGCTGCGCGCCTTGACCATGTAGGCCTGGGCGACGCGCTGCACGTCCTCAGGAGTCACGGCGCGCACGGCTTCGAGGCGCGCGAGGCCGGTGTTCCAGTGACCGGCGGCGACCTCGTTGAAGCCCACGAACCCGGCGAGGCCGGAGTTGCCTTCGAGCTCGTTCCACAGGTGGCTCAAGAGCTGGTTCCGCGCGCGGTCGAGCTCCTGCTGGGACACCAGGGTGTCGCGCAGGTTCTCCATCTCGTTCCAGATGATGGCCAGCGCGGCGTCCGCGGCCTTGCCCTCGCGCATGGAGCCCGAGATGCCGAACAGGGCCTCGTGCTGGAACGGCGGGGTGAACACGCTGAACGAGCTCGCCCAGCCCCCATCGACGAGCTTGCGCTCGAGCCGGGAGCTGTTGCCGCCCGACAGGACAGCGTCCAGCAGCATGAGCGCGGGGGTGTCCGGGTGGTTGAGCGGCGGCGCCTTGATGCCGAGCGTGAAGACCTCGCTCTCGGCGGTGACCTCCATGGTCTTGCGGCGAGCCTCGGTCTGCTCGGGCTCCTCGCCGTGGGGCCGGCGGTTCAGGTCCGACTTCGCGATGTCCTTGTAGTTGGACTCCAGGATGGCCAGGGCCTCGTCCCGGTCGAGATCGCCGACCAGCACGATGGTCGCGTTGTTGGGCGCGTAGTAGTCCTTGTAGAAGGTCATGCAGTCGTCGACCGTGATGGCGTCGAGATCCTTGCGCCAGCCGATGGTGGACCAGTGGTAGTTGGTCTTCTCGAACGCGAGCGCCCACAGCTGCTCGTCGATGAGCCCCTCGGGGTCGTCGTCCACGCGGTAGCGGCGCTCGTTGATGACCACCTCGCGCTCGCTGTTGAGCTGGGCGTCGTCGAGAACCAGGCCATCCATGCGGGTGGCCTCGAGCTCGGCCAGCATCCCCAGCTTCTCCTTGCTCAAGGACGCGTGGTAGCCGGTGATGTCGAGCCACGTCCACGCGTTCAGGTCGGGCACGCCGTTCTCTTCGAGCACCTTGCTGAAGTGGCCGTCCTCGTACCCGTCCGTCTTCTTGAACATCATGTGCTCAAACAGGTGCGCGATGCCGGTGATGCCGTCGCGCTCGTCGCCAGAGCCCACGTCGAAGTAGGTGTGGTAGCTGAACGTCGGGGCCGACGGATCAACCACCATGAGCAGGGTCAGATCATTGGTGGTGAGCGTGTAGCGCTCCACCGACAGGTCACCGAGGAGCTTCTCGGTGGACTCGAGCTTCCACATGGACGGGGGGGTCTCCTGGACGACCGGAGTGGGCTCCGGCTCGGCCTTCTTCTTGGACTTGCGCTTCTTCTTGGCGAACGCGGCGCCCGGCAGGGCGATGGCGCCACACAGGGCGAGTAAAGACAGGATCTGGACGGTGCGACGCATGATGGTTCCCTTCGAAGCCGCGGCGATATAGCACGCTACATTCCGCCGCATGCCCCGCCCCACCCGCTGGTACGGCTGGACGATCCTGGCCGTCTCCTCGGTCGCGCTGGTCGCCACGTCCCCTGGCCAGACCTACCTCGTCTCGCTCTTCAACCTGCCCATGCGGCGGGAGCTGGGGCTGTCGGCGACCGCGCTGAGCGGTGCGTACATGGTGGCGACGCTGGGCTCCGCGAGCCTGATGGCCTGGGTGGGGCGGCGGTCGGACACGCTGGGCCCGGGGCGGTTGATGCTGTGGGCGGCCCTCGGGCTGGCCCTGGCCACCTGCTGGATGAGCCAGATCAGCAGCCTGTGGATGCTGGTCATCGGCTTCTTCGGCGTGCGGCTGTGCGGACAGGGAGCCCTGAGTTTGGGGTCCGGGCACTCGCTGGCGATGTGGTTCGAGAGGCGGCTCGGCGTGGCCGAGGGCATCCGGCTGACGGTCTTTGGTCTGGGGATGGTGTCGCTGCCGGCGGTGGTGACGGCCAGCATCGAGCGCTTCGGCTGGCGGACGACCTGGCCGCTGGTGGGGATCACGGCGGCGGCCATCGTCGCCGGGCTCGTGCTGACCTTGCACGCCGACCGCCCCGAGGACCGGGGGCAGAGCCTCGACGGAGACCCGCCGTCGGACGACGAGGACAGCGACGCGCCCGTCTGGGGCCTGACCCTGAGCGAGGCGGTGCGCACGACCGCGTTCTGGGCCATCGTGCTGGCGTCCATGAACAGCGCGATGATCGGGACGGCGCTGCTGTTCCACGTCGTGCCGCTGGCGGTGGCCGCGGGCATGGATGAGTCGATGGCGCCGCGCCTCATCTCGGTGTTCGCGGCGGTGTCCACGAGCCTGTTCTTCCTCGCGGGCAGCCTGAGCGACCGGGTGCGCCCCGGGCTGGTGTTCGCCACGGTCGCGGCGCTCATCGCGGGTGCCTGCCTCATCCACGCGTTTGGCGATCCCAGCTTGCTGTACGTCGCCTGGGTGATGTTCGGGGTGGGCTCGGCGCTGCAGATGACCACGGCGTCGCCGACGCTGGCGCGGTGCTTCGGCCGCGCTCATCACGGCTCCATCCGCGGCATGGTCACCACGCTCGGCGTCGCCGGCACGGCGCTGGGGCCCTTGGTGCTGGGGCTGTCCGAAGACTTCGGCGGCGGCTTTGTGCCCGGGCTGCTCGGGTTCACGGTGTGGTCGCTGGGCGTGGGGGTGTTCGCCCTGACCGCGCGCATCGCGCCCCCGGCCTGACTGGCGGCCCTTCCCAGACGGGAACTAAGGGTAGAGCCCCTCGGGGCCCCGACACTCGCTGTCGAGCAGGAGGTCCACGCTCACCGCGTGGGACGGGAACGCCGCCACCGCCCGGATCCCCGAGGCCTCCGCCGGCACTCCCGGCGCGCACAGCAGGCCGTCGCCGTCGGTGTCCTGCCAGCCGTACAGCACCAGCCCGGTGCCCGCGTGCAGGGGATAGAGCAGCTCGTACATCAGGTCCGGCCCGTCGAACGTCGTCTCTTCGATGGGACCCAGCGGGTGCTCGAGCACGCCCTCGCCCTGGCTCGCGTGGTGGAACACGATGGTGATGGGCCCATCCGATGGGGCGGCCACCATGATGTCGAGGTCCACCACGTAGAACGTCAGGTCCTCGTTGACGCAGCCGCCCAGGGCGAGCAGCGCCGATGCGAGCAACCCACGCGCGATCCAGCTCATCGCCCACCGCCAAACTGCACGCCGAGGTGAATGCCCGGCAGCGAGATCGCAGTCACGCCCACATCGACGAAGTGCCAGTCGATGCCGATGTCGATGCCGAAGTGCTTCGTGATCCCGACCACCACGCCTCCCTGAAGGTGGGGCGACCACCGATACCGCGCCGTCCACTTCGTCGTGGTGCCGTCGGCCGCGATGGTGCGCGCCCGGTCCAACAGCAACGTGTGCCGCCCCCCGATGGCCAACCACGGGTTCACCCGCCCCACGATCCCCAGGAGCCGCAGCCGAAACGCGCCGCTGGGTCCGCGCTGGGCGAGCTGTCCGGTCTGGAACTGCCAGCCCAGGACAAGCTCCGCCGACAGCCGCCCGCGCGGGTGATCGACGATGCGCTTGCCCGCGCCCAGCGAGAGGTCCCACCGCCGAAAGCTCGCGGTGTCGATGTCCACCAGCGGCGTCCAGCCGCCCTTCATGCCCGCCTGCATGCGCATGCCGACCCACGGCCAGCCGCCGCGCACGCCGATGGCCCACGCTCCGGGGTCGCTGCCGCCGCCGAGCACATCGAGGCTCGCGAGCTCCCCTGCTGCCAGCGCAGGAGGCTCCGGCAGATCGCGAGGGTGGGTCGGCGCCGCCCACGCAGGACCAGCTCCGATCAGCGCGAACGCCGCGAACGCCGCGAACGCAAGAAGCCAGCCCTTCACTGTTGGAACGCCACGTCGAAGTTGTGGGACATCACCGCCGCGGCCTCGTCGGTCGTGTATCCCGCAGCCTCCATCGCATCGAGGACCAGCCCCGCGTACGTGCCCACAAAGCCCGGCCCCTGGGGCCCGTCGCTGCCGTAGATTGTGCGGTCCACCAGCCCCCGGTCCCGGATCTGCTGCATCGCGAACGGCAACCGAAACCCTGCGTCGTCCCGCAGCGCCGACGGTTCCAGCCAAGCGTTGGGGTAGTCCTCGGCGAGGTCGAGCACCGTGTCCAGCGGCTGGCTGAAGTCCGGCTCGAAGTCGTGCCCCAGGTGCCCCAGGATGAAGCGCACATTGGGGTAGGCGGCGATGACCGTCTCCAGGAACGCGGCGTCGGTGTAGGGCGCCTCCTGAGACGTGCCCGGGAACGGCGAGAGCCCCGTGTGCATGTAGACCGGCACGTCGAACTCCTCGGCCACGGCGTACACATCGAAGAACGCCGGGTCGTCGAAGCGCACGTGCTGATGGGCGTGGGCGAGCTTGATCCCCACGAAGCCCGGCTCGCCCAAGGCGGCCCGCAAGGCATCGAGCTCGACCTCGCGGTCGGTGCTCCATCGATCGAAGCGCAGCGACGCCAGCGCCAGCAGACGGCTGGGATCCTTGCCGATCTCCACGATGGCCTGCTCGTTCGTCGCCACCCCCACCGTGCGCGGCGCGTACACCGCGAACAGCACCCCTCGACGGATGCCGGCGCCATCGAGCTGGTTGAGGATGCCCTCGCCGGTGACCACGCTGGACGCGGTCTGCTGGGCGTTGAGCCCCAACGGGAACGGGAAGTTGCCCGCGATGGTGTCCTGGCTGCGCTCGGGGATGTCGTTCCAGTCGCCGAAGTGCAGGTGCATGTCCATCACATCGAGCAACTCACCCCGATACTCGATCCCGTACTCCGGGGCGGAGCACCCGGCGAGCAGGAGCGGGACGGCACAGCTGGCGAGACGGAGGGCAGCGGACATCGCCCGCCATTGTGGGGTCTTGGGAGACGCGGCGCGATGATCGTGTAGCTTCCCGGCCATGTTTGATGCATCGGACCTGAGAAAAGGCGTGTGCTTCCTCTACAAGGATGCACCCATGATCGTCGTTGACGTGAACTTCAGCACCCCCACCGCGCGCGGTGGCGGCACGATCGCGAAGACGAAGATGCGCAACCTGCTGACCGGCCAGCTCCTCACCGAGTCCCTGCGCAGCGGCGACAAGTACCCGCCCGTGGATGTGGAGCGGCGTCGCGCGTCGTACCTGTACAGCGACGGCGAGATGTACCACTTCATGGACGCCGAGAACTACGAGCAGTTCGCCATGACCGGCGAAGACATCGGCGACGGCGTCGTGTTCCTGCAGGACGGCATGGAGGGCATCCAGTCCATGCACGTGGACGGCAAGCTCATCAGCGTCGAGCTGCCCGACACCGTCATCCTCGAGGTGACCGAGTCCGACCCCGTGATGAAGGGCGCCACCGCGAAGGCGCAGTTCAAGCGGGCCGTCGTGGGTGCCGGCGAAGGCGTGGAGATCAAGGTCCCCGGCTACGTGGACGTGGGCCAGCGCATCAGGGTGGACACCCGCGACCGGCACTTCATCGAGCGCGTGCGGGACTGACCAGCCCGCGGCGCGCCGCCGTGACCTTTGTCTGTGTCGTGACACAGAGCCTGTGACGCCCTCGAACTTCGGTTCCGAGGGCGTCGCTGCTTGGGGCGACTGCCCAACCACCACCTACCTCCTCGCCCACTGGTGACACTGCGTGACAGCACGTGACGGGTGTCACGCAGGGTTGTGTTGCAGAGTCCTCCTCGTTGACGGCGAGCCGCTCTTGATTCGCAGCTCGTCCCCCCTTGAGACACCCACCGGGCTCCGGCCCACGAGAGAGACACCATGCGCCTACGACACCTACCGCTCCTCCTTGCTTTGCCCCTCGCCGCCTGCACCCCCACCGACTCCCTCGACTCCGACGCCTCCCTCGACAACGCCCAGTCCGCCTTCACGACCCAGCCCACGAGCGCCATGGAGCTCGCGGTGATGGAGTTGGTGAACACCGCCTCGCTGGCCGTGCTCGACGATGGGGTCGGCCTCGACAGCCGCGCAGCCACGGGCATCGTCGCCAACCGCCCCCTGGCGGACCTCGACGCTCTCGACGCCGTCCCCTACGTCGGCAACAACGCCCTGACCCGTCTCATCGACTACATCAACGCTCAGGCGAGCGCCCCGGTCGTGCACGGCGTGACCGAGGGCAGCGACGAGGCCGCCGCCATCCTCCTGCTCGTCAACCTGGGCGACTACGCGCTGCTCGACGACGTGGTGGGGCTCAACTCCCAGGCCGCCGACAACATCGCGGCCGCCCGCTTCCTCGCGCCCATCGCCAGCCTCGTCGAGCTCGACGCCGTCAGCTACGTCGGCGCCAGCGCGTTCTCGACCCTGCTCGACTACGTGGTGGACGAGGGCCTCGTGCTCCCGCAGGTCTTCGTGCACGGACTCTCGAGCCAGAGCATCACCGCGTTCGACGTGCTCGAACTGGTCAACAGCGCCACCCTCGAAGCCCTGGACGAGCTCGTGGAGCTCGACTCCCGCGCCGCCGCCAACATCGTGACCGCCCGGGACATCGCGCCGCTGACATCCCTGACCGAGCTCGACGCCATCGGGTACGTCGGCCCCTCCGCCTTCGGGGCGCTGGTGGACTTCGTCACCAACGGATACGCCGGAGACCCCTGCTACGACGGGCTCGGCCTCAACTGCACGTGGGAGGAGGAGAGCCGCCTCATCGCCTCGAACGCCCAGCTGGACGACAAGTTCGGTGACGCCGTGGCCATCGACGGGGACCTGATGGTGGTCAGCGCTCCCTACGAGGACGGCTGCAGCGACGACCCCCTGAGCAACTACTGCACCAACGCGGGTGCGGTCTACGTGTTCCGCCGCGACCCCGCAGCGGGACTCGACGCCTGGCTCCAGGAGGCGGTGCTGAAGCCGCTCGACGCGGCGGGCAGCGGCTCGGTGCAGGCCAGCTCCTATGGCTACTTCGGCGACTCGGTGGCGATCTCGGGCGACACCATCGTGGTGGGCGCGGAGTACGACGACTCATGCACCGACACCGACAACAGCTGGCTCTCCTCGGGGTGCGACTACTCCGGCGCTGCCTACGTCTACCGCCGCGCGGTCGTGAACGGCAGCCCCATCTGGAACCAGGAAGCCTTCCTCAAGGCGGAGACTCCGCGCACCGGTGACTACTTCGGTGGCGACGTCTCGCTCGATGGCGACCTGCTGGCCATCGGCGCCGGGGGCGACGCCAACTGCCGCAGCGGCATCAACCCCGCTTCGTGGTCGGCCCAGGACACCGAGTCCTGCACCTGGTCCGGCGGCGTGCACGTCTTCAACCGCACCGAGAGCACCGGTGGCCCGACCTGGAACCGCGAGGCCTACATCAAGGCCAGCGCGCCCGACGCCTGGGACTCCTTCTTCGAGGTCGCCGTCTCCGGCAACTTCCTCGCGGTGGGCGCCGACGGCGACGACTCCTGCGGCAGCGACCCGCTGGACGACACCTGCTCCAACGCCGGCTCCGTGACGATGTTCGAGCGCGTCGTGGATGGCGGCCCCGCCCAGTGGTCGCAGACCCACTACATCAAGGCGTCCAACCCCGGCGTCTTCGACCGGTTCGGCAGCGATGTGGCCCTGGATCTCGACACCCTGGCGGTGGGCGCGGAGTACGAGGACGGCTGCACTGGCGGCACGCCGGACACGAGCGACGCCTGCAGCGGCACCGGCGCTGTCTACGTCTTCGTGGCCAGCGAGCAGGTCGGCGCGATGAGCTGGGATGAGTCGGCCTACATCAAGGCGACCGCGCCGAGCGCGTACGACGGCTTCGGCGGCAGGGTCGCGCTGCGAGAGGACACGTTGGCCACCAGCGCGCGCTGGGAAGACGGCTGCGGCGAGGGCGACGATGCCTGCTCCTACGCTGGCGCCGGCTACGTCTTCCAGCGAGATGCGAGCGAGCAGTGGAGCGAGGAAGCGCGGACCGAGGCCTCGGACGCGGGTGCGAGCCAGTACTACGGAGGCTCGGTCGCCATCACCGACGGCAGCGTGGTCTTCGGCTCCACGGGCGCCATCAACGAGAGCGCCTGCGGCCCCGCCGAGGGCAGCCCCTGCAGCACCGGCGCCGCCTACGTGGTCTCCCTGACCCCGTAGCAGCGAGCCGACTACGCGCGACGCCCCCGGGACTCAGGTTCCGGGGGCGTCGCTGCTTGGGGAGAGCCCCCGAAGAAGGCGAGGCCCTGCGCGGACAGCCACTGCCGGAACGCCCGGATGCGCGGCACGTCACGCAGGGCGCGGTGGTAGACGAGCAGGGCCTCGCGTCCGGGCGACTCGGGGAGGTCCTCGCCGATGCGCACCAGGCCGGCCGGCTCGGCGATGATCGGGGAGAGCAAGGCAGCGCCGAGGCCGTTCTGGACCGCCGAGAACAGCGCGTTCCACAGGGAGATGCGCATGGTCCGCGCGTCCGGCGCGTGGGCCTGCACCCACTGGGTCTCGGGGAACTGGGCGGGAGGGTCGTCGAACACCAGCCAGCGCTGAGACGGCACCGGGATGTGGGCGAGGTCGGGGTGCACGAACGGCACGAGGTGGATGTGGCCGAGCCGGTGCACCACCAGATCGGGCTGCGTCGGGCGCACAAAGCGCACGGCGATGTCGGCCTCCCGGCGCACGAGGTCGAGCGGAGCGTGGCCGACCACGACGTCGATGGAGACCTGGGGATACTCGGCGTAGAACGAGTGCAGGATCGGGAACAGCCAGCCCGACGCGATGCCGTCGGGCATGGCGAGGCGTACCCGGCCCCGGGGCGTCATCTCCTGATCGGACGCCAGCCTCGCGATGTCCGCCATGTGGCCTTCGATGAGGCGCGCCAGCGGCTCCAGCCGCAGCGTGAAGTCGGTGGGCAGAAGGCCCTCCGGCGTGCGGTCGAACAGATGCACACCGAGCCGCTCCTCCAGTCGGACCAGCCGGCGGGACGCCGTGGACTGACCGATGCGCAGGGCCTGCGCCGCCCGGTTCAGCGAGCGGTGCTCGAGCCCGGCGAGCAGGACGGCGAGGTCCTCCCAGGCGACGCCATCGAGGGCGGGGGTCATCGATCGGCCGTCGTGAGGGGGCATGGCGACGAGGCTATCCGATATCGGATATCTACGAGCCACTATTGCCCATTCCGCATCGGAATCGGCACAGCCAATCTCTTCTCAACCCAAGGAGCCTGCTCATGACGATTCCCATTGTTCGCCGCGTCTTTCCGCCCACCCCCACCCAGGCTCGCGCCCTCGTGCTCCGCGCCCACCCGCTCCGCGACAGCTTCAACTCCGCCCTCGCTGATCACTGGATCGCCGGTGCGGAGGCCACCGGCCTAACAGTCAGCCAGCTCGATCTAAGCGCCATGGAGTTCGACCCCGTGCTCGACTCTGCCTACCGCGCTGACCAGCCCCTGGAGCCGGACCTGCAGCGCTTCCAGTGCGAGCTCGCGGCGGCATCCCACGTGGTGCTGGCCTTCCCAGTCTGGTGGGGCAGCACACCGGGCAAGCTCAAGGGCTTGTTCGACCGAGCGCTTCTGCCGGGCTGGGCATACGCATCCAACGG
>Ga0222662_1000443_pt1 | contig 33726 bp, 28 predicted proteins | sample AntAcemetagen600_FD_179821 | JGI IMG/M metagenome (GOLD analysis project Ga0222662, IMG submission 179821) | Saline water microbial communities from Ace Lake, Antarctica - #600 | ecosystem: Environmental > Aquatic > Non-marine Saline and Alkaline > Saline | place: Antarctica: Ace Lake... | reverse complement strand
TGCGCCGTGTTCGTACCGGCCGGATGGTCAAAGATCATGGACAAGGTCGAGTTCAGCGGCCCGACCGCCGCCACCATTCGATCTCTCACCGAGGCCGAAAAGCCGACGAGTACGCCCGTATCAATCCGTCAGGAACTCACACCACCCTCGAAGACCGCGAAAATCAACGCCGAATCACCGCTCGAAGAAAGACGCCTCTATGGGCTCGCCGTGATGCTGCACGACGCGAATCTGCCCTATCCCGTCGTTCAAGCGTGGCTGGCCGCCGCAACCGAACTGGTCGGAGGCGGTCTCCTTCTGGTCGGTCTGTTCAGCCGCCTCTGGTCGGTCGGCCTCGGCGCTGCCATGGGCGTCGCGTTTGTCCTTACGAGCCTCCCGGCGATTCAAGCCGCGGGCCCGTTCGCACTAGACGTCACAACGTTCACCGAAGCCTCTGCCCAGCTCGCCCTCTTCATGCTCGCGGTGGGAATTTTGCTGGGCGGTCCCGGTGGCATCAGCCTTGATCACGCGATCTTCGGAGGAGGCACGCACGCGGCCCGCAACCCTCAGGAAAGTGACCCGGAGCCCGAGGAAGACTGATGATCACCACGACTCCCGATGCCACTGCGAAAAACCGCGTCCCTGAATTTCGGCAACCCTCACGTTGATGACGGGGCGACCCGGCTAGATTCCATCTGCCATGACGACCGAGCCAGCCATCCCGCCACCGCCGACGCCCTCTCGAGATCGCGCCCGCGGTTCGCGACACGCTGAGACGCCGCTGGCCTGGGCGATTTCCATCTTGGCCCACCTGCTCGTCTTGGCCATCGCATTTCTCGTGACCTGGAGTGTCGTGGATTCGAAGGAGACCGAGGCGATGGACCTCATCTCGGCGCCGCTACCGCCGCCAACCTTCGAGCCGGTCACGATGCTCGAACGAACCGTCACGCCGTTGCCGAGCCGCCCGGCGGCCGCGTCCGTAGAAACGGCTCCCGACGTAGATTCGAACGATCTGGCGGACCTGCTCCTCGCCGCCGACGACCTGCTTGCGGGCTCCGCGGCCCTCGACGTAGACGCATCCAGCGAGTCTGGCCTTCCGACCATTTCTTTCGGTGGCGTCACCGCGCCCGCCGCCCGCCGCATCGTGTTCGTGGTTGACGCAAGCGGCTCGATGATCGGCGCCTACCCCGCGGTCATCGATCAGGTTGAACAATCATTGCGTCGACTCGATTCCCGCCAGACCTTCTCCCTCGTCCTCTTCCGCGGCGGCGATGCCGACGAGTTACCACCGCGCGGAAGACTTCGTCCGGCCACACCTCTGGCGGTCGACGACGCGGCGGCGTGGATGGCGAATCAGACCCCAGAGGGCCGGAGTGATCCAGCGGCCGCACTGCGACTCGCATTTCTGCTCGACCCCGAGGTTGTCTATCTCGTCAGCACTGACATCACAGGTGCTGGGGCCTACGAGATCGACCGAGATGTCTTGTTCTCGCTCCTCGACGAAATCAACCCCAGAGATGCCTCCGGTCGCAGACTCGCGACCGTTCGCTGTATTCAACTTCTTGACGAAGACCGACTCGGCACCCTCCGAGAGATTGCTCGCCAGCATGGATCAGAAAACTCCGAAGAGACCGGATTTGCATTCATCGGACGGAAGGAACTTGGCCTCGAATGACGTGCCTACCTGATGCGGAACGAACGCTTGGAATCACGCCCGAGGGGGGCAATTGGAAACTCACATGACTCAGATGAACCTCAAGATCACCACGCGTCGCCGCGATCTCATGCTGGCAATCGTCGGCACCCTGCTCCTCACTTCGGTCGCTTCGGCGCAGGACCCTGTCGAATCGCGAAGTTTCGCCGAGGCGTTCTTTATCTCGCATTCGGTGGACGCCAACGGCGCCCGAAGCGTCGAATGGCTGGGAAGTCTAGTCATCTGGTTTCTCATGGCGACCAGCGTCGCCAGCATCGGCCTCATCGGGCAACTCGCGTCCACCAACCGGCGGGCCCGCATCGCACCCGAAAAAGTCATGCACCGGGCCAGCGAGTACCTCGATGCCGGGCGATACCGCGAGACCATGACCATGCTCGCAGAACCGAATTCTCGGAGTGACTTCGCGACCGTGCTCTTAGGAGGTCTGGAGCGGGCGCCTTCCGGGTTCCAATCCATGGAGGGCGGCCTCGAACAAGCGGCCACTGAAGTCATCGCGCGTCGCGTCCGACGGGTCGAGATTCTCAACGTGATCGGACAGGTCAGCCCGATGATCGGGCTCTTCGGCACGGTCTATGGCATGATCTTGGCCTTCCAGTCGATCGTCGCGAGCGGTGGCAACGCCGATCCGGTCCTGCTCGCCGGCGGTATCGGCACCGCGCTGGTGACCACGTTCTGGGGGTTGATTGTGGCCATCCCGGCGCTGGCGGGCTACGCCGCCCTCCGCGGTCGCCTCGATGCCAGCCTGGCCGAAGCGATCTCCGAGGCCGAAACACTGCTCGAGAAGTTCCGACCCGGTACCCAGGCCGAGACCCCCACGATGAATATCGATCGCGAGGACGCCACCTCGTGAGCGCCCTCTCCCGACTCGATGCTGGACGTCCCGTCCGGACCGGCGCCAATCTGACGCCGATGATCGACATGACCTTCCTACTGGTCGTGTTCTTCGTACTCGTCTCGCGGATCACCGCGGTCGAACAGGTTCCAATGGAACTTCCGGTACCGACCGACCCCGCGTCCAATCCCGCAGATGAGACGGCCCGCATCGTCGTGAATCTCGCCGCCGGCGAATTGGCCAATCCCCGGAGCGTGACGCTCGACCAGACGGCGTACGGTCTTGATCCTGACGGGCTCCGAAATCTCGAGATCGAACTTCGACGCCGCCTCACGAATTCGCCTGAAGTTCAAGTGAATCTTCGCGCTGATCGTCGCATCGACTACGCCTTCGTCGCGCCAGTCATCGATACCATCGCCCGGTCCGGGCGTGGGACTGGACGACCTGACGGGGTTCGAGTCAATCTGGTTGTCATGAACGAGCATGAACGTGGAGCGACGCCATGAGGAGTCACCATCGGGCCAGCCGACGTCGTGAGCGATTGGGCCCGCCCAAAGTCGAACTCAACCTCACACCAATGATTGATGTCGTCTTCCAACTCCTCATCTATTTCCTGCTCGGTACGAGTTTCGCGGTTGGCGAGCAAACGTTCCGAATGGACCTCCCCGATCGAGGTGGTCGCGGCCAAGTCGATCCCTTCGAACTCGACGACTCACCGGTGGTGATTCAAGTGCTCGGTTCCGGCCGGGTCTACGTCGCCGGCCCGTGGCAAGGCCCGAATCGAACGATCAATCTCGCGGAGTTTCTCGAGGAACAGCGACTCGACCGAGGCGGCCTGCTGCCAACCGACACCCCAATCCACATCGATCCGAATCCCGGCGTCGACTGGGGCGAGGCGGTGGAAGCATTCAATGCCGCGGTGCTGGCCGGCTATCACTCGGTGGGCTTTGCTGAGGGCACCGCTCGGGCAGGATCAGGTCGTTGATGGCACCGCATTTCATCATCGCGTTACCCCTTCTCCTCGTCGGGATCATCGCTCAAGGCATGAGCACGCCCTTGGACCCGCCATCGGATCTGACGTCCGAGTCGTCTTCGGCCAATGCCGAACGACGATCGATTGAAGATGCGACAATCCGCTCGACGCCAAATCCCATCGACCGAGTCGATCTACGGCTCGACGCTGCCGCGCTCGCGTTTCGGGAGGATCTCTCGGCTCGAACTCGGGCGCGATTGTCATGGACACCACTCAATCCGACGCTGGCGGCGAAGGCGAAAACGGTACTCACCCGAATCCAAACCCTGATCGACGACTCGCTGGCTGATCTTCTTCTTTCGAAAGGGCCAGGACGAGACCGACGACTGGCCCGCGCAGCCGCGATCGAAGCCGCGGCATCGCTTCTCGACGCCCAACTCCGTCGCATGACCGATGAGGATTTTCGGGCCGCGATCCGACGGATCCATCGAGACTTGGATGACGCCGTCGAACGAACCAGCGATCTGAACGGGGCCATCCTCATGGCCCTTGCGAAGGCCGCCGCGATGGCCGGCGAAGATATTCCAACGCGTTCTGCCTCGTCGCTACTGGCTCGGGCGGCCTCCGAACCGCGAGGGATCGATGCCATCGAATTCGAATTGATGCAGCGACTCGACGCCGCTGGCGGCGTCGATCCCAGCCACCGCGAAGACGTCGCCACCGCGATGATTAAGGAGCCAAGGAGGCCGGCAGATCGTCTACTGATCGCCGCGATCCTCCTCGAATCGCGGCGATTGCAATCTGGAGCATCGAATTCCCAGACCGGGCACCCCACGTTGCGGGACGCGCTTTCCGCCCGCGATACCGATGCTGCTGATCGCCCGAGACTCACCCGAGGGCTCGCCATCATCGCGGCCGATGTGGTCGATCCGTTAGCCCCCATCGAGTCTATTTCCCCGCTCGCCGCACTCGGCCGCTCGATTCAGAGTTCGACCGCCGGCGATGCCGACGCGGCGCTGCGATTCGCCACCCGAGCCTGCGAAACAGCCAACGTGGACATCGTGGCCGAGGGCCATCTCGAACGCGCGAATCTATTGCTCCGGAACGGCGATCGTCGCGCCGCCATGGACGCATTGATACTTCTCTGCCAGAAAGCGCCCGCCCATCCGAGCGCCGAGCGCGGGGCCACCATTGCCGCTCGGCTGGCGGCATCCGAATCGAGCGATGCCGACCACGCTCGGGTGGTCAAACAACTTGCGGCGGTCATCCCGTCTCACCCCGACCGCGATGACTGGATGATCACCGTCGGTGATCGCGCGAGCCGCCAAGGCGATGAAGACGCCGCGCGGGTCGCCTGGTCCTCCATCGAGGATCGCTCAAATCTCGGTCCGAAGGCGTTGGTTCGCCGGGCCGGACTCCGTAATCCGGGGCTCGACGATCTCACCATGCTCCGCCGGCTCGAAGCCCTCGACGCGAGAATCCCCCAGGATCTCGTCGACCCGCTGCGCCATGCCTCGGATCTTGCCCGAGTTCGACTCCTGCTTCGACTCGATCGTGCCACCTCCGCCGCGAAGATTGCCGCCCGCTGGTTCAAATTCGAGCGCGTCCCGACCGACTCTCGGCTCGAGGTCGCCACCCTGTGCATCACCGCCCTTCAACGTTCGGGCCGAGAGGCCGAAGCGGCGATCTTCCTCGCTAATCTCCAGAAGATCGATGCCCCACTCGCCCGTCGACTGAGCCAAGGGGAACGAAAAACAGCGGTCGCAAGTGTCATGACGGCGATTGATGGCGACGACCGGGCCACCGCATCCCGCATCGCCCGCCAACTGATCTCGGTCACCCCCGGCGCCGGAGTCGGAGTCGATTGGCTCGACGCGAACGATCCAGCAACGCTTATGGAATGGGCATGGCTGTTCGCCGCCGCAAATCGTCCCGCGGATGCTTCGGTGCTCCTCGAAAGAGTCCTTGCCGATCGTTCGGATGCCTCCGATGCCTTAATGCTTCAAGCGTTCCTCCAAGGTGGACGCCTTTCCACGCCCCCAGATGCGACACGGTTACCCATCGAGCCTGAGCACGCGGAAGCCGCGCTGCGAACCCTCTCTCGCATTACCGCGGGGACGAGCCGCGACGAGCCAATGTGGTGGCGCTGCGAGATCGAGCGATTGGAACTTCTCTACCTACTGGATCGCAGCATCGATCGCATCGGACCTCGAATAGATCGACTTCGGGCCGAACGACAAAGTCTCGGCTCGGAACCGCTGCGTGGTCGGTTTGATCGATTGAGGTCGCAAGTTGGACGACCACGGCGGTGAATCATCGATCGGTCTGCCGTGACAACCCTCGGAGCCGCCGCGATGCTCAGAGTTGTCGGAGCTCGTCGCGAAGAATCGCCGCGAGTTCGTAATTCTCCGATGCGAGCGCTCCCAGCAGTCGTTGTTCCAGATCATGCCTCAGACTGATCGGCAGTTGCGGTTGAAGCACATCACGCATGCCTTCGAGCATGAGAATCTCTGGCGGTTCCGCAGCATCCTCCGAAAGCCCCATCCGGATGTCATTCACGGCGGCATCGATGATGTTGCGGGCAAGACCGGTTTGCCGATCTCCGATCGCGATCAAGGCCGCGGCTCGAGCACGAGTGGCGAGGACCTGCGGACGGAATTGTTCCAGGATGGTCCGATCATTGACCTCGCACGCACGGTCACGGCAAAGATCAAAAATACGCAGGTTTCTGGATGTGTCCTCAACGACGAGATCAAAACATTCCAATGCGAGCAAGGCGACGTACCGCTGATGCACCTGCACCGCTTCGGACCGCAGCTCCGCGGCCAGCGATGCCTCGATCTTGAAGGCTGGTTCCGTGAGCACCATCGCCTCAACCGAAGCCAGTCGATCCTCCCCACCGTCCGGCCGACCAGTCAGTTCCATCTGGAGCATGCCGAGTTCCACTCGGATCTGGAGCACTCGACGATCACCGTCGATTTCAATCATTCGAGCGACCAGGCGATCCGGTTCGAAGAGCCATCTCTGTAAGGGTCCGGTCAAATCGTCGTTCACGAGCTCTCCAAGGGGTTCGATGCGGATGCGAGGGCGATGACGATCGTACCGATCGTCCACTCCACGACATGTCTTCCAACTGGGAATAGCAGATCCAAGGCGATCCGCGTTAAAAAAGTTGACCACGTCAAGAATGGTGATCGAATGGGCCGAATCGTTCTTTAGGGAGAAGAAACGCCGAACTCCGGGCTCACTGGACTCGGCACGAGGAGGGACTCACCACTGGTTCGGTCTCAACTCACGAAGTTTGTCCTTGTCTCGCGACCGCGTACTCCTACAATCGGAGAGCTGGTCTGGGAGGGCCGGCTGATTCGAGGGGTACTCCCCCCTTGAATTCGTGAGGAGGTACCGAGCACAGATGTGAGCTCGGAAGAAAAGGTAAAGGGATCATGGCTCGAAAAGGCGTCTATACTGAGCTGCAGTTGTACCTGCGCGAAATCAGCGGACTCCAACTCCTGACCGCACAACAGGAGAAGGATCTCGGCTGGTTAATCGTCAACGACAGCTGTCCTGAGGCAAAGGATCGGATGATCAAATCCAATCTGCGTCTCGTCATCGCCATCAGCAAGAACTATGCGAACCGCGGTCTACCGCTGCTCGATCTCATCGAAGAAGGCAACATTGGCCTGATTCGTGCGGTCGAGGGCTTCGATCCCGCACAGGGCGCCCGGTTCAGCACGTATGCCTCTTGGTGGATCAAACAATCCATCAAGCGGATGCTGGTGAATGCGACCCAACCAATCCATATCCCGGCCTATATGGTCGACCTCATCGGAAAGTGGCGATATGCCGCGTCCCGGCTTGAGGAAGAGATGGGCCGTCCACCCAGCAACGCGGAAATGGGCGAAGCGTTACAGATCCCGGACCGGAAGGTCCAGGCGATTCGGCGAGCCATGAAAGCGGTTTCGACCGGGAATCAGGCTCCAACCGGAATCGATGGCGAAGCCGCTGATTTCGCAGAAATCTGCCCGGATTCGCGGCATGGCCAGCCAGAGACCGAGAGTGAACATCGCGAGGAATATGCGATGGTGCTCAAGCTTCTCGATTCGATCGATGAACGGGATGCCCGAGTGATCCGGCTCCGCTTCGGACTCGAAGGCCAGCCTCCGCTCACCCTCAAGGAGATCGGCCAAGAAGTCGGGCTCACGAGAGAGCGGGTTCGCCAGATCGAGATGGAGGCACTCCGTCGACTTCAGTCGCAGATGATGGACGACCGGCCCGGCCGCTTCGTTCAGACTCGGGGAGAAGCCAGTCTTCGAACAGGACCTCGGCGTCGCTCGTCAAAGTCGACCCCGATGCAGCCGGGAAAATCATGATCAACATGATCAACATGATCAACAACCACCAAAGTTGGGCGTGAATTGAGCGTGAATTGAGCGTGGAGTTGGCGTGAGACAACCATAGAAATAAACGCGGGCCCGGTTCTTGACCGGGCCCGCGTCTTATTTTTCGGTCCACATTGATCCGAGCGGAAGCGGAATGTCTCAAGCCCTGTCGCCCCGCTGCTACTTTGCGGCGATTGATGGCCGTCGATCAAGGCCGCTTGTAGAGCGGCAAAGGCACGATCTCGGCGTCAGTACCTCCACCCAAGTCAATTCGAACTTTGGTGCCGGCTTCGGCCATCTCGGCGGGGACGTACGCCATCCCGATCGGATGTCCGAGCGTTGGACTCGGGCAGCCACTGGTGACGGTCCCCACGACGCGTTCGCCATCCAAGACTGACATGCCTTGACGGGGGCTTCGGCGGCCGTCCAGCTTGAGGCCAACCAGCTTTCGCTTGGGACCGTCCGCAGCGATCCGCTGCAACGCGTCCTGGCCGATGAATCGACCCTCCTGCGGATCCGCGTCGCCCTTGTCGAGCTTGACGGCAAATCCCAGGCCCGCGGAGATCGGATCGGTCTGTTCGTCCAATTCATGCCCGTAAAGCGGCATTCCCGCTTCCATACGAAGGCTGTCCCGAGCGCCCAGCCCCGCTGGTCGAACGACACCGCCTTCCGCCCCGATGTCCTTGAGCAGCATCCCCAGCGCCTGACGGGCAAACTTGGCACCAAGAATGACCTCGACGCCGTCCTCTCCCGTGTATCCGGTCCTGCTCACGATGATTTTCATGACCAGGACATTCTTCACGGTGAAGCGGTAGCGCTTGAGCGTCGGCACTTCCCGGGACACTTTCCCAAGAAGTTCCATGACTTTGGGCCCCTGAATCGCGCACATGCAGGTCGATTCGGTCTCATCCACCATCTTGAAGACGAGTTCCTCCTCCGCCTTGACTCGATTGAAGTGGGCGACGATTTTCGCTCGATTCGCACCGTTGCAGACGACCATGTAATCGTCGTCCGAGAAGCAGTACACCAAGACGTCATCGAGGCACCCGCCGGTCTCGTTGCAGATCAGGCCGTAGCGACACTGCCCATCCTTCATCCCTCGGACCAGCCGCGTACAGACGCGATCCAGGAACTTCCTGGAATGCCGCCCCGAGATGCGAAGTCGGCCCATGTGTGAGACATCGAAAATACTGCCGCTGGACCGCGTCCAGAGGTGTTCATCCCCGATCGAGCCGTAGTGGAGCGGAAGCTCCCAGCCGGCGTACTCGACGATTTTCGCCTTGTGCTCGACATGAAAACTATGGAGGGGAGATCGCGTCAGCGTGGTGGTTTCAGGCATCCCCGCACGGTAGCGGTCCCCCGGAGCCTTCGCCACCACCGAGGCCCCGTTCCGACCATTCCGATCATCCGGCCTGTGACGACCGATCGAGGCCTCGAGACTGGAAATTCCACCCCCCGATCTTGCATTCCGCCAGATCGAATTCGACATTCACAACTTGGGATGAATCGCAAAGGAAATCCATCAACTCGAGGAGAAGGCCTGATGTCCAACAAGACCACCACCACCACCACCACCGCCACCGCCCGCGGCGATCGAGACGTCTTGTTCCGGTTGGCGATGGCGGCCGCCGGAATCGGTCTGCTGCTCTCAGTTCTGATCTAAAAAGCCTGACCAGCCGCCAACATCCGACAGACGGACACGCGGCCACTTGAACGACGCGCCTCGACGGAACGTGCCACCCACGCTCCGCCGGGGCGTTCGAATGCCCTCCGAGGTAAACTCTGAGGTCCATGCCGACCGGTGTCTTGATCTTCGATGATGGCTCGTCCCCCAAGTTCGAGCCTCTGCGCGCCGCCAAATCCGGGGCTGAACTTCCGGGTCGAGGCGGCACCCGATCCACCAAACACAGATTTCAGGGCCGATTCACCCTCTTGACGTGGATTGGCTTCCTGCGGATCCTCGTGGGCTCACTGGTTGTGGTCGGCGTCAACCCGGCACTCGCGACCCCCGCGGCGATCATCCAAGACATCGACGACGAGACCTTCGCGGACCGACCGATCTCGGAAGTCGAATTCAAGGGCCTCAACCGCGTCGAGATCCGCTTGGTTCAGAACAATATTCGCACCGCCTCCGGCCAGCCGTTTGAGGCGCAGTCACTCCGAGATGACGTCGCCACGCTGTACCGGCTCGGCCAGTTTCAAACGGTGACCGCGGATGCCGTTCTGCAACCAGATGGCAGTGTCAAAGTCATCTACCGCGTCACCGAGCAATCCATCATCCGAGACGTCCAGACCGTCGGGAACACGCTCGTCTCGGACCAAGAACTTCGAGCACAAATCCCGCTCTACGCGGGCGGTCCTCGCGACGACTTTCTCGTCGAGCAGTCTCTGCTGAGAATCAAGAACCTTTATCGCGGCAAGGGCCATTACCTCGCCGAGGTTCGAGTGGACGACTCGCGACTCACCGATGCGGGCATCCTCATCTTTGTGATCGTCGAGGGCCCCCGGGTGCGGATCAAGGAGATCGAGTTCGTTGGGAATCGAAATATCCCGGCAAACATCTTGGGCTCGCAGATCTCCACGAAGCCAGCCATTATTTTCTTTCGAAAGGGAGAGTTGGATCCGAGTCGTTTAATCGACGATGCGGCGACCCTTGACCGTTTCTACAAGGATCGCGGCTGGATCGACGTCCGAGTGGATAGTCGGATCATGCTCGGGCCCGACTCCAAAGAGGCCAAGGTCGTCTTCGTGATCGACGAAGGCCGGCAGTATCGACTCCGCCAAATCGACATCGCTTCAAGCGGCGGCCAGGAATCTCCACTTGATGTCTTCAGCAGTGAGCAGCTCCTCGCACTCGCCGCACTTCGTCCTGGAGCCCCCTACGAACGGCCCAAGGTTGACCGTACGGTGAACGCGATTCGAGACGCCTATCGCCAAATGGGCTTCATCGATGCGCGAGTCAACGCCCGAAATCTTCGCGTCGGCGAGCAAGCCGAAGTCGACATGATCATCCAGATCGTGGAAGGACCGTCCTACACGGCCGGCCTCATCATGATTCAAGGCAACTTCCTGACCAAGGACAAGGTCATCCGCCGCCTGATCAAGGTCCGGCCGGGTCGGCCTCTCGACGGAACCCTTGCGGATCAGGCGGAGATTGCCATCGAGCGCAGTCAGTTGTTCAATGACGCACGAGTCTCGATTCAGCAGCCCACCGCCGATTCGCCACGAGTCCGAGATATCATCGTCGAGGTCAAGGAACGGAACACCGGCTCCTTCAGCTTCGGTGCGGGCCTCGCTTCGGACAGTGGAATCTTCGGCGAATTCTCGTTTCGCCAGACGAATTTCGACATTGCGGATTTTCCCCTCTCGGCCGAAGAATTGATCAGCGGTCGCGCGTTCCGCGGCGCTGGCCAAGCCTTCAACATCACGATTGCCCCCGGCACCGAAGTGAGCATGTACTCGGTATCGATCACCGAGCCGCATCTCTTCGAGAGCAACATCTCCGGACAGTTCGACAGTTACTACCGCAATCGCATCTACAGCCAGTACGTCGAGGAACGACTCTCCGTCGGTGGCAACGTCGGACGGCGACTGGGCGACGTCTGGGTTGGAAACGTTTCGACCAATGTGCAACGGGTGGAGTTGACCGACTTCGACGCCTCAACGCCCATCGAGGTCTATGAAGACCGCGGCCCCGACGTCTTCGCACTCATCGGCGGCTCGCTTCGCCGGACCACGGTGGACAATCCATTCCGCCCAGGAAAAGGCTCGGTCATCAACATCGGCGTTGCGAAGGCGATTCCGATCAGCGGCAACGTTGATTACTGGAGCATGAACCTGGAGTTGGCGAGTTTTCTCACCCTCTATGAAGATTTCCTAGGCCGCAAGCACGTGCTCAAGCTGAAGGCAGAGGCCGGCTGGATCTTCCAGGGCGAGGCGCCAACGTTTGAAAAGTACTATCTCGGCGGCCGGAGCTTCCGTGGTTTCCAGTTCCGGACGGTGAGCCCGAAGACGGATCAGACGCTCGGCGGAACCGATACCGACGAACCAATCGGCGGCAGCTGGCTCTTCTTCGCTGGTGCCCAGTACGAAGTGCCATTATTCGGAGAAGGACTCGCCGCCGTGATGTTTGTCGACTCCGGCACGGTCACAAACACTCCAGGATTCGATGACTATCGAGTCTCGGTCGGACTTGGACTCCGCCTCTACCTACCGATTTTAGGTCCAGCGCCCCTCGCCTTCGACTTCGGGTTCCCAATCGTCAAACAGGCCGACGACGAAACGCAAGTCTTCAGTTTCAGTGCCGAACTGCCTTTCTGAGCGACCTGCTTCCCTCCGATCAACCGTCCCCCCCCTCACGCAGCTCCGGTCCGTACAATTCCCGATAGTTACCAAAGGCCGTCTCACCTCCATCAGGAGCCCCGTCGCATGTCCGTGGATCGCTCGCCCTCGACGCATCGTTTCTCTCGTTTGGCCGGACCAACCGCCCTCGCGGTCAGCCTGGTTCTCCTCGTTCACACCATGTCGGTCAATGCCTCGCGTCCCGCCGCCGTAAAAGCCGATCCAACTCCGGTCGCGGTGGTCGAAGTCGCCCGAGTACTCGACCAGATCGATGAGAAATCGGAATGGGAAATTCGGATCGATGCCCTCAAGTCTTCCATCCAGCAAGAGGGTGCAAGCCGCCAGAAGGCGATGGAGCGACGGCTTAAAGAGAGCGAGTCTGCCACGTCGCCGGAACAGCGACAGATCATTCGAGATGAAGTCGCCCTGATGCAGCTTCGACTCGAACAATGGGCAAACATGAAAGCCGTCGAGATCGATCGCGAGCAATCACTCATGTGGCGGAGCATCTATCGGAACCTCCGCAAGGAAGCCGAACGGGTCGCCGAGGCTGAGGGCTATTCCCTCGTCCTGGTCGACGACTCCGAAGGCGAGATTCGAACCCAGTCCGGTACTCAGGTCCCCCTTCAGACCCAGGTGCTTCAACAAATCACCAGTCGCCGAATTCTCTTTGCCGCGAATATGACCGACATCTCGGACCAAGTGATCGTCCGCATGAACAACGCCGTCGTGGCTCCCTGAACAACGCCCCGATCGCCTCACGACCCTTCGCCCCTTGGAAGATTTTTCATCATGAATCGCTCGACTCTCAGAATCTCCCTCGCCGGAATCGTCACCTTCATGGTGCTCGCCGGTGGCTCGCGACTGATGTTTGCACCCCCAACCGCTCCCCCGTTGGTCGCGACCATCGATCTTGAGCGACTCTTCAACGGGCTCGATGTGCAGAAGACGGAAGGCGCTCGGGTTGATGCCGTCGCCGTCAAGTACGACAAGCAACTTGATTTGCTTCGTGGTCAAATCGAAAACCTTCAAGCTGAGTTGGAGAACTTCGAACAAGGCGGCGAAGCGTGGCTCAAGACCAGTCGGGATGCTGAGGCCGCGATCAGCGAATACCAAGCGATTGAGCAGTTTGCACGACTCAAAGTGGAAGCGGAACGAGCCAAGTCGATGCGAACCGTCTACGAACGCATCAAGTCAGAGATCGAAGCCTTCGCCAAGGCCCAGACCCCCCCGCTCGATCTGGTCCTGATCGACGACACGATTCCAGTACTCGAGCCTTCGACCGCCGAAGCGATGCAGAAACAGATCTCGGCACGTCGGATGATCTATGCCTCCAGTGCATTCGATATCACAGACATCATGCTTGAACGCATGAATGCCACCAATGGAAGCGGCGGGTGAACGAACTCGGGCTTGGAGTCGAGACGTCCCACACGGCGGAAGCGATCGCCCTACTGGTTGACGGCGTGGTTGAAGGGGATGGCACCGCCGTCGCCCGAGGGGTCGAGTCGATCAATCATGCCACCCACGGCGATCTCACCTTCGTGGGCAATGCTCACCACGCGAAATTCTGGGCAGAGTCCACCGCGAGTATCGCGATGGTGACCCACGGAATTGCGCTCGGAGATTGGCCAACCGAGGGTCGGGCGGTGATCCGCGTCGCCGACGCGGATCAGGCAATGATCCAGATTCTTGAGATTGTTGAAGCCGCGGCCACGGATCTCTTCGAGCGTCCTGCGATCGGAATCGATCCGGATGCCAGAGTTGATCCAACAGCAACGATTGAAGACGGCGCTGCGATCGGCCCCTTTGCCGTGATCGGCGCCAGATGCCGGATTAAATCGGGCGCCATCGTGGAATCAGGCGTCCGAATCTACGCCGATGCGATCATCGGGGTCGGGGTTCATCTGCACGCCAGCGTGGTCATCCGAGAACGCAGTGTGATCGGTGATCGTTCCATCCTCCACGCGGGTGTGGTCATCGGGAGCGACGGATTCGGATACCGGCCTGATCCCAAAGGCAACGGCCTTCGAAAGATTCCGCACGTTGGCCACGTTGAGATCGGGGCAGACGTCGAAATTGGTGCCAATTCCTGCGTTGATCGTGGCAAGTTCGGCCCGACGATCATCGGCGAAGGTACGAAGATCGACAATCTGTGTCAGATCGGACACAACGTGAAACTCGGAAAATACGTTGCAATCAGCGGGTTGTCGGGAATTGCCGGGAGCACGACGGTTGGAGACGGTACGCTCATTGGCGGCGGCGTTGGCGTGAGCGACCATGTCCGCATCGGCCACGGCTGCCAGATTGCCGGCCGCGCTGGTGTGATCAACGACGTCCCGGACGGCCAGACGTGGGCGGGAATGCCTGCCAAGGACGCTCGGGTCGCGATGAAGGAACAGGCCATCATCCGCAAACTCCCGAGGTGGTCCAAGAAACTCAAAGAACTGCTCAACTCCCCCTGAACATCATCGACCGCCTCGCAGACGTCACTCGGCCGACCTTATTCCTTTCAAACGAATCCAGAGACCGATGCTCAGACCAGAGACCGAAATCGAGCCGAACACCGAAACGGGCGACGACCCTCAGTCGCCCCCGGCATCCTCGATGCGTCAGCACACGCTCGGTGGTCCCATCAAGGTCGAGGGACTTGGACTCCTGCTCGGCGCCCCCGTGCACGTTTCGATTGAACCGGCCGACATCGATCATGGCATCGTTTTCGAACGAATCGATCTGGACCCTCCGGTCCGGATTCCGGCGCTGGTCGAGAATGTGATTCCCAGGGGACGACGGACGACGCTCAAATCGGGTGAAACCACGATTGAGACCGTTGAACATTGCATGTCCGCACTCGCCGGCCTCGGCATCGATAATGCCTTGATCCGAATCCACGGTCCAGAACTCCCCGGAGGAGATGGCTCGGCCCGTCCCTTCGTCGATCCACTGCTTGAGGTCGGGATCACGGAGCAGGATGCCCCTCGCCGGACTTTCGAACTGCAAGAGGCGATCGTGATTGACGAAGGCGACGCGATGATCGCCGCCATCCCACACGACACACCGGGTATGCGAGTCATTTTCGATCTTGATTACAACGCCACGGGTGGCCGCATCAAGCGACAAGTTCTGAACTGGGACACGTCGGTCCAGGACTATGTCGGAGACCTTTCCTCCGCACGAACATTCAGCCTCGAAGAAGAGGCCAAGGCGATGTGGGAACGAGGCATTGGAAGACACCTGACCCCCAAGGACGTCTTGGTCATCGGAGACGAAGGGCCGATCGAAAATGCGTATCGCTTCGAAGACGAGCCGGTGCGACACAAGATTCTCGACATGCTTGGCGATCTCTATCTCGTGGGATGCCCCGTCCGGTGCAGAGTGGTCGCATATCGATCGGGCCATGGTCTGAATCGCCGCCTTGGGATGGCCATTCGTGAACAGATGGCGGCCGTGGATCGACGCTTCAGCATTCAGAACGGACGCGTGATGGACATTCGAGCCATCCAACGGACGCTCCCACATCGATACCCGATGCTGTTGGTGGACCGAGTGATCGAAATGGATGGCGAGCACCGCGCGGTGGGGATCAAGAACGTCACGATGAACGAGCACTTCTTCCAGGGTCACTACCCCGGAACGCCGATCATGCCGGGCGTCTTGATCATCGAGGCGATGGCACAACTCGGAGGCCTTCTGCTCAGCCAACGGCTTGAGCACACGGGCAAGATCGCGGTTCTCTTGAGCCTCGACAAAGTCAAACTTCGGAAGCCGGTCGGTCCGGGCGATCAACTGGTGCTCGAAGCACTCAGCCTGCGGGTCAGCGCCCGACTCGGTCACATCCGATGCAAGGCCACGGTCGATGACAAGATCGCGGCAGAAGCGGACATCAAATTCATGCTCGTGGACGCCGAGCAAGAATAGGCGGCCTTTCGGGGTCCACAGACCAGATATCCCCCGTTGCCACCCGGTAGGACTCCAAATGCCGGGCCCTTTCGCTTGATTGCCACCGGGATTCCCTGAATCTCCCCCCGCTCATGGTCGATGAACCTGAGACGTTACCGCTCCTTCCCTCCCTTCCGGAACGAACCATATGCGCGTCCTGCTCGATGAAAACCCCTGCAACATTCAGGCCAATTCCGTCGGCGAGGCCATCGCCGCAGCTGCTGATGCCGCAGAGCAAGCCGGCCGACTGGTCGTCGAGGTCCGAGTCGATGGGGCCATGTTCTCCGAAGCCGATTTTCAGGCCGAGGCCAGACTCGCCGAGACGGCTGAAGAGGTGCAGATGCTCACCACGACCATCGAAGAACTTCTTCGGGATACCTTTCTTCAGGCCGCGGAAGCGCTGACTGAAGCTGACACCGTCCAGCGGGCCGCCGCCGAGACCCTGCAGCAAGGAAAGACCGCCGAAGGAATGGGTTCGCTGAAGCACGCGTTAGAGACCTGGGGAGGCATTAAGGATGCCGTCGTCCAGGGACTCTCGCTCGCGGAAATCTCGATGGACGAGGTTGAAGTCGACGGGGTCCAACTCGCTGACGCCATTGTCACCCTACAAGATCAGCTCGAGAAATTGAAAGATTCGGTAGTCAAAGAGGACATCTCCGCGACCTGTGACTGCCTTCTCTATGAACTCCCCGAAGCCACACGAGATTGGCGGATCATTCTCGCCGGACTCGCCAAACGCTTTGATGCGGCCTGCAAGCCAAACTCCTGAACACCTCGATCGGGCAATACCCATATGACCACTAAAACTGACATCCGACGAATTGACGCCTTGCTCGAGAAGACCGAGGAAGCCATGAAGCAGACCTCCTGGTTTGCCGCCGAACGACATGCCGTCGCCGCGCTGGACATGGCCCTCGAAGCCGAAGATCACGAACTGGCGGCCCGCGCCTGCCTTCCACTCCAAGAAGCTCGTCGTCAGCGCGGCCTCGATGCGATCGATGCCGCCAACGGTAAAGTCGTGATGCTCGATCACATTCCAGCGGAGATCGAGTCGACCGAACCCGGCGTCTTCCTTCTCTATCCGAATGCCGTTGGCGCCGATGCTCGACGTCTTCGAATCGCAGCCCTCCAATTCGAGGTGCCGGTCTTCGCAGTCTGCCGCGAACCAGATACCCGACTCGGCATGGTCCCGGTGGTCGCCCTCGGCGGGAGAACGATCCGCGCCAGGATCGATCCGCCCGAGGATCCTGAGAATCCAACGCTTGAGTGGGTCATCAGTGCCATGGAACAGTTAGGGGACGCGGCGATCGACGGCTTGGATGCGGGCCTCAGTGGACCGCAGCGAATCGATGCCCTTCGAACCGCACTCGACTCCGTCCCCGATCACGAACGGCTTCACCAAGCACTCGCGGAAGCGCTTCGCGACGCCGCAGGCTGAGCCCACCACTCGCGAATCAACGCCAATCAAGACCTTCGGGCAGCGTGTTGACGTTCACACAGCCTTCCGCCGTGACGATCACCAGATCTTCGATGCGGATGCCCCCCACTGCAACGTCATACAGCCCCGGCTCAATGGTCAGCGCATCGCCGACCAACAATTCCGGCCCCTTGAAGTCGAGCAGTGGCGACTCATGCACGTCAAGCCCGAGCCCGTGGCCAGTTCCGTGAACCATGCCGCAATAGCCACCGCCACCCGCTGGTGGCAGGCCAACGCCGAACCCGTGTCCTCGAATCTCCGCCAGCCCCGATTCGTGTACCGCCTCGCCGGTGGTCCCCGCGCGGGTCGCCGCCTCTGAGGCCGCCTTTGCGGCCGAGACCGCCGCATGCATCGCTGCCAGCCTTGGCGAGATCGCTCCGTGAACCACGGTTCGAGTGCAATCGCCGTTGTAGCGGGTCTTCTTATCCTGCGGGAAGATATCCACGATGACCGGTTCGCCGGTTCGCAACGGACCTGTTCCCAACTCATGACAGTCAGCGCCCATCGGTCCACCAGCGACGATCGCGGGACGAGACGAGAACCCCAGTTCGATGAGATGGAGATCGATCAAGGATCGGACGATTTCGCTGGTAAGACTTCGCCCTTCATGGACCAGTACCCCGGCCGCGTCCACGTCCGCCCGCGCGATGGTCTCGCACGCAAGTCGCATCGCCGACTCAGTCCCCGCCTGGGCGGCTCGGAGATATTCGATCTCCTCGGCGTCTTTGGAGCGACGATCGACAATCCCGAGATCGCGGTCGCACACCACCTCGATTCCTCGTTCGCGAAAACAATCCGCGAAAAGCACCGGAAGATCTCGATGCACGATCGCCCGATCAAAACCGTGGCGAACCAGAAACTCCGCGGTTGCCTGTGCGGTTGCGATACCCCGATCGCCGGAGAGGCCTCCGGTCGGCTCGAATTCCGAGGGACACGTCACTTCGTCTGCTCTGGCCGTTTTTCGGGCTCGGTCCATCTCGATGTCTCGGACCATCAGGGCGGATCGAGGCTTGCCATCCTCGGTCCATCCGATCCACGCGGCAGGATCACCGACCAAGAAACGAATCCGGTGATAGAGCGACATATCGACGGCAGGTATCCCCGCGATCACGGTGGCGGTTTGGTTCTCTGGATTCACGGTGAACATTCTCCGGGGGCGGGACGTTTTTGGTCGGTAACGCGATGGTATCGAACCCCGCGCGACTCCATGCTCAGATCATTGGTTCCTTCCCTCCGCCGATCTCCGTTCGGTGGATTGTCACGGCGGGCCACTTGTGAATTACCACCGAAACAGGCATGATCCATTGCTCCACGACCCCACTGGTCGGATCTACCATCTTCTCACCACTCCCGGAATTCAACATGCGACCCCTTCTTCGATTCATCATGCTCGTCGGAATCACCACACTGGCCGGGTGCAGTGCCACATCCAACCCCGTCGTCGGAACCTGGGAGGGTCGGGCGACCGCCAACGAGGCACCATTCTCCTTCGGGGCAGTGACTTTCGCCCCCGACGGTACCTTCACCGCCGAAGCCAAATACGGTGAAACCACGCGAGCGGTCAGCGGTCGCTACACCCGGGACGGCGAGAAGATCACTCTGGATGGCCAAGGCATGCCCGCCCGCGTCTACACCCTATCCACGGGAGACGGCACCGCGATCTTTACCGATCCGACCACCGGGAAGTCCATGACCCTCGATCGCTTCAAGTGATCCGCTGACCAGCGACGGACGTCGCTCGACGGTTCAAGCAAAGAATGAAACAGGCCGGTTCTCCCCCCAAGGAGGGGAACCGGCCTTTATTTTTCGATCGCCTCTGACGTCAATCCCGAACCAGTCGCCGATACTTAATCCGACTTGGATTCGTGGCATCCTCGCCAAGACGCGCCCGGCGATCCGCTTCGTAGCTTGACCAGTCGCCTTCCCACCAACGGACCTGGCTGTCACCCTCGAAGGCAAGAATGTGGGTGGTAATTCGATCAAGAAACCACCGGTCATGGCTAATCACGACGGCACAACCCGCGAACGACTCGATCGCCTCTTCGAGCGCTCGAAGCGTATGAACGTCGAGATCGTTGGTCGGTTCATCCATCAGAAGAACGTTGGACTCACTCCGGAGCATCCGCGCCAGATGCACTCGGTTTCGTTCGCCGCCGGAGAGATCATCCACGCACTTCTGCTGAGCGGTACCGGTGAAACCGAATCGGCTGACGTAGGCACGACTATTCACCGTTGCGTTACCAAGCTTGAGTTCCTCATCACCGTCGGTGATCGCCTCCCAGATTGACTTGCCTTCCGGGAGCGAGCCCCGTCCCTGCTCGACGTAACCGAGTTTGACGGTCTCACCAACCTCAAAGCTGCCGGCATCGACCTGAGCTTCACCGGTGATCATCTTGAACATGGTCGTCTTGCCAGCACCGTTGGGTCCGACCACACCGACCACGCCGCCCGGAGGCAGTTCAAACGTCAGGTTATCGAACAGCAATTTCTCTCCGAAGGCCTTCGTGACCGACTTCGCCGAGATCACTCGATCGCCAAGACGGGGGCCCGGCGGAATCCAGATTTCGATCTCCTGCAACTTGTCCCGCCCTTGTTCGCCGAGCATCCGTTCATAGGACGCGATCCGAGCCTTGTTCTTTGACTGCCGGCCTTGCGGGTTCTGCTGGATCCACTGCAACTCCCGCTGCAGCGATTTTCGACGCTTATCCTCGCCACGAGCTTCGACCGCGAGCCGCTTGTCTTTCTGCTCAAGCCATGACGAATAGTTTCCCTGCCACGGAATCCCCTCGCCCCGATCAAGCTCAAGGATCCAACCTGCGACGTTGTCGAGAAAGTAACGGTCATGGGTGACCGCGATGACGGTCCCCGAATATCGCTGGAGATGCTGCTCGAGCCAGGCGATGCTCTCGGCATCAAGATGGTTGGTCGGTTCGTCGAGCAGCAAGATGTCTGGTTTGGTCAAGAGAAGCCGACACAGCGCGACCCTTCGTTTCTCGCCGCCCGACAACGTGTCACAGGACTGATCCTCGGGAGGACAACGCAGCGCATCCATGGCCTGCTTAAGCCTGCTGTCGAGTTCCCAGGCGTCAAGCGCATCTAACTTCTCCTGGACCTCGCCCTGCCGCTCGAGGAGTTTCTCCATTTCCTCCGGCGTCATTTCCTCCGCGAAGCGTTCATTGATCTGCTCGAACTCCTTGAGTAAAGCGACCGTCGCGCCAGCGCCCTCCTCGACCATCTCGCGAACCGTTCGAGTCTCATCAATCAGCGGCTCCTGTTCGAGGTAGCCGATGGTGAACCCACGCTTCATATGGGTATGTCCCTCGAAATCGGTATCCGCGCCGGCAAGGATTCGAAGCAAGGTCGACTTTCCCGAGCCGTTCAGGCCCAGCACGCCGATCTTGGCACCGTGGAAATAGCTGAGGGAGACATCCTTGAGAATGTCTTTTTTGCCCACCCGCTTGGTGACCCCCGCCATGGTGTAAATGATGTTTTCTGAGTGACCCGCCGCCATGCCGATGCTCCTCTACTGAATCTGACGACCCGCAGGACAACCGGCGGGTTCTAAGATGCTACCGTCCACACGCCCCTTCGCGGAGCCCCCGATGAGTACTCGTCCACAACTTTCGACCAGACCTGCCGCGGTCAAGATGACGTGGGCGGACATTGCCTTCGCCCACTGGCCAGTCCCGGTCGAGATCATGCGCCCCCTCATTCCCCGCGAACTTGAGCTGGATGTCCATGACGGCGTCGCCTGGGTCGGGCTCATCCCATTCGAGATGCGTGACTGCCACTTTCGGGGCATTCCACCTCTCCCCGGACTCGGCACGTTCTTGGAGTGCAACGTTCGGACCTATGTCCGCCATCAGGGGATACCCGGCGTGTGGTTCTTTTCGCTGGATGCGGCATCGCGAATCGCGGTGATCGGCGGCCGAGTCGTCTGGGGATTGAACTACCGGCTGGCGAATTTCACACGTGAGCAGTCCGCCGCTTCGACGCGATATACCATCTCGAGAAACCGCGGTGACGGATCAGGCCGTCTTGACTGGACTCCGGGCGAGGCAATGTCGACTCCGACTCCGGACTCTCTGGAACACTTCTTGGTGGAGCGGTATTACCTCTATTCGAAGCGACGAGGGCGACTGATCCGTGGACGAGTCTCCCACCCGCCCTGGGAACTTCGATCCGCTCGAATCGATTCCGTCGACACCGGACTCATCACCGCCGCGGGCATCGCAGTTGAGGGGGAACCGATCGCATTCTGCTCCGAGGGGGTCCGAGTTTCTGGATTCTCGCCCGTAGATGCCAATCTTCCCGAACCGTGAGCGTTGGCTTCGTATGATCTGATCATGCCCGTTTCCCCGCCCATGCCCGACGGTGCCACCGCCGTCGTTTTCTATGACGGCGAATGCGGACTCTGTGAACGATGCGTCGCATGGTGCCTGAACAGAGATCGCCATCGACGACTTCGATTCGCGCCGCTCCAAGGAAAGACCTTTGCATCGCTCGAAGCCTCCGAGAAACCGACCGACCTCTCGACGATGGTCGTCTGGGATGCCCGTGGTCTGCATCAGGAGAGCGACGCGACCCTTGCGATGTTGAAAGGGATCGGTGGATCTTGGCGTACCCTCGCGTTGATGGGGCGAGTCCTCCCCCGGGCACTTCGGGACGTCGCGTACCGGTTCGTGGCCAGCCGTCGATACGGCTGGTTCGGTACCGCCGATGCATGCCGCGTTCCCCGGGACCAGGAAGCAGCCTGCTTTCTCCCCTGACCTCTGGGATTCGATCAACCGTCGACGGCGTGGGCCTGAAGACGGTCCAGCGGAACGATATCGAGCGTCCTGCGGTGCGTCGCGGCAAGCACCACCTGCGGTGCCTGCCCGGCAAGATCCGCCTCCAACCAACGGGCGGCACACAGGCACCATCGATCACCAGGATTCACCCCTTCGAATCCCCACTCGGGACGTGGCGTCGACAGATCGTTTCCCGCGGCCTTACTAAAGGCCAGAAACTCCGTGGTCAGCAGACAGCAGACGCTGTGGACCCCATGATCGTCCGCGCCGGATCGACAGCACCCATCACGGTAGAAGCCGGTCACTGGATCGACGCTGCACGTCTGTAACTCCCCTCCCAGCACGTTTCGGTCGCGGGAGTTGGTTTTTGCATCCTCAGCGGCACGGATCATACGTATCTCTCCTGCCCGGTTTCATCGGGGATTGAGTCGATGCCCGTCGGCCACCTTGGCCCGCGGACGAAATTGCAAATCCAGCGGCGATTGATCCTTCTTCTCGAGGACCGTGACTGAGCTCATTTTTCGGCCGGGGTTGATGATGTCCCAGGAGCTACGACAGAAGTCGGCGCCGCGTCTGAACGATCACTGATCGCCGCCTCGACCTCCTGAACCGCTTCGGGAATGAAGCTGTTCGCGCCAGTCGCCAATGATTGCTGGATTCCCGTGAGCATCATGTCCGACGCAATTGCGACGAGAATGAGACCCATGAAACGCAGGATGATCTGTTGCGCCCCTGCGGTGAGGAATCGCCCGATCAATCCACTCATGGCGAAACAGGCCCCCATAATCAGGGTGAGCGCTGTGGTTCCTGCGGCCACGCCGATGGTTCCCCCAAGGGTCGGGTATGCCGCTGCGACCGTGATCACGGTCGCGATCGAACCTGGACCGCCAAGAATTGGCATGGAGAGTGGAACGATGAGCGTGCTATTGACGCGTTCCTCTTCCCCGTTGACGGATGCAATCTGTGAATCACCAGCGTCGGTCTGGTGGGCCGGATTATCGCCACCATGAAGCATCTTGAATCCGATACCCAGCACGATGAGACCTCCGGCAAGCTGGAACGCCGGGAGAGAGATCCCAAAGGCGTTCAGCACGGCGGTGCCGCCAAACGCGGCCCCGATCAGAATGATCAAAACCGTGATCGTCACCTTGATCGCAGCCTTCACCTTGAACGCGAGGGGAAGGTCCCCGGTCATTGAAATGAAGATCCCCGTATTGCCGATGGGGTTCATCATCGCAAAAAGTGCGAGAAACGCTTTAATGAATGCTGCATATTCCATCCCTGCATGATCCCCCATTGAGGAACAACTCACAACCCCCGCGGCCCATTCTTGTCCGGCTGACCCCCGCCATCCAGCCTTCTAAAACCAAAACCACCTCGACCCGTCTGTAAAGACGGGCCGAGGCGGGATTGTTCAAGGCTACTGGTCGATCGGAACCAAGCCGACTTGCTTGAGGGCGATGCCCTTCCGCAAGTCCCCGGAGCCACCCTCGGTCTTCAGCGAGAAGGCTCAGGCGAAGACCTCAAGGCCTGGTCTGAACATTCGTTCAACGCTTCGTGATCGTAAAGACGCCGCTGGCGAGGTCCTGCACCCCCGCAATGACCTTGAGTTTGCCATTGGCCACCGCTTCCTTGATGACCGTCGATCGCTTCAGGAGCTCCGAAACGCCGATATTGGCATTGCACTCGACGACCTTTGCCAAAGCGTCGGGGTCAGTGGGGTCGACGGCGAGGGCGCAAGGCGAGACGATCTGGTCGATCAACTGCGGCAGCGATCCCGGCAACACGCTGGTATCTCCGCGATGTTCGATCGCGGCACTCACGGCGCCACACTCACTGTGGCCCATCACCACGATTAACTTGGTTCCCAAGACAGCAACCCCATATTCGAGGCTCGCGATCCCCTCAAGCGTCGCAATGTTGCCCGCGACCGCACAGACAAAGAGTCGGCCAAGGGGTTGGTCGAAGCAGATTTCGGGAGCGACGCGAGAATCAGCGCATCGAATAACCGCGGCAAACGGCGCTTGACCAGCGGCCAGTTCCGACCGGTCGATCTCAATTTTCTGGGCCTTGGCCTTCCGACTGACGAAACGCTTATTACCGTCCATGAGCTTCGCGATCGCTTCATCTGGAGTGCCAGGGGCCGAATCGAGGCTCGACGCCACCGGTGCGAAGGCGAGCGACGCAACCGCCGCTGCAAGCACCGCGAGAAAAACTCTGGAACTGATCACACCCCGGCGGGAAGACGAGGTGGGCTGATTCTGGTGGTTCATGACGTAAAATACCCTCTTGGATTTGGAAGAAGAAAACGCGGGCTAAGGTCCGATTATTGCCCTTCGAGTTGCGGAAAGATTAGCAAATAGCCTTCTGCAAGACCGTAAGCACCTGCCACAATCCTCCTTTTTTCAACCCAGAACGCCTGAACTCGCGATTGGCAAGAAGTGCTGCTCGAAGCCGGGTCGTCAGCATTCAGAAGCACGCCGCGAATCACAGACAAACTGAGCCCACTGTGGACTTTCGCCTTTGGATCCTCTATTGTGGACCGATTCGGGTGATGCTGACGATCCAGTGGACGCACCTTCCGAGACCGGTGGCTTTAAGAGGACGTGTTCCACGTCCGGAGACCTTCCGGTTCTACAAGTCACCGGACGCGCCCCGACATCCGGAATCCAGAGAATCTATTCATGAGCTTCCTTGAAATGAGGCTGTCTGAGCCGATCGTTCGCGCGGTCACCGACGACGGTTACGAGACACCAACGCCAATCCAAGCACACGCCATCCCCGAGGCTATGAAGGGACGGGACGTTCTCGGCTGCGCTCAAACCGGAACTGGGAAGACCTGCGCGTTCGCGCTGCCGATCCTCCATCGTCTCGCAGAAAACGCCCCGACCGTGGACCCCGCATCCAGCGGAAATCGCAAGAACCGCCGACAGGGAATGCGAGGACGACTCCCCCGAGCACTCGTCCTGTGCCCGACTCGCGAACTCGCGAACCAGATCTTTGAGAGTTTCAATACCTACGGTCGAAACCTCCACCTCCGCCACGCCGTGATCTTTGGAGGCGTGAGCCAAGGCAAGCAGGTCACCGCCTTACGAAACGGCATCGACGTCTTGGTGGCAACGCCCGGCCGATTGCTCGACCTGATCAATCAGGGCTTTGTCGACCTGAGCCAGATCGAAGTGCTGGTCCTCGACGAAGCCGATCGTATGCTCGATATGGGGTTCATCAACGACATCCGTCGGGTGGTCAGCCTCGTTCCCGAGAAACGCCAGACCCTCTTCTTCTCGGCCACGGTCTCGCCCGAAATTCGACGCCTTGCAGATTCCATGCTTGACGATCCGGCGAAGATCGAAACCGCACCAGAGTCGACCACCGCTGAGTCGATCACCCAAAACGTCTATCTCGTTGAACGCAAGAACAAGCCGGCCTTGCTGGAATTTCTCTTCAACCGCGGTGACATGGGCCGAACCCTCATCTTTACCCGTACCAAGCATGGCGCCGACAAGCTGACCAAGATCCTGCGGAAAGCAAGGGTCAAAGCCGAATCAATTCACGGGAACAAGTCGCAAAACGCGAGAACCAAGGCCATGGACGGATTCCGCGCGGGCAAGATCCCGGTGCTGGTGGCCACTGACATTGCGTCTCGCGGCATTGACGTCGACGAAATCACCCATGTCGTCAACTATGACATGCCGATCGATCCGGAGACCTACGTCCACCGAATCGGACGCACCGCTCGGGCAGGCGCCTCGGGCATCGCGGTCTCCTTCTGTGATCGCGACGAGTTGGGCAAGCTTCGTGCCATCGAGCAACGAACCGATGCCCGACCTGAAGTCGCCACGGATATTCCGGAACTCACGTACGCCGCACCGAGTCCACGACAGGGCGGTCATTCATCCCATCGAGGCGACGCCCCCCGCCGTGGTAACGGATGGAAGTCCAAGCCGCTTCCTCGATCAGGCGGCGGCAAGTCCGGTGGCTGGAAGAAGCGAAATCCGGAGTCCAACAACCGTCCCCAAGGCGGTGGCGGTGGCGGTGGCGGATGGAAGTCCAAGCCGGAATCGAAGGAACCTCGAACCGGCGGCGAATGGAAGCCACGAAACCCCAAGCCAGCGCCCGCGAGTGGCGGCAACAACGATGGTTGGAAGTCCAAGCCAGCGCACGCTGGTGGTGGCAACAACGATGGTTGGAAGCCCAAGCCAGCGCACGCGAGTGGCGGTAACAACGATGGTTGGAAGTCCAAGCCCCCCAAGGCCGGTCCGCGAGACGGCGATGGCAACGGATGGAAACCAAAGACCCAGCCCAAGCCGTCCGGAGACCAGCAGGGCGAGTGGAAGCCGAAGAATGCCAGACCGGCACAGCCCGATGGTGGCAGTAACGGATGGAAGCCCAAGCCCAAGCCTCGGACCACCGGGAAGCAAGCTGGTGAATGGAAGCCAAAGAACGCCCCCGCTGGCAACTCAGAAAATAGGGATCACGGAGGTGGTTGGAAGACCAAGCCACGACCCTCCGGCGGTGGATCATGGACTCCAAAGTCCAAGACGACCGGCGGCAACCGAGGTTCAACCTCTGCACCTCGAAACTCTGGATCAGGGTCGGGCGCCAGACCTTGGACCGGCAAGAAGACCTCGGGTGGCAACGCGGGACACGCCCGCCCCTCGAGTGGAAGCGGACAGACTGGGCGATCACGAAGCCACTGATGCCCTCGAGGCCCCGGATGTGACATTCCAGTGAGATATGAGCCCCCGTCGGATGACCATCCGACGGGGGCTTTTTTAGGTCAATCACCCTGAGAATCGCCGCGATGAAACGACGGCGGCGGTTTCAGTATCGATCCTGTTTTTCTTCGAAACCGATCTGTCACATCGGTGAGACATGCCACTACTGGAGGGTGTCCCGGACCAATCTCATTGACTCCGGATCTCACTCGACCAGCATGCCCCCAGTCGGAGAAGAACCATGCATCCTCGTTCATTCCTCATCGTTTCTAGCAGTGCAACGGCTGCGATCCTCAGCACCAGTCTCTTCGCGGATCTTGACATCCAACGTTACAGCTCGAGCACGAACTACGAGTTCCTCGTCTCGCACATGCCGGATCTTGACCAACGCCGTTCAGGCCTCGGAACCGACTCCGACGGTCATGCCGGCGGCGCGTACTGTTTCCCCACCGGGGTGAGCAATCTCTTTGCCTACATCGCGAACCATGGCTACACCTACTGTGCGCCCGGCCAGGCCGACTGGCAGCTGAATGCCAAACATGCCGATGCGACCGATTTCATCGACCGACTCGCCGACGAAATGAACACCAGTCGGACCAACGGAACCACGAACGGCGGAGGCTACCGAGGCGCGAGAGACGTCCTGCAGGATGAGGTCGGCTCACGGTTCGTCATCGAGGACGAGCGACACTCCCTGTGGAACGTGGTGACCTTGAGAGAACTCTCGCGAGCCGGCATCGACGACGACGCCATCCAGTCCCTTTGCTACGGAAAATACGAGACGCTTGGCTACAACTGGTGCGATGAGCGGGTCATCAAACGAAAGGGCGGACACTGCACGACCTTCGTCGGCGGGTATCGAAACGGTTCCACTCGCGAGATCATGATCAACGATCCCGATGGATCCGGAGATGCCAACACCGTCCAATCGACTTTCAAGACGCTGGACTACGACTGCCCCTGGTACTCCGATCTCGTGGTGTCTTTCACCACCGTCGGATCATGCCTGCTTCCCAAGCAGGGAATGAACCGGATCCAGCGGAACTTCGGCGATTCCTTCCTCCGCCTCATCGACTCGCGGCTCGCGATTCGTCCCGCGAACTGCTACTCCTGGCACAGCTATGACAACGGCACCTCGTGCGCCGTGGAGACGAGTGGACTGCCATTTGGTCCTGGGGAATTCGAAATCAAATTCGCGCCTTCGAGCAGTGCGGCATCTCGTTGGAATACCGGCCAGAGCCTCGCCATCGCCCCAAATGGCCGACCCTTCCTACTCGCGGCCGACGGCTCGATCATGCTCCGCGAAAATGATGGAGAGCACACGACCATGCGACCGGTTCCCCTCGGCGAGCTGGATCTTCCTCCGGCCGACGGCATCACCTTCTGCAGCGACCGGACTCTCGTTCTTCGCCACAACAATCGACTGATCGCGCTGACCGGGATGGACGCCGTCACCGCTGATCAGGACGCTGATAGCAACCCGCCCACCGTGGCATGGGAAGCGCAGGCCCCCTTTCAGATCGGACAAGTCATTCCGTCGCGACGGGAACGGACGCTGGAAGACGACTCCATCCACACGGTGCTCGCGTTCTCGCCCAACCTTCGGGTCATCTTCGAGGCGAGCGGCAATCCGGAAGTCGAGCCTCAGATCCGAAGCGTGCCCGCCTCACTTCCCCTCGACCCCGAGCGCTTCAACCAGACGATCATCGTCGAAGATGGTGCCGGCACGATCTGGTTCACTCAGGAAGGCGACCGCAAGATCTCCTCGCTCGACCGGGAAGGCCAGGTCGCAATCATCGAACTGCCCGTGAAAAAGATCACCGGCTTCGATATCGACGATCTGAATCAGCTCCTGGTGGTCGATGAGGGACGAGTTCGGTGCTTCGGCCTCGGAGCCCGAGGGCTCGAGGAGCGAGGCGCGGATGCGTCTCCCTTCGTCGGGCACACGGTCGGCATGGGCTTCAAGGTTGACCGAAGTACCAGCAACTACGACCCCAAACAGCACCGCGAGGAGCAGGGCTGGTTCGATGCTCCCGAACTCGCACCGGCCCCCCCCTGCCCAGAGGACCTCAACGGCGATGGCCAGGTAAATGGTGGCGATCTCGCACTCATCCTGAGCGCTTGGGGCGAGGACGGTGACGATGGAGCCGATCTCAACGGTGATGGCATCGTGAACGGCGCCGACATGGCCCTCATCCTCAGTGCCTGGGGAAACTGCCTCTGAGCCCTTTTCTCACCTACCTATCCGCTCAAGATCCGACTCCGCTCCGGCCCCCAGGCCGGGGCGGAGTCTTTGATCGACCACGCCATGATCTGGAAACAGAATGCGATGTGGCGAAGCGTTCCGAATTGCGGTGCTTCGGGGTCGAGATTCCCACGGAATTCGAGGATAATGCCCGGCCGTCTGCGACTCTGTCGGTCGAAGCACGACGCTCCGGATCATCGACAATTCCTCCCGAACTCTCATGTCTAATCTGCTCTCCGCTCGGCATCTCACCAAGTCGTTTCCATCCAACGTCCTCTTCGAGGACGTGGCGATTCAATTAATCGCCGGCGATCGCGTCGGGCTCATCGGCCCGAACGGCGCCGGAAAGTCCACCTTGATGAAAGTTCTGGTGGGCGTTGAGGAAGCCGACACTGGCGAACTCATTCGCCGCAAGGGTTCCAAACTCGTCTACGTGGCGCAGGATGATCAATTCGAATCGGATGCGACACCAATTTCGGCGGTGACCGCCGAACTGGGAAGCGATCGCGATGCCCGAGTCGATGGCGACACCCGAGCATCAATCGTCCTCTCGAAGCTCGGGTTCACCGACTTCACCCGATCGGTCTCGACGCTCTCGGGAGGGTGGCGGAAACGGCTCTCGCTCGCCTGCGCTTTGGTCCACGATCCCGACGTGTTGATGCTCGACGAACCAACCAACCATCTGGACCTCGAAGGCGTCCTCTGGCTGGAGTCGTTCGTCAAGCAATCAAACATCACAATGATGTTTGTCACCCATGACCGACGATTCCTTGAGAACACTGCCAACCGAATCATCGAACTCTCAAAGGCCTTTCCCGGCGGGACCTTTGAAGCCGAGGGTAACTACACCAACTTCATCCGACGCAAGGAAGAGTTCCTCGACGCCCAAGCCGCCGCCCAGTCGATCCTTGCCAACAAGGTAAGGCGAGACACCGCGTGGCTCCGACAGGGAATTCAGGGCCGCCAAACCAGAAACAAGACCCAGGTCGAAGACGCCACCACCCGTCGCGCTGAGTTGAAAGCGACCAAAGATCGGAATCTGGCCCCGACCAAGACCACGACCATCGACTTCCAAGCCACGGATCGGAAGACCAAGAAACTGCTGGCGCTTCATGCCGTCGGCAAGTCAATGGGCGAGAAACGACTCTTCCAGGCTTTGGATCTGGTGCTGACCCCCGGCCAGCGGGTCGGACTCCTCGGCCCCAACGGTTCGGGCAAGACCACTTTGCTGCGACTGATGTCCGGCGAATTAGAGCCTGATACCGGCACCATCAAGCGCGCTGCAGAACTTCGCACCGTGGTCTTCAGCCAGCATCGAGGGACCCTCGTCCCGGAACAGACGCTCCAAGAGGCACTCTGTCCCATCGGCGACATGGTGGAATACGCCGGTCGAATGGTCCACGTGAGCGGTTGGGCGAAACGATTCCTCTTCGAACCTGACCAACTCTCGACCTACGTCAAGAATCTCTCCGGTGGTGAGCAGGCTCGCGTGCTGATCGCGAATCTCATGCTCAACCCTGCCGACGTCCTGCTCCTCGACGAACCGACCAACGATCTGGATATCCCATCGCTTGAAGTGCTCGAGCAAGCCCTGCTTGAATTCCCCGGCGCCCTGGTCTTAGTGACCCATGACCGGTTCATGCTTGAACGGATCGCGACGGAGTACATCGGCCTTGACGACCAAGGCGGCGCCAAGTCATTCATGACCTACGGCCAGTGGAACAAGTACCGAAAAAACCCCACCGCCGCCGAAGCGATTCCAAATTCCGCGCCGTCGAAGAGATCGAAGACATCGAAGGCACGCAAGAATGCGAAAGCGGAGCCGAAAAAAGACGACCAGCTTCGCAATAAGCTGACCTACAAGGAAAAGCGAGAATACGACGGTATGGAGAAGGCGATCCTCGAAGCCGAGAAGGACGCGGCCAAGTTTGAACGCGCGGCCGCCGACCCATCACTCTCGTCAGATCATGTCCGCGCGACTTCGGCCTACGAATTACTCTCGACGGCACAAGGTCGGGTGAAAGAACTCTACGCCCGCTGGTCCCAACTCGACGCGATCCAGAATCGGCCATGATGATCATGCGATGCATGCGATGCATGCGATGCATGCGATGCATACCCCACGGCGCCCTGCGATGAGCAATGGCTGATCGAGCGCCGCCGCCCATCACGGGTGTGTTTCCTCGGAGAGACGCTAGCCTCGCGGAAAAGATGCTCGCAGCAGCGCGAGGCTCTTCGGAATCGCGGTGCGATAGTCTTCCATGCCTTCGAATTCCAACGAAACCCAACCGCGGTAGTCGTGTTCGTTGAGAATGCGACCAATCCTTGAGTAATCGAGGTCAAGGCTGTACCACTGGCCACCACCAAAGTACGTCTTGGCCTGCACCAGCACCGTATGCGGTGCCATCTTCGCCAGTCGCTCATAGGGGTCGTCGAGGAAGTTCCCGGTGTCGGTGGTGACCTGCAACCACGGCGAGTCGATCGCATTCACGATTCGCAAAATGCCCTCTGGAGTCAAGCCCAGGCCCCAGTGGTTCTCGAGGCCGAGTACCACGCCACATCGCTCCGCCGTGGGAAGGCACTTCTCGAACGCCTCAATCACCCAGGGAAAAGCATCCTCGTCCGTGTACCCGTCGAGCGGTGCCTCGATGCCCCGATTCGCCATGAGATCATCAAAGTCCTTCGAGGTCCCCCACGTCCCAGTGTTCACCCGCATGGTCGGAATGCCGAGGTCGTACGCGATCTCGATTTGCGCAATCGTCCGATCGATGTTGAATTCTCGCTTCTCGCGATCCGGGGTCACGAAACCTTGGTGCGTCGAGAGACCCATCAACGGCAAGCCAAGTCGCTGTGCCCGCCGCTTGTAGGCCATGCGCTGCGACCGACTGATGAGTTCGTTCTGCCCGATCTGATAGAGCAGGAATTCGATGCCGTCGAATCCAAACTCATCTGCGAGATCGATGCAGGTATTCATGTTCCGGAGTTCGTCGTTGCGAAATCGCCAGAGCGAATAGGTCGATAGTGCGATCGGATGCGTCCGCCGGGCGCCGGAAGGCGACTTCGCCATCACCGCTGGTGCATCCTGTACTCGAGCGATCGCCGCGGTCGCAGCACTCATCGGAAGCACCGATGCCGCAGCACTGGTGGCGAGGAAACGGCGACGATTCTGGTTCATGGTCTGGCTCCGCAGCGGACGCCGATCACCGGCGCCAAGAAAGGATGCTACCGCCCCAGAGGGGGTTCCCGTCGACTACTCCGCCGGCGCCATGGCTTCTTCGGCATCGAGCGAGGTCCTTTGGCCGGCCCCATCGACCCGATAGAGCCGCCCCTGATCGTAGAGAAGCCCCTCGGCCTCCGAAGGATCGCGCCACGCGACGTCGATGCCGATGAGTTCCCGCCGACCATCAATCGGACCAACTTCATCGACCACGGTATGCCCAACGACGATGTGCTCGACGTCGTGGCGATCAAGAATCGACGCGATCGCCTCGTCACTTGGTCGCCCTCCCCACTTTTCGGCATGCCGCGGGAAGTACCCCCGGTACCAATGCGGGCCCTGCTGATGCCACGTGAGCCCCGTTCGAAGATCGGCTTTTCCCGCCGCCGGCCAGGCCGGTGGCCCGAGTCCGACGCGAATCGCCCGGTTGATCTCATCGAGTTCCAACCCAAGCCGGTCGAGTTCGGGCGAGTATCCAGCGTGCACGAAGAGAAAGGGTCCGACACGGATCACGCTGTTGTGATTTCGAAGCCACCGGCCGAGCTCGGTCTTGGGCCCATAGAGGTCTTCGTAGCTCGTGCCGATCCGATCGGTGCTGTACCGATATTTCGGGTGGATATAGCGGAGGTCGCCAGCCATCACCATCGACTCATGATTCCCCAGAACGTAGTGGACCCGTCCGCCAGCCTGCGCCGCTTCCCGCTCAAGGCGACGAATCAACCAAAGGAGTTCGGTCACCTGGTCGCCACGATCGACAATATCACCGTTCAGAACAAGATGGCCGTCGCCCCAGATCCACGCACCCGCCTGGTTCACCACGCCGTTGCCTCGAAGAAACGAAAGAAAGGTCTCACGGTTTCCCTCGAGATCACTCACCGCAAGGATCCGCGCCGCATCCGGCCACGTCGCCGCGGGGAGAGCGGACGATGAACCGACCGTCACCACGGGAACCGCTCGACTCGGCGTCGCCAGTTCATCGCCGTCGGCGATCCCGTTATACTCGGTCCGAACGACCTCACCGTTCACCATGGTGATCATGGTCGCGGTATCGGTATCCCTCCAGATGAGATGTGGACCATCCTGCACCGACTCCGGGCCGATGCCCAGCAGCTGGATCTGAGT
>Ga0222662_1000442_pt1 | contig 33766 bp, 26 predicted proteins | sample AntAcemetagen600_FD_179821 | JGI IMG/M metagenome (GOLD analysis project Ga0222662, IMG submission 179821) | Saline water microbial communities from Ace Lake, Antarctica - #600 | ecosystem: Environmental > Aquatic > Non-marine Saline and Alkaline > Saline | place: Antarctica: Ace Lake... | reverse complement strand
TCTCTCGGTTCGTGTTTGAAAATGAAGTTTCCGCAGTTGCGAACGAATCGGGCGCGGCGTAAGTCGCAGGCTGTACGCTCCCGACTGATTCCAGTTGCGAGATTCGAAAAAATAATCGACGTCCGCAGAAACGGCGTCGCGACCTCGTGCGGCGACTGCGAGCCATCCTCGATGCGTGCCCCGAGGACCTAGGCCAGAACGGAGAGGTCGACGCCTCTGATCTCGGACTTCTGATCTCCGCCAAGGATACCGATGGTTCGATCATCAAGGGGTCCGGCATCAACGGGGATGGCATCGTCAGCGCTGCCGACCTCGGTCTCCTCATCGGTGCCTGGGGCCCGTGCCAGTGAGTGACTGACGCCAGCAACCAAAAGCAACAACGACCGCCGCATCCATCACGGGTGCGGCGTTCTGCATCGGCGGCCAGCCCATTCCCGTCCCGATCCGTCGGCTCACTGCCGTGGCCGGGGGTTGTGGGGCCGGAGGAGACGGGGAGGTGATTTCCGCATCATCGGCGAAAGGCCTTTCTGAGTCTGGAACGGGTGCCGTCGCGCACCTCTTCAGATCTGAGGAAGCCTCGACGCCGCCGGAGCGGGTGACCCGTAAACCCTACGCTTCACGGTACTTCGAGCGAACGTCCATGGGAGGACTCGAACCTCCAACCCCTGCCTTCGGAGGGCAGTGCTCTATCCAATTGAGCTACACGGACAGGCGTTGCGACGGAACCGCGGGTCGCGTAGAGGATTGTAGGACGATTGTCAGTTTTTGGCGTCTGCGGCTTCGAGAAGGGAAATCACCGCCTCCAGCTCGTCTCGAAGGAGTACCCGTTCCCTGGCCATGTAAGCCGCGTCGTCTTGGGCCTTCTCCAGCGTGATGGTCAGGTCCTCGATGACCGATTGAAACTTCAGGAGCTCGGTGTCACGACGCAACGAGGCCGCACGCAGGTTGGCCATCTCTGCTTCGAGTTGGGCACGCCGTGATAGCGCGATTGGCGTCGCTTCCTCCGATGCTTGCGGCGGTAAATCCTGAGGGGTTTCGAGCGGGCGGGCCTGGATATTGGCGGGGATTTCTTCGCTCGATGCAGGTGTCGACGTGGCCGTGATGTTGTTCATGCTCGAAACGGACCAGGCCAGAATCACTCCGAAGGCAACCAGCCAGCCAGCGGCGGCCCTCGTACTTGATCGCGGGGTTCGATTCATCGCCCCGGCGTCAGGCGGCGGCGCGGTTGTGGTGATTTCGACGTGGTCCTGCGGGGGTGCGTGCGTTGGCGTTTGGGTTGACGCTTGGGTTGATGCTTGGGTTGATGCTTGGCTTGATGCTTGGGTTGACGCGTGGGTGGATGCGGGCGTTGACAATGGTGCGGGCGGATCGAGGCGGGCCTCTTGGCCCTCGGGGCGTGCAGGGTCTTCGTCCGGTTCGACGTGGGCTTCGGTCTCTGGCACGGGTAGGGTCGCCACCGCGATCGAAGGCTGGGTGTTGGCAGCCTCTGCATTCTCACGAGCCACTCTGGCCGCGGGGTGTTGGGAATCGTGGTGTGCGGGATCACCTTCTGGCCGCCACGACATCGACCATTTTCCCAAACCTGACGGTTTCACCTTCGGCACGGACTCCTGGACGGGCTCAACCAAGTGCTCCAACTTGAGCTGTTCGTGGGCTGGCGTTCGGACGGCTTTGTCCTGCAAGGGATATTCTTGATCGGCATCGAGGCGAGTATCGGTCACGGAAGGCTCCGGTCGTCTGGTGTGGCGGGCCATTGGGAGGCGTTTTCCGAGTGGGTGAACGGCTTGCTGGGGATGATCCCGGACGCGGCCTCGAACCGCCTCTCCCGGTCGAATGTTCAACGAGGGTGACTCCGGTTCAATCGGCACTGCGACCGCCTTAGGCGGCTCGTGTGAGGGCGAGGATGGTCGGGGGGGCAGGATCACGAGGGGGTCCGGTTTGGGCGAGCGCGCTTGGAAATCCGCACGAAGATCTCCCGGAAGGTAGTTTCTGCGGAGACACTAGGAGGGCGACGGTGCAGACAGGAGCCACCAACCGCTGATCCACATTCTTGAGTCGATCCAGAAACCCAGTCCCCGGAGCGTTTCATGCAGTTTGCCGAATTCCAGCAGTTCATTCGTGAGCGATATCACGAGACGGATGCCGCCCGAGGCGTTCCAGGAACCTTTTTGTGGTTTAGTGAAGAGGTCGGCGAATTGGCCGAAGCCTTCGGACGCCGGGAGCGTGGAGACGGCGATGAGGCAAACTTACGAGAGGAATTCGCTGATGTGCTTGCGTGGCTCACCACCCTCGCGAACATCTGCGACGTGGATCTCGAAGCCGCGGTGCGGGAGAAGTACTTCGAGAATGGCGGTCCCACCGGGACCAAATGACCACACGGGACTTCTCCAGCCCGCAAGGTGGAGCGGCCGAAATAGAACTCATGGCGCGACGTGATCGATGCCGTGACCTCGTTCACCGATGGAGTTCTGGCTCATACATGTGTGGCATTGTCGGCATTCTCGCGTGCGGTGGAGGTTCGCCTTCACTCGATCACGCTCATCGACGACGACTTCGTGATTCGATGGCGCATCGGGGTCCGGACGATGCCGGCGAATGGAGTGACCGGCACGCGTGGTTCGGCCATCGGCGGCTTGCCATCATGGACCCCGGCCATGGTGAGGAGCCGATCGTCCGGAAGGCCACGGTCAATCGCCCTGGTGGACAGACGGTGGTCGTCTTTAACGGCGAATTGTTGAACCATCTAGAGCTTCGGTCATTGCTCGAAGCGGAAGGTGAACGATTCGAGACCAACTGTGATGCCGAAACGGCGGCGGCCGCGGTACATCTCTGGGGTGTTCAGGCCCTGGATCGTTTTCGAGGGATGTTCGCCATCGCCTGGTATCGGCCGGAAGATCGGGTGCTGTCTCTCGCCCGGGATCCTTTCGGGGTCATTCCGTTGCATTGGACCGTGCCTTCAGGAAAATCGGATGAGTTTGTCTTCGCGAGCGAACTGAAAACGCTGCTGCAGCACCCGTCGGTGCATTCGCGGGTTGATCCAATCACGCTCTCGGGCTACCTCTCGTCCATTCGGGTCACCCTTGGCGAACGAACGATGATCGACGGCGTGCGGACGGTTCGGCCTGGTGGGCTGGTTCGAGTCAGCACCAGGGGGTCGCGTCCGGAGATCACCACCACTCGTTGGTGGACACCGCCGCGGGCGACTGGCGAACTCACCGGAGACGCTGCGGTCGAGTGTCTTCATTCGGCGGTGAGTGATTCACTCAATGCCCATCTGCAAAGCGATGTTGAGGTGTGCGGGTTGCTCTCCGGCGGCCTTGACAGTGCGGCGTTGCTCACCCTTGCACGGGACCGTTATGAAACGTTTCGTACCTTCACGGCGATGGGTGGAGATGGCGAAGACGATCCTGATCGAGCCGCGGCAACGCTGATGGCGTCGCGGCTTGAAACCCGCCATGTCGAAGTACCGGTACTTTCGGCATCGGAGCCGCCGACGGCCCGCTGGCGGCGAATGGTGCGTTCTCTGGGAATGCCGTTGGGAACACCCAATGAGATTGCGATCAATGCGTTGGCGGAGGCGGTGCGGGGCGTCGGCGTGAAGGTGGCGATCGGCGGGGAGGGTGCTGATGAATTACTCGGCGGATACGAGCCGATCCTTCGACTGGTCTTGGGAATTACCCAGACCGATCCCGGACCAGAAGCGGCGGCGGCGATGCTGCTGGAGTCGGCGTCGTGGATTTCCCCTGGAGGGAAGTCGAGTTTGCTGCGCCGCGGATGGGTTGAAGCGACGCAACACGATGTGGTGCTCATCGAAGAAACGGCGGCCGCCATCGAGTGCGGTGGCAGCAGTGCTGATCCACGGTCCTATCTTCACTGGTTGCAAATGGTCAACCTTCCCGGTCTTCTGGGCCGACTGAACTCGGCCTGCATGCTCGCGTCAGTCGAGGCTCGACCACCCTTCGCCGATCGACGAGTGGCGGAAGCCGCCGCGAAGATCGCGACGGATGAGCTCTTTGATTGGTCCGGGGATGATTCGGACATTCTTCGCACCAAAACGGTGCTGCGGTCGGGATTTCGATCGTCGTTGCCCGCCGCCATCATCGAACGACCGAAGGCGAGCTTCCCGATGCCGTTTGCGCCCTGGGCGGCATCGATTCTTGAAGATACCGGCGTTCAGGCCGCGATTGAACCACTCTTGGAACCCGAGGCGTTGTCGGTGGTGCTCGAGGACCCCGTCTCCAATCCGCTTCAGGCATGGCCCTTGGCGAATCTGGGGCTCTGGTCGGTGGAGACGGGGGTCTTGCTCGCACCGAATTGAGCGCGCGGGGTACCCTAGGAACGAACATGACTTCCATACGACTGAGACTACGCAACGCAGAAGCCACCGGACTCGAAGAGGAGATCCACGATCTCACGGGGCCCGCGGTACTCGGCCGGAGTCGTGATGCGGACATTCTTCTGGCGGATCCCGGCGTCTCTCGTCGCCACGCCTCGCTTCGGCCCGACGAGGATGGAGTCTGGCTGATCGAGGATCTCCATTCGACCCGCGGAACCTACGTCAACGGCCGGCGAATGGAGCCTGGTGAGTTCTCCCGAATCGTCGAAGGCGATCTGGTCGAGATCAATCCATGGAGCATGCTGGTGCTCGGCCGGGAAGCGACCGCAGGCGTTCTGCTGGACGGTGATCAGATCGGAGGTGAGCTTGCCGAGGCGCATGCGAGCCCGCACCTTCGACATCGATTCGATGGTCTCGTCGCGGCGGTTCAGCGGGCCTCCACCCGGAGTGGCGAAGAGGAGATCTTCGGCGCGTTGCTGGAGTGCCTGCTCGACGGTTGTGAGCTTGATCGAGGGATGATTCTTCGGATGGAGGGAGACGAGACCCGAGCCGTCGCGATTCGATCCTCGGATCGGGCCGAAGAAATGGAGCCTCGCCCCTATTCCGGAACGCTGCTCAATGCGGCCCTGGCATCCGACGGAACCATTCGGTTGGAGGAGAATCCCGAAGTCGAACAGGCGGAGAGTCTCGCCGTCGCCGGGGTGCGAGAAGCATTGTGCCGTTGTTTCGACACGGCCGAAGGAAGTTCGCTTGCCATCTATGCGGACTGTCGCAAGGGCATTGCCGATGGTGAGTTGGTCGCCTGGTTCGATGCCATTTCGGAGCTGTGCGCCGTCTCGCTTCGAATGCAACGAGGCCGGCGAGCGGAGATGGAACGGGCGCAGATGTCTGCCGAGATGAACGCGGCCCGAGCGGTTCAAGAACTGCTTCTGCCGAGCGAGTCAGGACGTCTGGGATCCCTCGAATGGGCCACCGTCGCGATCCCCGGTCGGGTGATCGCCGGTGATCTGGTGGACCTGCGACCGCTGGCGGATGGAATCCATGTCATTCTCGGCGACGTCAGTGGAAAGGGCGCGCGGGCGGGGATGGTCATGGCCGGTACCCAGGCTTGCGCAGACACGCTGGCCGAGGCGGGATTGCCTCCGGCGGAGATCGTCGAGCACCTTGATCGTTGGGCGATTCGTGCGATACCGGAAGCCTGCTTCATCACGCTCTGGTGCGGGCGAATCGATCCGGATGGACTGGTGCGATACGTCGACGCCGGGCATGGGATGGCGATGATTCGGCGGGCTGGAGGCGAGGTCCGGATGCTCGACGGGGTCCGTCGGCCGCCGTTGGGGATCGAACCGTTGCCCGCGGTCGAGTCGACTCTTCAACTCAATCCTGGCGATGCGTTGGTTCTCTTCAGCGACGGCTTGGCCGAAGAACCTTCTGCCACGCGTGATGGCGATCGGTACGGCCTTGATCGGGTGAAAGCGTCGATCATCGCGAACGATGCCGAGCCCTCGCTGATCCACGCGGATCTCGTGGCGTGGGCCGATCGTGATCGATTCGATGATGACCTCACAATCTTGGTCATTCGACGATCGAAGGCGTGACGAATTCTCTGCGTCGGCATTGAGCTCGGTCGGAGCCCAATCGACCCGTGGACTCCTAGGACTTCGACGCAGCGGTCAATCGAAGCGATCGAGCATCAAACTCAGGGGGCGCAGTAGGTGTCTGCAAGCAGGACACAGAACTCGTCCCAGTCACCAAGACAGCAGAAGGGCTCGTACTGGCAGACCAGTTCGCAGCACGTCGTGTTGTCACAGTACGGTCCATCATGAGGAACGTTGCAAGGGCCAGTCTCGTTGGATCCGCATTCGAGATCCGAATCACAAAGGTCGCTGCAGATGTTGGCCGCAATCTGGGCACAGACGCCATCCCAGGCGATCTCGCAGCATGCGGGGTCGTCATCGCAGACGTCATCGCAGCAATCTTCATCGTTGCATGATGGGGTGCCGTTCGGGAAGCAACAGTCGCCCGCTTCCGGGTCGCCACACGCTGCCACGGGGCAGGCATCTTCGAGGCCGGTGCAGTCAGGGTTGGTCAACGCCATGCCCGCACAGACGAGATCCCATTCGGCGTCACAACAGTAGGAGTCCAGATCGCACACCGCATCGCAGCAGGATTCGTCATCACATTTTGGCGTGCCGTTGGGCAAGCAACAGGATCCAGCACACGGATCACCGCAATCCCAATCCTCGCCACAGCCGCAGCGGGAACTTGCTCTGGCCAAGGCGATGCAGGACTCGTCCCAGGTCGTTTCGCAACAGAAGGGGTCCCCATTGGCCCCGTAGCAAACATCTTCGCAACATCTCTTGTCGTTACAACCGGGTGAGAAGTTCACTTCGCAGCATTCGCCTGCCGCGAAGTCGCCGCATTCCGGCACTTCGCATCCGTCAAGCGCGGCGGTCGCGCAAGCGCTGTCCCAGACCGTGGTGCAACAGACAGGGTCGTCATCACAGATCAACACGCAGCAGTCGGCGTCACTGCAGCCGGGAGACAGGTGAGGAAAGAAGCAAGGCCCGGCGGTCTCGATTCCGCAGCCCTTTCGACAACGCTGGAGCGCGGTGGCGACACAGAAGGAATCCCACCGATTTGTACAACAGCTTGGATCAATGGCGCAGACCGCAGAACAACAGGCGGCGTCGTCGCAGAAGGGGGTCTCGCTGCTTTCGAGGCAGGAGCCGGTGCTGAAGGAACCGCACTGAAGATCGCTGCCGCAGTAGAAGTTCGCAAGGTCAGCACAAACTTCGTCCCAGTTCTCAAGGCAACAGAGTTCGTCAATGTTGCAGACCGCGGCACAGCAGCTGACGTCATCGCAGCCCGGCTTTGGTGCGTCGACTGGTCTGGCCTCGAAGCAACTTCCGTCGCAGGGGCATTCCCAGCCAGAACTCGACGGGACTCGGCAGATGTTGATCGCTAGGACGGCGCAACTGTTGTCCCATCTCACGCTGCAGCACAGCGGGTCGACGGTGCAGACAGCGTTGCAGCAGGCAGCGTCGTCGCACATCGGCGTGGCCTTGGACTTTTCACAGTCGCCGACGCCGGGGCACTCGTAGAGGCCGATGCAGACGACCTCTGCGGCCGCGACGCAGTCGACATCCCATTTGTTAGTGCAGCAGTCTTCAAGTCCGGGGATGGAGCACACCGCGGCGGTGCAATTCTGATCGTTGCATCCCGGAGTGGCGTGCGTCTCGTTGCACGGGTCGCGTCCACCGACGTTGAACGGGATGTCGCAGACCGTGAATGCTTGCGCGGCACAGATCGCGTCCCATCGGACTTCGCAGCACCAAGCGTCGTAGTCTTCACAGACGCTCTTGCAGCACGCGGTATCGCTGCAGCCAGGAGTGAAGCTCTCGACGAAGCAGTTTCTCGCTTGGGGATTGCCGCAAGCCCGCTCCCGCCCGCAGAGATCCGGATAGAACGAGGCGGCGACGGCGCAGGAACCGTCCCAGCGCTGGAGACAGCAGAATGGATCGACCGAGCAGACTTCTTCGCAGCAGTCCTGATCGGAGCACGCCGGTCCGGGGTGGGGGGTAAGGCAGGAACCGGCATATACGTCGCCGCATTCCGTACAGACCTCTTGGGCGAGGGCGACGCAGTTCTCGTCCCAGGCGTCGTTGCAACAGAAGGGTTCGACGATGCAGACACTTTCGCAGCACGATTCATCGTCGCAGTAGGGGTTCTTTCGCGGGATGTAGCAGCTTCCGGCGAGGATCTCTCCGCAGAGTGGGTACGCCTGGGAGCACAGTTGTTCCGCACCATCGGCACAAACCTGATCCCAGCGAATCTCGCAGCAGAACGGGTCGACGTAGCAGACGGTGTTGCAGCAATCAGCATCTTGGCACCCGGCAGCGTATTGCGACTCAAGGGACCGGGGTTCGAAGCAGGAACGGTTGAGCGGTCCGAAGTCGATGACTTTGGAGCCGCAGCCGCATTGCTCACCGAGCGTTTCACATCCCGCGGTGGCGAGGGACGCACAGAGTTCGTCCCATCTGACCTCGCAGCAGTAGGCGTCGTAGCCGCACACGAGTTGGCAGCATTCGGCGTCTCGGCAGAAGGGGGTGTAACTCTGAAAACAGCAACTGCCGGCGGTGGCGGTTCCACAGCCCAGCCCCATGCCGTCGTTGATCGCGACGGCTCCTTGGGATTGCACGTCCGAAAATGCGAGGTCCCGACTCGGAACCAGAGTGCACTGGTTGCCAGCAAGTCGAACGCAGTCGGTATCCCACGCGATCGTGCAACAGGTCGGATCCAGTTCGCAGACCAGTTCGGAGCAGAAGGCGTCGTCGCAGCCCACGCCGGGATGGGGAATGAGGCAGGCGCCGAGCCCGGTATTCCCAGGGATGGGTCGGCGGATCATTCGGGCCGCGACTTGAGCACACCCGGCGTCCCACTGGCCGCCATTGAACTGGTCAACGCACTCCGGATAGTTGTTTTCGATAATCGCGAGGGCATTCGCGATGTCGACGAAGAACGGGAGATCCCCAGCCGGCTCGCAGTAGGTGTTATTGATATTGCAAAGCAGAATTCGAAACGAACCGAGCGCGGTCGCCAATGGGTCGGGGTCGAGTCGAGTGGCCTCTGGGATCGGGGCGAGGAGAAAATGCCGCGGCAATGCGATAATGCCAGGGTTATTCGGTGAGACGAGAAAAGTCATCGCGGCAAGGGTGCACGTGACGTCCCAGTCACCGGTGCTGCAGCACTGGGGGTTCACCAAGCAGACTTGCTCCTGCACGGTGACATTGGTGCATGGTGATTGGCAATGGATACGGGCGAGTTCCGCACAGTTGGAGTCCCAGCCCCTGGCGCAGCACGCGGGGTCGGAAACACAGACCAACGATGAACATCGGCTGTCAACGCAACCAGGGGTGGCGTGTTCCACGAGGCAGTCAGGGGCCGTCAAGTCGTAGGTATGGATTCGAAGCGAGTCGCCGGCATCGGTTCGGGTGTCGGGAACGTTGGGAAGGCAGGTGTTCTGGGCGATGGCGGCACAGCCGTTGTCCCAGAGACTCGTGCAGCAAAGAGGGTCGAACTCACAGACGGTTCGACAACAGGCCGCGTCGTCGCAGCCTCCGGGGATGGGATCGCCGGGGTTTCCGCCGACAAAGCAGCTTCGATTGGCAGGGTCGCCGCACTCTGGACGGCAGGCGGGCTGATAGCAGGCATTGGACAACGGGTCTGGGTTGAGGATCCAGTTGAGGAAGTCCTCATCGACCTGGTTGACCACCCCATCGACGTTGAAGTCGGCGCAGAGATTCTGTGGCGTCTGCTCGCGATAGAGCTCAAACACCATCGAGTCAGTCGAGTTTAAAAGCCCGTCACCGTTGAGGTCGCCTCGGCATTCGCCGCATGGGATGAACCCGGGCGGAGGCGGTGGAGGGCAATTTTGTTGCGCCAAGGCAGCAGGATTTCCCCCGATGACGGCAAGAAGCAGCGAGGCCAGAATCGCCATCGATCGGATGGAAGTCAGGGCAGTGTCTGAAATTCGAATCAAATGGTCACTTCGCTTGGGCATCGTCCGTGGAGGTCCCTGCAGGGCGTGAAATGAGCCTAGGAGGCCCGAAGAGCCGTCCGGCCGTGGACGACGAGGAACTAACATCAGGCCCTTTTCGAGAACGTCGACGGGGCCGCTGCGTACAAGTCTACGCCCCTGGAGGGCTTGGAACAAACAACTGAAGGCAACAATTGCTGGTTCGAGCGGTCCGTCGGGCCGGATCCCGCCAATCTTGGAGATCTCAGTATTCGTCGATGGCGAATTCAGGGAGCGTTTGGGTCGGGATCGTGGGGGGCTGGCTCGACCAAGCCGAAGCGTCTCGTCCGCCCCGCAAAGTCGGTGAAGGCCTGATGGAGATCCGAGATCTCGAAGGCTGGCCAAAGGACATCGGTGACCACCAATTCGGCGTAACTGATCTGCCAGAGCAGGAAATTCGAGATTCGCATCTCCCCGGCGGTCCGAAGGAGAAGATCCGGATCTGGAAGGCCTGCGGTATTGAGTCGGTCCGAGATCATCGCCTCATCGATCGACTGGGGGTCCAACCGGCCCGCGGCCGCGTCTTCGGCGATCGATCGGGCGGCGTCGGCCAACTCAGCACGACTCCCGTAGTTGAGGGCCAGCGAGAGTGTCATTCCACTGCAATTTTGAGTCGCTTCTTCGCAGGCATCCGATTCGGCCAACACCTCTGCAGGGAGCCCATCCCGGCGGCCAAGGCGTCGGAATCGGATGTTGTGTTCCACCATGCGGCTTCGCTGCGTGATGAGATGCTCCTTACAGAGCGCCATCAAGAAGTTGACCTCTTCGGTCGGTCGCTTCCAGTTCTCGCTGCTGAATGAATACAGCGTGATTGCTTCCAACCCCAAGCGAGCGCATTCCATGGTCACGAGATCGACGGTCTTCGCGCCCTGCCGATGTCCGGCGATTCGTGGCATTCCCTGAGCCTGCGCCCATCGCCCATTCCCGTCCATGATCACGGCGAGATGGAGGGGAAGCGTTGAAGGATGATGGTCGGATGAGGTTTGGGTCATCTGTAGTTCGAGGCGACGAGAACCTCGGACCGTTCTGGGCCGATGCCGACGATTTCAATCGGAACTCCGACAAACGCTTCGACTCGGTCGAGATAGGCGCGAGCGGCATCCGGAAGCGAATCGCGGTCAGTGGGACGATCCCGCGGATCCTCCCAGCCTGGCATGGTCTCGTAGACCGGCTCCACGGTGTCGAGGTCGAATGCGTCGGCGGGGAAGCGATCGGTCACGGTTCCATCCGGAAGTCGATATCCGACGCAGAGTTGGACTTCATCCAGCCCGCCCAGCACATCGAAGAGGGTGCACGCGATACCGGTGACACCGCAGACCATGGCGGTGTAGCGGACCGCGACAAGATCCAGCCAGCCGCATCGACGCGGTCGACCAGTGGTGGTGCCAAACTCGCGACCTTTTTCACGGATTCGATCGCCGACGGCGTTGTCGAGCTCCGTGGGGAAAGGCCCGCCACCCACTCGAGTGGAATATGCCTTCATGATCCCCAGAACTCGGTCGATGTGGCCGAGCGGGACGCCGGTTCCCGCCGGGATGCCGAGGGTGGAGCAGTTCGAACTGGTGACGAAGGGGTAGGTGCCGTGGTCCACATCGAGCAGGCAGGCGTTCGCGCCCTCGAAGAGGATGCTCTGATCAGCGGCGAGGGCATCGTGCAGGAGCCAAGTGGTATCACAGACGTAGGGCGACAGTTGCGCGCCGAGGGTGAGGGCGTAGTCGAGCATTTGCGCCGCATCGACTTTGGCATCGTCGAGCGGAACCCCGAGCGAGCGGAGTTGGGCTTCCCGAAGCGGACAGATCAGTTCGAGCTTCTGTTCGAGCACCTTGGGCCGCAGCAGATCGTTCACGCGAATCGCGGTCGAGCGCTGGACTTTGTCGGCATACGCTGGGCCGATGCCGCGTCGGGTCGTGCCGATGGCGCCAGAACCGGAACGACCCGCGAGGAATTCCTCCAAGGCGCCGTCAAGCGACTGGTGATACGGCATCACCACATGCGCGCGGCTCGAGATTTTGAGGTTATCTCCAACTTCGATGTTTCTGCCGCGAAGGCCGTCGATCTCTTCGAGGATCTTCGCCGGATCGATGACCACGCCGTTGGCGACGACGCAGGTGCAGCCGGGAACGAGGATGCCCGAGGGAACGAGGTGCAACGCGTATCGCTCATCGCCAACCACCACGGTATGGCCAGCATTGGCGCCACCGTTGTATCGGACGATGAAGTCATGATCGCTGGCGAGAATATCGACGAGTTTGCCCTTGCCTTCGTCTCCCCATTGGAGGCCCACCACGGCGGTATGACGGGGGGCGGCGGCTGGCATGGAATCGCTGATGGGCATGGAGACTCCAAAGGAGGGAAAGCGGCATTCTACGAAAGCCGGGGATTGTTGTGGCGACTTCACGGGGCTGATCCCCATTCCGGAATCAATCTTCAGTGGAGGCATCGAGTACCCGATAGGCCTAAAAGGTCGGCCTGGCTTCTGTGGGCATCCCGCGACCGTGGAGGAGGCTCTCGATGGGTGAAGCTCAGGTGATCCGAATCATGTGCCCCAATCTCGGCTGCCAGCGGATTCTCGCGGTTCCGAGCCACGCTCGGGGTAAGTTGGTGCGATGTCGATCCTGCGTGACGAACATCCGGATTCCGATGATGCGAGATCCGTCACTTCCCCGGAACCTTGGCCCGCAGGGCGAACCAGTGGTCGACGCCGCCTGATTGCGGTCCGCCGACCAGCAGCCTCTGGCGGAGCATCAATTCCGGGTGAGGCCAAGACGCCGGCCTCGCGGTGAATACAATCCTTTGGTGTCCTTGCCCTCCATCCAACTTCCGCAATATGACGATGGCCCCAGCCTGGCCGCAGCCGCCCGCATTGTCCACGAGTCGAGCCCGGACTCGCTTTACGCCCACATTCCATTCTGCCGGCATAAGTGCCACTATTGCGATTTCTACTCCCTGGTAGATCAGCGTGATCGAACCGAACCCTTCGCCGATCGATTTGAACTTGAGGCGGAGGCGATTCGGAGCTCGATCAACCGGTCGCAGATCCGAACCGCTTTTGTCGGGGGCGGTACGCCGACGCTTCTGGAACCGCCCATCCTTGCTCGGATTTTGGCGGCGATCGGAACGATCCCCGAAGGCGGCTTGGAAGAGTTCACGGTCGAGGCAAACCCTGAAACGGTGAGCGAAGCGGTCGCCGAGACATTGGTCGCTGGGGGCGTCGACCGTGTCAGCCTTGGTTGCCAGAGTTTTCAGCCGGATCTGCTCAAGACACTCGAGCGTTGGCACGACCCTAACTGCGTTCCGATCGCCGTCGAACGCCTTCGGGCTGCGGGAATCCGGCGGATCAGTCTCGATCTGATCTTTGGCATTCCTGGCTCGACCATGGAAGATTGGGATCGAGATCTCGATGCGGTGCTTGCCCTCGAGCCCGACCATCTCTCGTGCTACGGCCTGGTCTTCGAGCCCGGAACGCCATTGGCGGAGAAGCAGCGTCTGGGACGCATCGACGCGATCGACGACTCGATCGAATCGTCGATGTACGACCGCACTCGCAATCGTTTGGGCGGCGAAGGATTCGAACACTACGAGATCAGCAACTGGGCTCGGCCGGGTGAGGAATGCCTCCACAATCTGGTCTATTGGCAAGAAGGTGACTGGTTGGCGATTGGTCCCGCCGCGGCCGGGAATCTCGGCGGCATTCGATATCGAAATCTCCCCAGATTGGACGATTGGTTGGATGGATCGGGGCTTTCACCAGTCGTCAACGTCGATGAACCTTCTGCGATCGTGGCGAGTGGGGAACGCCTCATGCTCGGTCTTCGACTTCGATGTGGAATCGAGCGAGCGGTCGTCGATGGACTGGTTCATGGTCACCCTGAGCGTCAGGCGGCCTTGGGCCGGCATCTGGACCGGGGAAATCTGGTCTGGCAGGAGAATCGACTCCGCATCGCAGTTGGCTCGATCATGCTTGCCGACGACATTATGAGCGATTTGGTCTGAGAAGCCTGTGCCGGTCCTTTGGCACTCGAAAGTCAGCCTTTTTGCCATTCTGTGACGATTTGAGGCGTCTTCCGGCCGCTTGAATTCGGTCCATTTGGCCAGGTCTTCAAACCGGGCTTGCTCTAAGTGGCGGAGACCGCGGAGATGGCCGATGAAAGACTGTCCATGCCGAAAGACGGCTGGTCACGGATCGCACACATGCCCATCGATTTTCTCAAACTCATGCGGCCTCAAGACTGGGTGAAGAGCATCTTCATCCTGCCGGCGATTATCTTTTCGATTCCCGGGCTTGAGCCAGTGGAACGAGCTTCGGTTCTTCCTGGCTGGTTGCTCGCCACGGCGCTGACGATCATCGGTTTCAGTCTGCTGGCCTCCGGCTTCTATGCCATCAACGATTCGATGGACGTCGAACTCGACCGTCGGCATCCCCGAAAGTGTCACCGCCCGATCGCGGCGGGGCGGATCACGCCGGCCGCCGGTTTTCGATTCGGGTTGATTCTGATCGCGATCGGTGTCTTGATCGGATTCGCCGTGGACCGAGCGGTCGGCGGTGTGATGATTGCCTATCTGATCCTGCAGTTCGCATATAACGCGGGGCTCAAACGGATCGCCATCGTTGACGCGGTGGTACTTGCGACCGGATTTGGCATGCGTGCGACGGTCGGGGCCTTTGCCATCGATCGTCCAGTCTCTACGTGGCTACTCGGGTGTGTGTTTTTTCTCACGCTCTACCTCGCCTTTATCAAGCGGATGTGCGACCTCGCGGCCGCTCGCGAAGCCAGCACCGACTGGAAAAGCCCTGCGGGCTACGAAGATCGATTTGAACTCAATTGGTTGCTGGGCATGAGTGGGGTGACCGTCGTACTCAGCTGGGTGCTTTACGGCCTCAGCTCGCACGCGGTGAATCTGTTCGAAGGTCGTGCGGCGGGATTTGCGTTGCTCACGCCGTTCGTACTCATCGTGGTACACCGGTTCTATCGCCGGGCGAATCATGGGGAACGCGACAGCCCACTCGTGGCCATGAAGGAAGATCCGGTCATTCTGATTTCCTTGTTCCTGTTTACTGCCGGACTTCTGGCGTGCCTGTACGTTCCGGCCGTCGAAGATCTTCTTTCACGGCTCATCTATCCTGATGCTCGAGTCGGTGGCGGCATCTCATGAGCGGTCGTGGTGGGCGAGCGGGACCACTCGCGCCACTGGTCCTCCTACTGGGATTTTTGTTGGCAACCATGGGCCCGGTCCTCATGGGGCTCGATGATTTTCCGTCCAAGAGTATCGATCAAGACCGTAACCACCTTCCGGTGATTCGAGCCTTCGCGGACGCCCTCCCGCAGATTGATCTGCGGGATTACGACAGTGCTACCACGCCAGGTATGCATCTTTTTCTGGCAGTCATGGTCCGGGCGGGTTTTGATGATGAAACGTCGCTGCAATTGGCGAGTTGCGGGTTTGGCGCGGTACTCGTGCTCGTGGCCTGGTGGTTCGCCGCCTGCGTGGTGTCTTCGTGGACCGCGGTGGCGTGTGTTCTTCCGCTCGCGTCATCTCCCTACGTGCTGGGCAACTCGATCTGGGTAATGACCGACAATCTGTCGCTGGCGTTGGTGGCGATGATCATCGGTCTCAGCCTGTTTCGATCGCCCAGTGGGGGCCGAAGCGCGCTGTCGGGCAGCTTGTTGGTGCTCGCCGTGCTCGTGCGGCAAATCAATCTGTGGACTTGTGCGGTGGCTGGAGTTGCGACCTTGCTCGGCCTCGACCGGGTACGGCGCCATCTGCCGTTCCGCGACCCACTGGATCGTCGTCGAGATGCGGTGCCCAGCGTGGTTTTTGGCCTCTTCCTAGTCTTGACGATCGCGATCCTCGGTTGGTTCTTTTCGCTGTGGGGGGGGTTGGTGCCGCCTCGCTTCCAGGCCGGGGGTGATGGCGCCGCAATCCATGCCGGCGGTGGAAACACCGCCGTCGCGCCGTACGTCCTGACGCTCTTCTTTGTCTACGCGGGCCCGCCTCTCTTCGTCCTTCTGCCGAACTGGACTGGAGACCGGCGCATTCGCGCCATCGCGATTGCTGGCGCCGTGATCGGACTCGCCATCGGCGTGATGCTTGAATCGGTGCCGGGATTCGGAGTCGGTCGGACTGGCGGATGGCTTTGGAGTTTCGCCGGCCGGACGCCGGAGATCCTCGGGCGATCATCGATGCTGGTCATCGGAAGCATGTGCGGCGGTGCGGCCGTCGGTGCCGTATACGGCCTGCTGGTCGCCGCGGGCCGAACTCGTATGGCGGTACTGGGGTTGGGGTTCGCCCTGTCCTTCGTCGTCGCCTCTTCGGCCAATGCTCAGGTATTCCAGCGATACTTTGACCCGCCGGTGCTCTTGGCACTGGGGTGGTGCCTCGTCGGATTCGCCGGGGCGAGAACGAGTGCCGGAACGATCTCTTCTCGACAAGTGGCAATCGCAGCGCTTTCATCATTCACGATGCAGGCCTGCTTCGCCGGGCTGACGCTCTACCGTCCGTTGCTCTCGGCTGCTCTGTGAAGGCCATGCGTCAGTGCGTCAATTCATCAATGCGGGGCGACTTGGCCACGGCATTCAATGATTTGTTTCCCAATCACGATGCTCAACTGCAATACCCAGTTCGTTCGAAGCGGGATCGTCGGGCATTTGCTCATGAAAAGATCAGCCGCAGCAGCCGCATAAAACGCCAGGTCTATTCGCTCAATGGCTGGAAGTCGAGCCATTCAGGAGTGCTCCTCGGCCCGTCATCACAGGCGCCATGACGCTCAGGTGGCCTTGACCGGACCTCGGTCATCTCCGCCATGAATGGTGGCGTGGATGTAATCCTTGTTCATCCGCCCGATGTATTTGATCGAGATGTTTTTGGGACACGAGGCCTGGCATTCCGCATAGTTGCGGCAACTTCCAAAGCCTTCGTCATCCATCGCCTCCACCATTTTTCGAACCCGCCCGTATCGTTCGGTTTGGCCCTGTGGCAGAAGTGCAAGGTGCCCAATTTTGGCCGACGTGAACAAGCTTGCCGAGCCGTTGGGGCAGGCGGCGACGCAGGCTCCACATCCAATACAGGCAGATGCGTCCAAGGCATCTTCGACGACATTTTCTTCGATGGGGATCGAGTTGGGATCGGGCTTTGGTCCCGAATGGACCGTGACGTACCCGCCCGATTCGATGATTCGGTCGAGTGGGCTGCGGTCGACCACGAGATCCTTGATTGTCCTGAACGCGCCAGTACTGAAGGGCTCCACGGTAATCGTGGCGCCATCTGTGAAATTCCTCATCTGGAGCTGGCAGGTGGTGCATTGCCCCTCGCCATGAGGAAGTCCATCGATGACCAGCGAGCAGGTTCCGCAGATGCCCTCGCGACAATCACTCTCAAACGCAACCGCGTCTTCTCCGGACTCCACGAGTTGCTCATTGAGAATATCCAGCATCTCCAAGAAAGAAGCTTCAACGGGAATGTCGTTGACCGCATATTCCGCGAATTTTCCGTGGGAGTTGCCGATCTCCTGTCGCCAGATCCGCAGGCGTACTGAGAGGGTTTTTTGTTGCTGGTTCACTTGTAACTCCGAGTTGCGGGCTGAAGATGCTCGAAGTGAATCTTTTCGGTATTCCGGCGATGATTCGTTTCTTTTCCGCCCCATTCCCACACCGCAGCATGGGCGAATTTCTCGTCATTTCGCCGGACTTCGCCTTCTTCGGTTTGGTGTTCTTCCCTGAAGTGGCATCCGCAACTTTCGTCTCGCTCCAGGGCATCGCGGCACATGAGCCGGCCGACCTCAAGAAAATCAGCAACTCGCATCGCCCGCTCCAGAGTCTGGTTCATGTCCGTCGCTGAACCCGTGACGTGGACGTTGTTCCAGAACTCATGAGTCAGTTGGTCAATATTATCGATGGCCCCTTGAAGGTTGCCTGCATTTCGGCTCATCCCGCAGTGGTTCCAAAGGGTCTTCCCAAGTCGCTTGTGAATTGAGAGGGGGGTTGAGGAACCTTGAATTGACATCACCTTGTTGATTCGGCCATTGACATCGGCTATCGCTTGGGCGAATGCAGGGTGATCCGTGCCGACCTTGTCGCGGAACAACGGCTGTAGACCATCACCGATGGTCTGGGGAAGAATGAAGTACCCGTCCGCCAAACATTGCATCAGGCTTGACGCACCGAGGCGATTCGCCCCGTGATCAGAGAAGTTGGCTTCGCCGATCGCGTAGAGGCCGGGAATCGTCGTTTGGAGGTTGTAGTCAACCCAGAGTCCACCCATGCAGTAGTGCACGGCGGGATAGATCTTGAACGGTTGCTGATAAGGAGATTCGCCCGTGATCTCCTCGTACATGTCGAACAGATTTCCGTACTTGGACTTGATGGTGTCGCCGCCTTGGCGATTGATTGCATCACGGAAGTCCATATAGACGGAATACCCGGTTGATCCGACTCCGTAGCCGTCGTCACAGGCAACCTTTGCCGCCCGGCTCGCAACGTCCCTTGGAACCAAGTTTCCGAACGTGGGATACCGTTCTTCGAGGTAGTAGTAGCGTTCCTCCTCGGGGATATCTGCGGGGGGACGTGTTTCGCCCTTCTTGCGTGGGACCCAGACGCGGCCATCATTGCGAAGAGATTCGCTCATGAGCGTCAATTTGCTCTGATGATCACCGGATACCGGAATGCAAGTCGGGTGAATCTGAACAAAGCTCGGATTGGCGAAAGCCGCACCGCGGCGATGCGCTCTCCAGATGGCCGTTGAATTCGAGTTGACCGCATTCGTTGAGTTGAAATATGCGGCTCCATACCCGCCGGTCGCGAGGACCACCGCTTCGCCAGCCGAAGAACGGATTTCGCCGGTCAGCATGTCGCGGTAGATGATTCCGCGTGCTCGGCCATCAACGACAACCAGATCGAGCATTTCCGATCTCGGATAGAGAATCACGCGGCCTTGATCAACTTCCTTCTGAAGGGATTGATAGGCCCCGAGAAGCAACTGCTGTCCCGTTTGGCCACGGCAGTAGAAGGTGCGTTCTACAAGGACGCCACCGAAGGATCGGTTCGCGAGCATGCCGCCGTATTCGCGAGCGAAGGGGACGCCCTGGGCGACGCATTGGTCGATGATCTCCGTCGATGTCTGAGCCAATCGGTAGACGTTGGCTTCGCGTGCTCTGAAGTCGCCACCCTTCTGGGTGTCGTAGAAGAGGCGGTGAACGCTGTCCCCATCTTGGCGATAGTTCTTGCATGCATTAATGCCACCTTGGGCGGCAATGGAATGCGCTCTTCGAGGCGAATCGTGATAGATGAAGACATGTACCCGGTAGCCTTGGGCGGCGAGGGAGGATGCCGCACTAGCCCCAGCAAGTCCCGTACCAACCACAATCACATCATAGGTGGGGCGATTTCTTGGTCCCACCAGATTGATGTGTTCGAGGTGGGAATCCCACTTGTCCTCGAGCGGTCCCGACGGGATTTTTGCATCAAGGTCCATCATCGAATCACCTCTATCTGTATGGCGCTTGCGTCAGCGCTCTGCAGCTCGTTCATCGCGGGCGGTTTGGATATGGCATTGGTCAGCATCGCGATTGGCACCGCAGAAAAACCGATGAACAGGCTGATGGCGATGGCCGCCGCGGACCCACGAATCAGTGCGTTGCGATCAGGCGCATCGAGACCGAAGGTCTGCATCATGCTCCATGCACCGTGATACACATGCAGGCACACCATCGCCATCATCGCGACGTAAAAAAGGGCGACGTACCAGATGTTAAAAGCGCCCCAGAGATTGCTATAGACCATCCCGGTTTCGAAACCAGTGGTTCCCGAAGCGTGAGGCGTGATCCAGCCCAATGTGAACTGAGCGATGTGAATGATGATGAATAGGAGGACGAGCGTCCCGGTGATCGCCATCCACTTCGCGGCCAGTGTGGAAGCATTCCGACGCCGGATGGTCCGCGTTGGCTGCGATGCCGAGTTGATCCTACTGAGCAGGATGACCGTCGTGACGTGGCCGATCACTGCGCCGATGAGAACGATTCTGGCGATCCACAAAAATGTGCCGTGCCCGAGGAAGGCCTTGCCGATTTCACGGAGCATTTCCGCGTACTGGTCAAGCGCGGTAGCGCCACCAAATGCCTTCAGGTTTCCAAGCATGTGACCAATGACGAACCCGTACATGATGACACCGGTGATCGCCACGACAATCTTCTTGCCGATCGATGTCCCATAGAATGCCTTCAAACGATTCATCTGACTGGGGCTCCATTTCTCGAGCTGGAGGACGCTGTTCTGATCACGAACGCTCGTCGGTTCCGGGAGCCTTTTCGGTTGCCGGAGCATGGTGCAACGGAAGGAGTTTTTGCATGATCATGCATGAGGAGCGAGTCTCCGGCAATTGACCGGTTGGAGTGAAGGCCTCGGCGACATTGGGCATGGCATGGGGTGATGCAATACGAAATGGTGTGGAACGAGAGGAGTCGGAACAAGCGTGAATCGGCCTCCTCCAATGTGCGACCAATCGCCGTAAATTCAAGGTTCCTCGATGCGAAGATTCGGAATATCCGCAGGGTTTCCGCCGGTTGGAGTCCCATCAGGCCCGACGCCGGCAGCCGCCTGCTGAGCGACGAGTTGGGCGATTTGAACGAATCTTGACCGGAGTTCGTTCAAGATATTCTTGAGTTCGCCGGCTTCATCTTCGGAGATGTTTCCGACGGTTTTTTCTTCGAGAATTCCCAGAAGGTCGATCGCGAATTTCGCGCCGGGCAGGTCGATGACGACGCCGCCGGTCTGGGGATCGGTGTAGGCACCGAGGCCCATGATCGCTTGTGAGGCGAGTACGCCCATCAGGCCCTTGAAATCGGCAGGCGGCAACTCCGGTGCGTTCGGGTCATTTGGTCCTTGGGGGAGGTCGCTTTGGGGGGCTTCTTTGCTCGCCGAAACTTCGACGAGTCGTTCTTTTTCGGCCTGTGCTTCGGCCTTCCAGTCGCTGTCGACATGAATGCGAGGGGTGTCGTCGGACATTGGTTACCTCCGCGATCGCGGACTGGGGCCCAGATCGGCGGGCCTAAGGGATAAACGGCAGTGGTCACGGGACGAATTCCGAGACCGAGCGAGCCGAATATTGTACGCGGCTCAGGTACTCGGCGGGCGGGTTCCGGGCTGGTTAGCATGCGAAGTTCATGCTGACTGTGCCTTCCCATCCTCCCGTGATCTCGTCAGGCCTGAAGGCTGGCGGGGCGGTGGCTTTGCTGGCTCGGGTGCTCTTGGCTGGGATAAGCCCACTGGTGGTTCTGGGCTGCGGGCCTCGGATCGCGTCGCAGCCGATCAAGACGCTCGCCCCGACCGATCTGGCGAGCAGTTCCACGTTGATCGATGAGGAGACTCCGCTCGATGCCGCGGCCGAAGCCGAAGGCACGGCCAGCGTCGTCCAGGAAACGGAGACGGTTGAGATCGACGGGCGATCGTTTACGGAAGGTCGTGAGGTTTTCTCGGACGGTTCTGGGATCGATTCAGTCCGAGAAATCATCGCCGTCGATCTGCCGGTTGGAGTGGCTTATCCGATCGAGAGTCTGGTGGGTCAGATCAACGGCCGACCCGTCTATGCCGAAGAGTTTCTGCTCCCACTGGAGGATCGAATCCTCAGAATCGTCGCTGAACAGCCGTTGGCGAAAGCGGTTCGCGAAGTGGAAATGCTGGTGGTTCGTCGATTTTCGGAGTTCGTGGATTCCGAATTGATCATCGCCGAAGCCGAAAGCAAGTTGAGCCCAGATCAGCAGCAAGGGGTGTTGGCGTGGATCCGCTCTGTTCAAGAAGACACGATTGCGGGGCGAGGCGGAACGCGTGACACCGCTTCAGCGAGTATCGAAGAAGAATTTGGCATGAGTTTCGACGAGTTCATCGCGGAGCGCAGAAGTGTCGCGCTGGCCAGCGATCTTCTTCGCAAAAGAGTGCAACCGCGGGCCATCGTCTCTTGGCGGGATATCGAGCAAGCCTACCGCCGAAACTATGCCACCTTCAATCCGCGACCGGTCCTTCGGATCGGGCGAATCCGCTTCAACAGCGCTCGTGAGGCGGAGAAGGTGAAGCAGGCCAAAGCGATCATCGCTGAAGGCTCCGACTTTGCATCGGTCTGTTCAGCGATGGAGATTCCTGCGGATGGTTTCTGGTTGGAAATGGAACTTCCGAAGGAAGGCATCGCAGGAACGAGCCTGGTCGCCGCCGTGAAGAATCGACTTGAAGGATTGGAGCCGGGGCAGTTGAGCGAGCCGTGGGTTCAGACGTCGTTCATCTCTTGGTTCTCCGTCTTGAACATCGAGCAGCCACCGGGCCAGACCATCTATGAGCCATCGGTTCAGTTCACGCTCGAGAACGAACTGTCGAACACTCGTTTGATACAGGAGCAGGACCGGTATCTCGATAGTCTCAAGGATCGATGGGTGTCCGCGGACATTGAGAACATGGGGCGTCGGCTCCTGGTCATTGCGCGGCTTCGATATCTGATGAATAAGTAGCCCACGGGCGACCATGGATCGCGGGGCCAGTAGATGAACCGTGCGATTCTTCTATTCCTCGAAAACGAAAATCTCCGGCGGTCGGCATCGCAAATCGACTGCGACGATCATGATTCGGGCCGGACGATCGTGGCCCAAAGTGATGGCGGCGCGTTCGAGTCGTCGTAAACGCCCTCGGTCGACTCGGCGTTCACCCGGCGTCCCGGTCGTCGTGGTCTTGACTTCGATGACGACCCATTCATGGCGAGCGTCATCAGCGGCGACGAGGTCGATCTCCACGCCGGCGATTCGGCGGTTTCGAGCCACCATGCGGAGCCCGCCTTCTACAAGATGGACGGATGCAAGATGTTCCCCATGCCGACCGATCTCGGCCAAGGTCAGATCTTGCCACGATGGATGGTCCTGGTCATCAGATTCGGACGCCCGAAGGTTACCCGTCATCAAGCCCCGGACCCAATCGAAAAAGCGGGGCGAGCAAGCGCATCGGATCCATTGAATCCACTCAGCCAATCGAGTCTTTCGGTCTCCGGAATAGTGTTCCATCACGGCAAGGTCATGGTGATTTGGGCGTAGATGTTTCGGATCGCGTCGTTGATGGAAGCCAGATCGTCGAGTTCATATCCGCCGGGTAATGGCCCCCGAAAGAGGACACGGGCGGGCGCGGCATCAATGAGTAGCCCGACGAGATTAGCGTTGATCTGGATTCCCGCGACGCCTGCCGGACATCCTTTTGGAGGAAGCGTCAAACGCCAGTCAGATGCAGCGGCCTTCTTCAAGAAACCTTGCGTGAACTCGGGGGTCATTGCTTCAATGATCAGGACCTCGGCGTTGAGTTCAAGTGCGACCTGGTCCAGTTCGATGTGGTCAACATCAGTGGCGTTGACTCCGGTCAGCCAGGCCACTTTCGTGACGGCCGACTCTGGGCCCGCGGTGTGGCCACGCCCTTTCGTGAGCGCGGACCATTTATGGAGCATGCCCGGTTCGGGATTCCAGTTGCCCGGATGGCGAAGCCTTCGAATCACCATGGTGGGAGTGTGGTCATCCAAAGCTGACGCGGCTGAAGCGAGACGGCTGGGGATTCGACCGTGGCAGGCGTCGAGGCAGAGGCCGGCGAGCATCGCCGCAGTCGCGGCGGTGGCGCGATGGCCTGGCGTGCCGGGGATCATCGCCGAGTGAGGAAAAACCAGCCAGCGTCGGATGGGTGATCGAAGTTGGTCGGTCCGAATTCGCCATCGCCCCGCGATTCGCCGTGCGGCATCTTCTCGGGCGATGGGTTCCATGACCAACCCGGCGGTGCGAGCCTCGAATACTGCTTGCAATCGATCCTGAAATAACCGCCGGTCGCTGGATCGGCCAGATGCGGGAATCGCAATGATCAATCCGCCCTCAGATGCATGCCTGAAAATTCGTTGGCACGCCATCGAATCGGGATCCTCAATCCAAGCGGAACGCGATCCGCCCCGGACCACAAGGACCGGGGCGCGGTGCCATGCTTCGAAAGGGTCATCGAGACTGACCCGCGTCCACGACACCGGGCGTTCAAGGGTGTCCGACAATACCGCGACGGCCTCTCCCAGTAGATCCTCCGTCGGGGTTTCTCCGGTGGAGTCAAAGCACGTGAAGGCGATTGGGTCGAGGCCGCGTTGAAGAACAAATAACCCGAAGGCCAGTCGTTCAATTCGAGGTTGGCCTCGAATTCGCAAGCCGGTGATGGCATCGTCAACAAAAAGCCGTCGATAAATTGACGTCGCGCATTCCGAGAACCAGTCCCGGCTACCAAAGCGACGAATGCCGGTAGCGCGGGCAGCGCGTTCGAGGCTATGAATCCAATAGAGATGCCAGCGATTGCAGCCAGGATTGGATTCGGGATCGAAGTGCCGGTCCAACCAGTCGATCGAGGCACCGATGGCCTCGTTGGTCTGAGCCTGCTCGCTCGACGACCCGGCGTGGAGGCGTTGGCAGATCGCCAGAGTGGCCAAACCGGCGGCGGTCATCGATCCCCGGGCAGGATCATCGAGGTCACGGTATCCCCAGCCGCCGTCGGGCCTTTGCCGTGCGAGGAATCGGCGGCGGATGATTTCGACCAGCCGATCTGGGACGTCGATGCCTCGAGTGGAGGCATCGGCGATCGCTTGGGTCGCGAACTGGGTCAGTGATTGATCGACGAACCGAGGGCGGGCGATGGGGCCGTAGTCCCAGCCACCGCCTTCGATCGAAAATCGTTCCAGTAACCGTCTGGTCGCCCGCTTTGCCGCCGGAAGAAACCGTTCGTTCAATCGGGTCCAGACCATCAGCCGGGCGGCGATGGCATAGGTGCCATCTGCAGGCGTTTGGCTCAGCCATTCGATCGCGGCGGCGATCTGCGGTGTCTGGACCGGCATTCCCGATTCGAGCAGGGCCAGCACGGCGATGGCCGTGCGGCCGGTGGGCTGGGCCGATTGGTCCGAGGGAGGCTTGCCAGGCTCCCATTGGCGTGTGACATGGTGACGCTCGAGAATCGCCTCGGTCAACACGGAGATCATCCGTTGAACTGGTTCTTTTCGAATTTCGGTGGCTTCGGTGGGGTCGTTCTGAGCCATGGCCATGGCCATGGCTGCCGGAACCGCCGTGTGGGCGACGAGCCAGGGCCACGCCCAGATCCAGAGGCTTCGACGGCTCCAAAATCTTGGGCGTTTTTCCGGCCAAAGCCAAAACGAACGCGAGCGGACGATCCGCAGCCTGTTCATGACGTGTCTCACGGGACCCCGTTTAGGAGGCTATCACCCTTCATTGGGGGCGATCCGCAACGTTGCCATTTTTCCAGTCCGTCATCCGATGGGGGACTGATTGGACGTCTCGCAGTTGAGCCCGACGGTCAGTCCGCGTACCTTCTCCGAATGCCCATTCTTGTTATCCAGCATTCCAATACCAGCTCTGCCGCCACCATCGGCGAAGCACTCGTTCGTCATGGCCTCCGGTGTCGAACCATTCGCCTCGCCGCCGGCGAGCCGCTGCCGAGTGATCTCGACGGTATCGACGGCATCATTTCGATGGGGAGTTCGGATTCGGCGACCGATGACGGCCTCCCTTGGATCGCACAGGAGATCGCTTTGCTCAAGGCGGCGTGTGCCGCCCAGCTACCGGTCCTCGGCGTCTGTTTGGGCGCGCAATTGCTCGCGAGAGCGTTGGGCGGACGAGTTTCGAAGATGACCGACATCGCCAGTGTGGGGTTGTGCCGGATCGATCTCACGACCGCCGGTCGAGATGACCCGCTCTTTCGGGGTCTGCCGTGGTACGGAAGCTGGCCGAGTTGGCACAGCGACGAGATTTCAGAACTTCCCCCCGATGCCCGCCTCCTGGCGAAGAGCGAGGAATGCGGCATCGAGGCCTTCGCCCACGGGATCTTCGCCTACGGGGTTCAGTTTCACCCCGAGTGGACGGCGGAGCGAGTGGCGGAACTCTGCGACGATCCGGCGGAACACCTTGCCGGTGACGGCTTTGACTACGCGGCGGTCAAGGCGGCAGTTCGAGACGAGGCCGATTCAATCGAGCGGATGGCCCTTCGTTTCGCGGAGAACGTGGCGTCCTATCTGATGCCAGTCGAACGCGTGAACGCGGGCATCCCGAAAGACATTCATCATTAGTGCCTCGTGATCAGGATCATTTTTTCGACGTACCTTCGAGGTAACGCTGCGAAAAATTAAGACTCTGAGGATGGCTCGTTCACCATGATCGAACACGACCACAGAAAGAGCATTCGGGGGCCAAGGAGAATTCACCTTCTCTCAACCCTGTTTCTTTTCTTTGCGTTCACTGGTACTCCCGCATTTTCACAAGATTCAGCGTCATCGGCCGTCGGCGCCTCAGCGGTAAATTCTGATCAGCCTTCGCTGGAAGTCGAACTTACGAACGTAGAAGCAGCGCTGGAGGCGGCACAGGGCGAGCCGACTCCGGATCCCGAACAAATCAAGTTACTGCGGTCGTTGTTGCTTGATCTGACGGAGATCCGCTCCGCAAGAATTCGGATTGAGCAGTTTGAGCGCGAGATGGCCGCTGCCGGAGGCCGCCGCGACAAGCTGAAGGATCAGCTTTCAGAGGTGATCGACGAGGATTTCAAACCCAAGATCCCCGAGGATCTCGATCAGGCATCGCTTCGAGAAGGGCTTGATGTCGCCCAAGAAAAATGGCGGGAGATTGATCTCAAGATTCGTCGAGTCGAGGAAGAGCTCGCTCGAAGGGAGACTCGCCGGATCGAGATGCGGGCCGATTCGATCGACATTAAAGGAAAACTGAAACTGCTCGAAACGGATGAGATCCAAGACAGTGAGCCATCCCAGGCTCGGCTCATTCAGAAGTATCGAGCCCAGCTTGGAGTGCTTGAACGGGAGCGAAAATGCTACGAGCAGACTGACGATATTCTCCGTCTTGAGCAGCGTCTGTGGATTCGGAATCGCGACGCTGACAACGTCGTACTCCAGGCGTGGCAGCAACGCGTCACCGATAATGCGGTGAAGGCCGCGGAGGCGAGCCAAAGGGAAGCGAGCACCGTCGCTAATTCGCAGGAATCTGAGTTGGCGCGGGCGGCCGCGGAGAAGAACAAGCAATTTGCAGATCGTCTCGCAGAGCTCGTCGGCCAACGTGAGTCACTCCGGGGAGAGTTAGCGAACCAGAAGATTCTCTTGGGTCGGGTGAATCGCCGGGTTGATGTCGATGGGATGAAATTCAAAGGGCTGGTGACGCCTGAAGTTGCAAGAATTCTCCGCGATCGGGAGGCGGATTTCCCAGACGAGAGCCTGATCGCGTCTCGGCTCTCAGCCCTGCGCCGATTGAGGCCGACCCTTGATCTCGAACGGGCCTTGCTCCAGGATTCACTCGACGACGTTGTGGATCCTCGCGGCTCGGCATCCAGATTAGTGCAACAGTCCGGCATCTTTGGTGATGAAAGGGTCGAGGTCATCCAGTCGCTCATTGCAATTTATGAGGATCGACTGGATCTCTATGGCCGCTCACTCTTAAAAGTGCTCAATGAGCAGGTCGAAGTTGTGAATTCCCTCATCGCGATCGATCGGGCGATCATTGAGGGGATCATCCGGTATCGCGAACTGGTCCTTCGCGAGACGCTCTGGATCCGCGATTCGCGTTCATTCCAAGAAGGACACCTGGCGCGGACGGTGGAAGAGTTGAAGCAGATCTTTGAGCCTTCGGATTGGGGTCATGCCCTGGAGAACGTATACACCAAGGTCATCCTGCAACCGGTCCGACTGCTTCTGGCCTTCGGCCCATTGCTCCTGCTGGTGGCTTTTCGAAATCGCATCGCCTCCAGAGTCGCGCTGGCGGGTGTTCGGGTGGCGCGTCCATCAACGGATCAATTCCGTGAGACTTTTATCTGCGGGATCTTGGCGGCTTTCGCAGGCACCGCGATCGCATCGCCGTTCTTGATCGTCGGTCATTCGATCAAGGATGGAGACCTTGGAAACTCCTTCTCAGACACGCTGGGGGGTGCGATTGGCATGTTGGGCTGGTTCGTCCTCTGGCTCGCGACGGTCTGGTCGATCACCCGGCCCGGCGGCCTGGGTGAACGGCACTTTCGTTGGCATCCATCGACGATTCGATCGGTTCGCGCGGCTCTGGTCGTCCTCGGGATCGCGTTGCCGTTCGGTGTGCTCGACCGGCTCTGTGATTCGACTCATCTGGATCTTCCGGATGCGGCGCGAGTGTTCTATGTCGCCCTCGCCGTGTGTTTGTCGCTCTCCGCGATCCTTCTCTTCTCCGCGAAGCGCGGCATTCTCTTTGATTTCTACAGCCGAAATCCCGGGCACTGGCTCTCGGCTGTTCGCTGGGCGCCATCCGCGATTTTGATCACGATCTGCGTTCTGTTTGCCGGGTTCGCCATCGCCGGTTGGTATGCAACGGTCGCCACCCTGCAACGCAATTTCGTCGCGAGCATCATGCTCCTGATTGGAATTCTGCTGCTTCGCGAGTTCTTGCTCCGCCTGCTCTATTGCCGACAAAGATCGCAGTCTGCGGAACTTCGACAGCAGGAAGCCGACGGCGAGAACGTCTCAGGTCTCGAGGACTCTCTGGCGACGTTTGGCGGACAGGTTCTGGGGGGGATTCGCTTTGCGGTGGTCTTGGTCACGCTCATCGGACTCTGGAACATCTGGTCGCCGCTTCTGCCGGCACTCCAGTTGGGTGAAGGCATCGTCCTCTGGGAACGCGCCTCGAGCACCTTGATTGCTGACGAGTCAGGAGTGATGATCGCGACCCCGATGCAGGTCCCGGTCAGTGTGCGTGATCTTCTTCGTGCGATCGCATTGGTGGTGGCGACGATCTATACCGCCAGGCATCTTCCATACCTCATCGGCCTGCTCGTTCTTGAGCGACTTCGGATCGGCCGCGGCGATCGATATGCCATCGTCCAGATCCTCCGTTGGGCCATCGGCATCGGAGGCTTTGCGGCCGCATTATCGAACCTGGGAGTGACCTGGGACAGTGTGCAGTGGCTTGCGGCCGGATTCACCGTGGGCCTTGGATTCGGTTTGCAGGAGATCTTCGCCAACTTCATCTCAGGGATCATCATCCTCTTCGAGCAACCCGTGCGGGTTGGCGATGTGGTGACGGTTGGAACGACCACGGGGCGGATCTCCCGGGTTCGGATGCGAGCGACCGTGATTACCGACTGGGACAACAAGGAACTACTGGTTCCCAACAAGTTCCTGATCACCTCCGAAGTGGTGAACTGGTCTCAGGGTGAAGCCAATATTCGACTCCTGTTACCGGTGAGTGTGTCCTACGGCGACGATCCCGCCAAGGTGGCGGCGCTGCTCATTGCAGCGGGAAGCGGTGCGGCCAACGTTCTGGAAGATCCACCGCCGACCGTGGACTTCGTTGGCTTCGGCGAGAGTTCGATGAACTTCGAGCTTCGGGTGTTTATCCCCACGGTGGACGTCCTCATCGACACCAGGCGAAGCATCAACATCGAGGTGAAGCGAATGTTTGATGAGGCGGGGATCAAGATCCCGTTCCCTCAACGCGAGATCAAGGTTCAAATGGTGAGGCCAGAAGAACTGGTAGACCAAGTGATCTCCGAACCCTCAGAAAAGCCGCGTCGAACGGAGGAGAAGTAATGCCACGGCAAGGGCTTCGCGAATCTCTCCGGCCACACCAGCGGTCTATTTTTTCCGAGATGTCTTTGCTGTCGTCCAAGCATGAAGCCATTAATCTAGGGCAAGGCTTTCCTGATTTTGACGGTCCAGAGGAAGTGCGAGATGCGGCGGCGGGGGCGATTCACGACGGACCGAATCAGTACTCGCCGCTTGCCGGACTCCCCGCGCTCCGTCACGCCATCGCTGGTTGGTATGCACGCTGGTACGACGTGGCGGTTGACGCCGACCATGAGGTGACGGTGACCAATGGGTGCACCGGTGCGATCGGCGATGCCATGCTCGGAGTTCTTGAGCCAGGTGACGAGGTATTGATGATCGAGCCGTGGTACGACAGTTACCCGGCGTCGGTGGTCATGGCCGGGGGCGTGTGCCGTTATGCCAAACCGTCTTCGCCAGAATATCGCATCGATCGCAGAACACTCGAAGCTGGCGTCACGCCCAAGACGCGGATGCTGATGGTGAATTCACCGCACAACCCGACCGGCCGCGTATACGACGAGTCCGAGTGGGATGTGATCGAGTCGTTCTGCGTCGATCACGACATGATTCTGTTCAGCGATGAAGTCTACGAGATGCTGGTTTTCGAGGGAACTCATCGCTCGGCATTATCTCGGCCGAGGCTCCGAGATCGCAGTATCGTGGCGTCAAGTGTTGGTAAGACTTTCTCGCTGACCGGTTGGAAGATTGGGTGGACGGTGGCTTCGCCACCGCTGACCGAGGCCATTCAGGGGGCGCATCAGTTCACGAGTTTCTGCGTCGCGACGCCATTGCAAGTCGGTGCGGTCGCCGCCCTCAAGTTGCCCGATTCGTACTTCGAGGGGTTTCTCCGCGGGTATCGATCGCGGCGTGAACAGCTGGTGAATGGATTGCGATCAATCGGTCTCACCCCGATCTTGCCCCAGGGCACCTATTTCACGCTGGTCGACTTGGCGCCGCTGGGAATCGATGACGATCGAGCTTTTTGCGAGCGACTGGTTCGTGAACTTGGAGTCGCGGCGATTCCAACGTCTGCCTTCCATGAAGATGGCCGGAGCGGGCCAATCCGGTTCGCTTTCTGCAAGCAACCGGAAGTCCTCGATCAGGCGATCGAGCGACTCTCAAGAATTGATCAATTGCTGCCATGACCGGCTCAGTGCTGACCACGGTCGACTGGGTGGTGATCGCCGGCTATCTGGCACTCGTTTTCGGCATCGGAATCTACTTCGCACGACGTGGTTCCAAGAGTACCGAGGGGTACTTCTTGGCGGGGCGCTCGCTTCCATGGTGGGTGGCGGGCACCTCCATTGTCGCCACCACATTTTCCAGTGACACGCCGCTACAGGTCGTGACGCTTGTCCGGCAAGGGGGTATCGGTGAGAACTGGTGGTGGTGGTCGATGGCAGCGGGTCATGTGGCTGGCGTATTCCTCTTTGCGCCGCTGTGGCGACGAAGCGCGCTTCTGACGGATGTGGAGTTCATCACGTCTCGCTACGAGGGACTTTCCGCTCGACTCCTTCGGATCTTCGAGGGGCTCTGGCAGGGACTGTTGGTAAATGGTGTGGTGCTGGCGTCGGTGACCGTGGGGATGGCCACGATCGCGAGGATCATGCTCGGCATCCCAGAAGATGCCGTGGTGACCCTCGGTCCCATCGAAATGGACTCGGCGACGGCGTTGGTGGCGGCACTCGCGGTCGGTACCCTTGGGTATTCGCTTCTGTCGGGCCTCTACGGCGTGGCGTGGTCGGACGTGCCTCAGTTTGTTCTGGCGATGTTGGGCTCGGTGATCCTCGCCGTGGTGGTCTTGATCGATCTCGGTGGTCCTGCCGCGATGTTGGCCAAAGTAGATGCGGCCGCGTGGGCACCGAAGAACGCATCGAGCCTCGCGCCCAGTACCGGTGATGCCGCTGCGATGGCAACTGCGATCGCCTTCTTTACCCTGAACTGGTGGGCGAAAGCCCCGGGCCACGGAGCGCTGGCACAGCGGCTGCTCGCCACACGATCACCGCGAGACGGTGCCCTGGCGCTCGCCTGGTTTACCGTGGCCCATTACGTGATTCGGCCTTGGCCTTGGATCATTGTGGCCCTCGCCTCGCTGGCGGTGATTCCGGAGTCCTTCGATGACCAGTTGGGCATTTGGGTCCCTGCCGTGGCGGACAAGGATGCCTTCCCATGGATGATTCGATCTCATCTCGGGGCTGGCGCACGGGGGCTTTTGGTGGTGGCGATGCTTGGCGCTTTCATGAGCACCGTTGATACGCATGTCAATCTTTCCTCTGCCTACCTCTTGAACGATGTCCTCCGGCCTGCAGCGCGTCTGCTGCGTCGAAGCCCCGAACCGGCGGCTGGCGCGGAGGCTGGTGGCGGCCCCGCCGAGGTCTGGAAGGGGAGGCTGCTCGCATTACCGGTCTTGGCACTGGTGCTCCTGATCGCGGGTGGTTTCGATGACATTGTGGCGCTCTACAAGTACTTGGGGGTGATCGCTGCGGGGACCGCCCCGGTGTTGATCCTCCGTTGGTACTGGTGGCGAACCACGGCGTGGACAGAGATTGCCGCGATGTCGACGTCGCTGATTGCCGGGAACGTCCTGGTTCGGTTCGGCCCATTGGCGTCACCGGAGAGTGGGCTCGATTCGCAGTTCGGCCCACGACTGATCGCCGTCATTCTGATTTCGGGATTGGTCTGGATTCCGGCCACCTGGCTGAGCCGGCCAGCGAGCCAGGAGCGATTGCGGGCCTTCCGTCGGGCCATCCGTCCAGCGGGTCCTGGTTGGAGACGGATCGCGCTGGAAGCCGGCGAATTGCCCCCGGCAGCCCTCGCGCCGTTGATCGGATGGGCGATCCTGGGAACTTCTGCCATCTGGTCCGCGATTCTCGGAACGGGCTGGCTCGTGCTCGGAAGCCCCCTTGAAGGGCTGGCCATGTTGGCGGTGGCGGCCCTTCTGGGGGTCCCGACCATCGTGGCGGCGAGTCGAGTGGCGGAGGGGCCCACTTGATCCATTCTGGATCCCTGATATCCTTTTCGATTCTGCAGGCGTCGGGTCAACGGATCTCGAGCGACCTCTTCATTAGATCATCACCTCGATGCATCATCGGGGACAGCGGAGCAGCAACGTGTACGCAATCATCGAAGACAGCGGTACCCAGATCATGGTGCGTCCCGGCGACGTCATCGAGATCGATCCCCGCACCGATGGCAGCGAGCCGAGCGGCAACCTCGTCTTCGACCGGGTGCTTACCCTGAGCGACGAAGGTGGATCGGGCGGAACCGTCGGAACGCCTTACATCAAGGGTGCTTCAGTCACGGCCGAAATCGTCGAGAAGACCAAGGGCAAGAAAGTCGTTTCTGTGATGTATAAGCGACGAAAAGGCATGCGGCGGAAGATCGGTCACCGTCAGGATTACCTGGTCGTTCGCATCGGTGACATCACCGCGGGCTGAATCGGCTCAACATCAGGCCAAGGATCAAACCGAAGACCGCCCGCGTATCGACCGCGGGCGGTCTTCGGTTTTGTCGGTCTCTTCGGAAGAAAAAAGGATCGCCGTGAATGGGTGTCTCAGACCCGCCCCAGCATTTGGCGGACGGCATCCACCGATTCTGGCTCGCCGGTTCTCGAACTCAGGAGCACCGCTTCGCAGGTGGCGAGGAGATCCACGATGAGCTCGGGAGACCGACTTCGTTCGCCGGATCGGGCCAGTCGGACGTGGCTTTGGATCGATTCCGAAAATTCCTGATAAAAATCGTCGGGTCCGGGAGTGGTGGTCGCTTCGTGTTCGATGACCTCGCCGTCCGGGCCCGTCCAATCAACGCTCCCGTCGAGACTCTGCATTCGACCACCAGGGCCGAAGAGCGTGGTGATTCGAGCGTGTCGCCCGCCGTCGACCCCCGCGGAGATTGAAGCGGCTCGTCCATCGGGATATCTCGCCATCGCAAAGAGTCTTTGAGGCGCAACGTGCCCATGAATACCGACTGGTTTCACCGCCGTGGCATCCACGAAAGATGGCAAGCCAAACCAAACGGAAAGTAGGTCAAATGCGTCGAAGAGTCGGCCAGTGAGCGAAGTTGCTGCGGCCGGACCTGAAGCCTCGACCGAGGCCGCGCTGGGAGACTCGAAAGATTCGGTCGCGGCGATGAATCGCCGACCCTGGGGGAGATCTCGGAAGCAAGGAACAGGTGATGGAAGGACGGATGATGCGATCAGTTCGGCGGATTCCTCGACCGACGCCGGACGTGGCGCCATCGAG
>Ga0222662_1000441_pt1 | contig 33877 bp, 18 predicted proteins | sample AntAcemetagen600_FD_179821 | JGI IMG/M metagenome (GOLD analysis project Ga0222662, IMG submission 179821) | Saline water microbial communities from Ace Lake, Antarctica - #600 | ecosystem: Environmental > Aquatic > Non-marine Saline and Alkaline > Saline | place: Antarctica: Ace Lake... | reverse complement strand
CGGTGAGATCGACCTGCTTGGTCTTGCCCTTCTTCTCCACCGTGATCTCGGTGTCCACGCCGGCGTGAAAGCTCGCGATTCGGTCGGTGACCGCCGCCCACTCGGTCTCCGGCGCTCCCACCGCGTACGTGAACGCAGTGGTGCGCTCCTGCAGGGGCGGCGTCTTCCAGGGCACCTCGGTCACCTCGAGGATCGGCAGCTCGTCAGGCATCGCGTCTGCGAGCAGGCGCTCGAACTGGGCCACGTCCACCGGGCGCTTGAGCTCGATCTCAACGTACTCGCACGTGGACGCCATCGAGGTCGGCAGCGGCGCCGAGAACATGATGCGCTGCATGGGGTGGAAGCCCCGAGTCCACAGCACCGGCGCCTCGATGCGGCGCAGCGCGCGGCGGAACGCGTTCATCACCTCGAGGTGGCCCAAGTGCACGAGCGCGCCCTGCTTGCCGTAGCGGACCAGCGCCTTGAGGCGCATCTCCACGGGCAGGCGGGTGTCGCACACCCCGTCGTAGCTCTCCGGATGCTGGTTGCCCGCGTTCGCCGACGGGGTCTTGATGTCCACGGTCCACTCTTCGGCGTTCTCCCGTGCGTATCGGGCGCCGGCCGAGCCGGGCGCCATGCCCTGGGGCGGCACCGCGTCCACGACGTTGTTGGCCTTCTTCGCCGGGGGCCGCGGCATCGCCACGAACTGCGGGTCCTCCTTCTTGCGGCCGGGCAGGTAGGGCTTGCGCGAGCGGTGCAGCGGCTGCACGTCGGGCACGTCCTGGGCGTAGACCCGGTTGTGCACGATCTTGTGGTCGCACACGCCGCAGTCGTAGCAAGGCTCGGTGGTGCAGTCGGGCACGAACCCGGCCTCCAGCGCGTCCATCCAGTCGTCCCAAAGCCACTCGGGCTTCATGCCGATGTCGATGTGGTGCCACGGGAAGACCTCGGTGACGTCCCGCCGCCGCTGGTTGATGTGGGCTGGATCGAAGCCGGTCTCGCTGAACGCCTGGCCCCAGGCGTCCTCGTTGAGGTGCTCCTGCCAGCCGTCGAGGCGGCAGCCCAGCTCGTAAGCGCGCAGCAACGCCTCGCCCGAGCGGCGGTCCCCGCGAGAGAAGATCCCCTCCATCACCGTGCTGCGATCGTGGTGGTAGCGGAAGCCGATCTTCTTGCGGCGCAGCCCGGCCTTGAGGAAGCGCTGCTTGTCCTGGATCTGGTCCAGCGTGATCTGCCGAGCCCACTGGAACGGAGTGTGGGACTTCGGCACGAACGAGCTCGCCGACACCGTGATGCTCGGGTTGCCGCGGCTCTGGCGCGCCTTGCCGAGGCAGCGCGACGCGAGATCGATCATCGCCTCGAGATCTTCCTGCTGCTCGGTCGGCAAACCGAGCATGAAGTACAGCTTGAGGCTGTTGAAGCCTCGGGCGTAGACCTCGCCGACCATGTCGATCAGCACGTCCTCGTCGATGACCTTGTTGATCACCGCGCGGAGGCGGTCGGACGCGGCCTCGGGCGCGACGGTGAAGCTGGTCTTTCGCACCCGCGAGACCTGCTTCATGATTCCGGGAGTCAGGGTCTCCAGCCGCATGGATGGCAAGGAGATGGCGGCGCGCTTGGCTTCGTGCTCGTCCATGAGCGAGCCCAGCAGCGGCTCCATGCAGGTGTAGTCGCCCGCCGACAGCGACAGCAGCGAGTACTCCTCCCAGCCGGTCTCCTTCAGGCCGTCCCGCACCAGCTCGCGGATCCGCTCCGGCGAGCGCTGACGCTCGGGGCGATACACATAGCCCGCCTGGCAGAACCGACAGCCGCGCATGCAGCCGCGCTGGATCTCGACGCCGACCCGGTCGTGCACGACCTCCATGAACGGCACCGGGGTCTTGGTGACGTAGGGGGCCGCGTCCAGATCCTTGACGATGGCCTTGAGCACGCGCTCGGGCAGCCCAGGGGCGGGGACCACCGCGGCGACCGTGCCATCGGAGTTGTAGTAGGGCGTGTACAGGGACGGCACGTAGACGCCGGGGATCTCGGTCAGCGCCCACAGCAGATCCTGCCGGGACTTGCCCGAGCGCTTCCAGCGGCGCTGCGCCTCGACCACCGCGGTGATGGTCTCCTCACCATCGCCGAGGCACACGGCGTCGATGAACATCGCCAGGGGCTCGGGGTTGAACGCGCACGGACCGCCGGCGATGACCAGCGGGTGCTCGCGGCGCCGATCCTCGGACTTGAGCGGGATCCCGCCCAGATCGAGCACCTGCAACACATTGGTGTAGGACAGCTCGTACTGCAGGGTGAAGCCGAGCACGTCGAGGTGCTTGAGCGGGACTCGGTTCTCCAGGGTCTTGAGCACGGAGCCGCGCTTGCGGATCTGAGCCTCGAAGTCCGGCGCGACGGCGTAGACCCGCTCGGCGGCGACCGATGCGTCGTCGTTGAGCAGCGAGTAGAGGATCTTGAGGCCGATGTGGCTCATCCCGATCTCGTAGAGATCCGGGTAGCAGAGACCCACGATGGACTCGACCTTGCTCAGGTCCTTCTTCGTCTGGCCGACCTCGCCGCCGAGGTAGCGCGATGGCTTCTTGACCTGGGCGAGAATGCTCGCTTCGAGCAGATCGTCCTGGTCGAAGGCGCGGGACGAAGGAACAAAGCCGGATGGGGGGCTGGACACAGCGGGCCCCTTTCAGTGCTGCAGGTGCACCGAGACTCCGTCTCGGGTGTTCGGGCCGTCGCGGAAATCGCTAGGTAGAGCCCTCACGTGCGCGTGGGGGATCTGACGGCCGTAGCGGGCCGGAAACTAGTGTTGTGGGGACGGGGCGTCAAGGATGGCGGATGGCCGCCACCCGACAGGCCGCGCTCGGACCGGTACCCTCCCGCGCCATGAGCTACGCCGACTTCGTGTCCAACGTCCATGACTTCCTCACCCGCGACCCGAACAGCCGGGTGTACCTGGGGCTGCTCGATGGCCTGGGCAAGCTCCCCGACCCCTCGCTCGCCGCCGGCCAGATGCAGGTCCTGGGGGCCACCGCGCTGCTCAACGACCTCGAGGCGCTCTCCCCCGCGGCGACCTTCGACGAGCAGCTGGACCGGGATCTCGCGAAGCTGACCCTGCAGCGGATCGTGCTGCAGGAGACCCACACCTGGAACGGCCGGCTCTCCCGCCAGCAGTGCCCCCGCGCCGCGGACGCCATCGGTGACGCGCTGTTCCTGATGTTCCTCAACGACCCTCGACCGGCCGCTGAGCGCCTGACCGACATGACCGCCCGCATCGAGGCGACGCCCCTGTACCTCAGCAAGCTGCTCGCCACCCTCGATCAGCCCGTCGCCCGCTGGGTCACCATGGACCAGACCAAGGTCGCTGGGCTGCCCGACATGTTCGCGACCCTGCGCAACTGGGCCGAGGGCGAAGGCTGGGAGGGGCTCGCGCGCATGGACGCGGCCATCGCCGAGGCGAGCACCGCGCTGAGCGACTACTCGGTCAAGCTCGGCGAGCTGCCCACGACGGGGAACGTGCACGTAGGGGCGGCGCTGGCCCAGCAGTTCGTGGACACCGCCGGCATCGCCCTGAGCCTCGACGAGCTGCAGGAGATCGCGCGCAGCTTCCTCGCCGAGACCCAGGAGACGCTGGAGTCCCTGCGTGAGACCCTGGTGCCGAAGTACGAGCTCGCCAGCGACACGAGCGTGGTGGACCTGCACACGTTCCTGAACCAGACCTTCCGGGTCCAGGTGGACGACATGGACGGCGTGCTCGCCCGCTACGAGCAAGAGCGCAGCACGATCCTGCGCTTCATCGAGGAGCGCGACCTCTTCCCCCTGTTCCCCGAGCAGGACATGCGCATCCTCAAGACGCCGGGGTTCATGGAGCCGAGCATCCCCGCCGGCGCGATGATGCCGCCGCCGCCGTTTCGCGACGGGGTGGCCACATCCATCGTCTACCTGACGCTCAAGCCGGAGCTGCTCGATGAGCACACCGAGCTGGGCATTCCCATGATGATGGTGCACGAAGGCATCCCGGGGCATCACCTCCAGCTCGCGTGGGCCGCCCGCAACCCCTCGGTCGTGCGCCGCCACTACGACGGCGCCCACCACGCCGAGGGGTGGACCACGATGCTCGAGGACTACATGCTCGACCAGGGCTACGCCGGCGAGCTCGAAGCGGAGGTGCGCTTCGGCACGAAGCGAGACATCTCGCGGATCGGCGCGCGGGTGGCCATCGACTTGTACTTCATGACCGGAGACCCCGAGCGGCTCGAGGTCGGCGTCGAGTTTGACCGCACCGCGGACGCGCCCTTTGGTCTCGCCGCCTCGCTCCTGCAAGCGGTCACCGGCTTCACGCCCGAGCGGGTGCAGGCCGAGCTCAACTGGTACAGCCAGGAGCGGGCGTATCCGCTGAGCTACCTCGCCGGCAACCGCATGGTCTGGGCCCTGAAGCGCGATCTAGAGACCGCTCAGAAGGACTCGATGAGCCAAGACGACATCGACCGGCTCTTCCATCGCACGTACCTGCAGGAGGGCAACATGCCCGTCGCCTTCTTGCGACGGCTGTTCGAGGACCGGGGTCTGCTGGCCTCGTAGGGGTAGGGCCGCTAAGGGCGAGGAACCTCGACGCTCAACGCGCGTCCCGAGACAGTGTGCGCGAGACCGGGCGGCAGGCTCGCCACCGTGCCCGGCGCGACCGGGACGACTCTGTCCTCAAACGCGATGCTGCCCTCCCCGAGTACGAGCACGATCCGGTCGCCCGCTGCCGTGACCTCCCCACCGTCCACCCAGCCGACACGCCAGCCGTCCGGCCCCTGCACCTGCGCGCCGATCGCCGCCGCGCGGATGTTGGAGAGCACCTCGGCCTCGGGCACGTACCAGTTCTGCCCGAAGCGCGGCTGATGCACGACCACCACGGCCAAGGTCTCCGCGCCCTGGTTGCGCACCTCGTGGAACGCGCCGCTGGGCGCCACGAACCCTTGCCCCACGCCGATCGAGCCGCCGAAGCGCGCGCGCTCCCCATCCACCACGGCCACGCCCGTCCACTGGGCCACGCCCGCGGCGACGAAGCTCAGCTCCCAGTTGTCGGGATGCTGATGCAAGGGGACCATCTGACCGGGCGGGATGACGTGCACGTGCACCGAGAAGTGCTCCTCGTCCCGGATGTCGAAGGACCAGTCGGCGGCGTAGCGCGCGCTCCCCTCCGCGGCTTTGTCGGGCACGGGCACGATGAGCACCGGTTCCCGGGCTGGCGGAGTGGGCTCGGGCATCGGCGGGGGCGGCGCGGACGAGGGCGACGGGCAGCCTGCGAGTGACACCAGCGAGAGCGTGAGGAGGAGGCGAAGAGACACGACCCCGAGTCTCCCCTTCCCCCCCGCGCAGCGCAACCGGCCCCAGCGCTGGCAGACTCGGGCCGATGCCTCGCACCGTGCCCCCCTCCACCGAACGTCTGGCGCTGCTCGCCCTCGTGCTCCTCGGCGCTGCGCTGAGGCTCATCGATCTGGACGTGGCCCCCGGGTTCTCGGGCGACGAGGGCTACGAGGCCTTCTACGGTTGGCAGACCGCCGAGTTCGGGACGTTCCAGCTGCACCCGGTCCGGCCCTATCTCGGGCCGTGGTTTCTGTGGCTGATGGCGCCGTTCATCGACGTGTTGGGCGCAGGGCCGATGTCTGCTCGGCTCCCGGTGGCCCTGCTCGGCACTGCCGCCGTGCTCCTCGCCGGGCTCGTGGGGCGACGCCTCGGGGGGGCGCGCGTCGGACTCTGGGCGGCCGCCTTGTTCGCCACCGCTCCGTTTGCCGTGCTGTTCTCGCGCTTGTCGCTGTCCGTGGCCACCACCCCGTTCTGGGTGCTCCTGGCGATGTGGCTGCTCCTGCGGCTGCTCGAGCGCCCCTCGATGATGCGCGGTCTCGGCGTGGGCCTCGCCATCGGCGGCGCCGTCTCGTTTCACCCGCAGGGCCTCCTGCTGGGGCCCGTGACCGTGGTGGTGGCGGCCAGCCTGCCCCAAGGCCGCGCCCTGGTCCGCAAGCCAGCGGTGCTGCTCGCCGCCGCCGTCGGGTTCTGCATGCTGGGGTGGGTGGTCTGGGACATGGTGCTGGACCAGGTGGGGCTCGGTCCCGGCATCGACTACTCGGGCACCTGGGTGGGTCAGCAGGTCAGCTATTCATTGCCCGATCGACTCATGCGCTCGGTCCCGCAGGTGCTCGACGGCCTCGTCGGGGGGCGCTTCCTGCACTGGGTCTCGGGTCCATCCTTCAGGGATCCGCCCGGCGAGCTTGTGGGCTGGGTGATCACCGCGGTCATCGGAGCCCTCGCGGTGTGGAGCGCCCGCGACCGTGCCCTGCCTCGGGCCGCCGCCGCCGGGCTCGCGGTGGCGTGGGGCCTGACCGTGCTGCGCTCCGCAGACTTCGACCTGGGCGGCCTCACCCGGGAGCGGTACCTGCTGACCACCCTGACGCTGGCGGTGCCTCTGCTCGCGACGGCGGCGTGTGGAGCGAGGGCGGTGCTGCGGGAGATCGCGCTGCTGACCCTGGTCCTGCTGAACGTCGGAGCGCTCGGCTGGGGCTTCTTCGCGCCGATGACCTTGGGCGGCGGAGACGCTGAGCCCTCGTTCGTCGCCGCGTCGCCCGACGCCAAGGTGCAAGCCTCCACCTGGATGCGCGCGCGGCTCCAGCCTGGCGAGGAGGGCCTGCTGCTCGCCGGCGACGGCTGGAGCTACTGGCCACTGGTCGCGGTGTCTGGCGAGCGATTTCCCGCAGACTTCGTGCCCGAGGACGCCGAGGAGTGCGCGGCCATCCTCGCCCGCACCGACCACCGGCGGCGCTGGTTGGTGGACTACCCCGGCTGGCACTGGACCGCAGCCATCGAGCGCTGCCTCGCGGCGGCGGGCGTCGCCGGCCTCCCCCCGGCGTTCGTGCCGCTCACCGTCGGAGGGGCCCCCGCGCTGCACGTGTGGGAGCTGGCACCGGGCGCGCTGCGTCCCTGAGGTCATTGAGAACGATCCCTCAGCCCTCCAGCGCGCGGGTCAGCCGATCGAGGTTGTTGCGGTGCCCAGCGACGATGAGCAGGCAGCCGGGGTGCAGCGGGGCGTCCGGCGCGGGAAGGAACTCCTGGGCCGCTCCTTCGCGGCGCGCTGCCAGCACGATCACCTTGTACTTCGCCTGGTACTCCCCGGCCCGCAAGGACTTGCCCGCGAGCTGACTGCCCTGCTTCATCTCCAGCTGCTCGATGAAGATGTCCGGGAACTCACCCAGCGCCGCCACGTCCATGAAGTCCACCACCGCGGGGCGAATCAGCAGGGCGGCCATGCGCAGCCCGCCCACGTGGTACGGCGACACCGCCTCGTCAGCGCCGGCCTTGCGCAGCCGCTTCGCGGCCGTCTTGTCGGTCGCGCGCGCCAGGATATGCACGCCTGGGTTCACGTCCCGGGCGGTGAGCACGATGTAGGTGTTCAGGGCGTCGGTCGGCGTGGCCACGGCCAGGGCGGCGGCCCGCTCCAACCCGGCTTCCGCCAGGACCGCTTCGTCGCTGGCGTCTCCGTGCACAAACAGATAGCCCTGCTTCTCCGCCATGCGGACCCGCGCCTCCTGGTTGTCCACGACCACCGGTGAGCGGCCCGCGAGGCGCAGCTCCTTGCAGATCTCGCGGCCGAGGCGACCAAACCCGCAGACCACGGTGTGGTTCTGCATTCGGGGGAGCTGAGTCTTCACGCGGCGCCTCGCTACGGCGCGCTGGAAGGAACCCTCCACCACGCCTTCAAAGAAGTTTCTGGTCACGGTCAGGAGCACATAGGAGCCGACGCCCACGCCGGTGATGATGACGACCATCGCGAACAGCCGCCCCGACGAGGACAGCGGATGCACCTCGCCGTAGCCGACCGTGGTCACGGAGATGACGACCATGTAGAGCGAGTCGAACCACGACCAGCCCTCAATGAGGTGAAACCCGGTCGTGGCGAACGCCAAGAAGACGAGCAGGCTGACGACAGCGAGCTGGATCTGTTTGGGGGGAACGGGCCCCGCCGAGGCGTCGTATGGGAGCGCCACTCAGCCTCGACCAAGTCGGCGCAGAAACTCCTGCTCGTCGATGACCGGCACCCCGAGACTCTGGGCCTTGGCCAGCTTGCTACCGGCTCCCGGTCCGGCCACGAGCAGATCGGTCTTCGCGGACACCGATCCCGGGGATTTGCCCCCCCCGGCCACGATGGCCGCCTTTGCGTCGTTGCGAGTCATGTGTTCCAGAGTGCCAGTAACCACGACTTGCTTCCCCCTGAAGGGCGCGTCCTCGGCGATCACCGGCGGCGGGTCCTCATCTGGGAACGCGATCCGCCCGTCCTTGAGCCGCTGCACCAGGTCCTGATGCCGCGCGTCGCCGAACCAGTCGATGATCGCCTGAGCGACGATCGGCCCCACGTCGGGCACCGCGACGAGCTGTTCCAGGGTGGCCTCCTCGATGGCCTGCCACGTGAGCAGCGTGCTGGCGATGCGCTTCGCGACAGACTCGCCCACGTGCCGGATCCCCAGCCCGAACAGGATGCGATGCAGCGGCGCCTGCCGGCTGGACTCGATCCCGTCGAGGAGCTTGTCCACGGACTTCTCGCCCATGCGCTCCAGCTGCGCGAGCAGGACCCCCTTGCCGTCGAGCTGATAGAGGTCACCGACGTCGTGCACGATCCCTTCGGCCAGCAGCTGCGCGATGAGCTTGTCGCCGAGCCCCTCGATGTCGAGGGCGCCGCGCCCCGCCCAGTGCTCGAGCTTGCCGCGCTGCCACGCCGGGCAGCCCTCCTCGTTGCGACAGCGCCAGTCCACCTCGGCCTCGGACCGGCTGAGCTCGGTCGCACACTCCGGGCAGTGGGTCGGGAAGACGAAGGGCTGCTCGGTGCCGGCGCGCTCGTCGAGCACGGGACGCACCACCTGCGGGATGACATCGCCGGCCCGCTGCACCACCACGATGTCGCCAGGGCGGATGTCCTTGCGCGCGACCTCCTCGGCGTTGTGCAAGGTGGCATTGGTCACCGTCACCCCACCCACGAACACCGGGTCGAGCCGCGCGACGGGCGTCACCTTGCCGGTGCGGCCGACCTGCACGTCGATGGCGAGCAAGCGGGTGGTGGCCTGCTCGGCGGGATACTTGAACGCCATGGCCCAGCGCGGGCTGCGGGAGACGAAGCCGAGCTCCTCCTGCAGAGCGTGGGCGTCGAGCTTCACGACGGCGCCGTCGATGTCGTAGTTGAAGCGCGGTCGGTGGTCCCCGATGCCCTCGATGGCCGCGACCACCTCGTCCATGCCCTGGCAGACCTGGATGCCGTCGGCGAGCTGGAGCCCCAGGCGCTGAGCCTCATCGAGGAAGTGGCGATGGCTGTCTACGTCGATGCCATCGGAGACGCCGGCGCTGTGGGCCAGGAACCGCAGCGGCGCCTTGCTGGCCTGGGAGGGGTCGAGGTTGCGCATGGTCCCCGCGGTGGCGTTGCGCGCGTTGACGTACGCAGCCTGTCCCTCTTCGACGCGGCGGCGGTTCAGCTCCTGGAACCCGTCGCGGGTCATCACGATCTCGCCGCGCACCGCGAGCATGCCGGGCACGTCTCCGTGCAGACGCAGCGGGACGTTGCGGATGGTGCGCACGTTGACGGTCACGTCCTCGCCCACCTCTCCATCGCCCCGGGTCGCGCCCACGGTCAAGAGCCCGTCGACGTAGATGAGCTCCATGGCGATGCCGTCGAGCTTCGGCTCGACGACGTAGCGCAGGGTGGTGTCCTCAGAGGTGCCGAGGAAGCGCTTTACCTTGCGGTCGAACTCCCGGATCTCGTCCTCGTCGTAGGAGTTCTGCAGGCTGAGCATGGGCGTGGGGTGGGTGAACTTGTCGAGGGACTCCAGCGGGGCACCGCCCACGCGCTGAGTGGGAGAGTCCGGGGTGCGCAGGGCCGGATGGGCGGCCTCGATGTCCTGCAGCTCGCGGAACAGGCGGTCGTATTCACGATCGCCGATGCGCGGCGCATCGAGCACGTAGTAGCGATGGTTGTGCTCGGTGAGCTCGCGGGCGAGCGCGGCGTGACGGGCGGCAGCGTCGGGCGGGGTCTGCATGGCGCGCATCCTAAACAAGCGGCGCGCCGGACCGCGACCCCGACCTCGCCTGACTTTCAGCAGGGTTGGCTTGACTTTGTCCAATGACCGTCTCAATGTCAGCGTGTTCCGGTTCGGGTCTCGCCTGAACTGCGCTCGCCCCGCAATCGCTGGGGCTTTCACTCAGAACGAGCCCTCTCTCCGCCTCCCGTCCGGGAGCGCGTGACCCGACCCCCCGTCGAGGTACCCCCATGTCCGACAGCGACTCCCCCGATAAGTCCCCCAAGACCGCAGCGAAGCCGGCGCCGAAGCCGAAGGCCAAGCGCGCCCCTCGCAAGAAGAAGCCGGCGGCCGACGCTCCGGTCGTAGTGACAACCAAGGGCGGCAAGAGCTCCAGCGCGTCGAAGGACAGCAACGAGACCAGCGATGGCGCCAGCCAGAGCGCTCCGAAGCCGCGCGCCAGCACCAAGTCCAGCGCCAGCGGCAAGTCCAGTGACAGCGGCAAGTCCAGCGACAGCGGCAAGTCCAGCGACAGCGGCAAGTCCGGCGACAGCGGCAAGTCCAGCGACAGCAACGACGGCGGAGACGACAGCGGTCGAGGCGGCCGCGACGGTGGCAACCGCGGTGGACGAAGCCGCTCCTCGCGCAGCGAGAACGACAGCAGCTCCAACGATGAGGACGGGCGGCCCCGCCGTCGCGAGCGTCGGCGCAAGCGTAAGAGCCGCGGCCCATCGACACCGAAGCCCGTGTGGGAAGGACCCACCCCCGACGACATCGATCTGACCGCGGTCCGCGTGTGGCCGCCGGCCCAGCTGCAGGCCCTCTCCGAGAGCCTGGACATCGAGCAGACCGGTGGACGGTCGCGCCAGGAGATCATCTTCCAGATCTTGCAGGTGCAGTTCGAGCGGAACGGCAAGGTCGCCGGCAGCGGCGTCGTGGAGTGCCTGCCCGACGGCTACGGCTTCCTGCGCTCGCCCGTCTACAACTACATGCCGGGCCCGGACGACATCTACATCAACCCGGCGATGATCCGGCGCTTCGCGCTGCGCACCGGTGACACGGTGGACGGCACGATCCGCGCTCCGAAGGAGGGCGAGCGCTACTTCGCTCTGGCCGACGTGCACGCCATCAACTTTGACCCGCCCGAGGTGTCGCGCCGCAAGACGACGTTCGACAACCTCACGCCGCTGTACCCCGACGAGCGGCTGCGCCTCGAGTACGACCAGAAGAACCTGTCGACCCGCGTCATGGACCTGATGACGCCCATCGGCAAGGGGCAGCGTGGCCTCATCGTGGCATCGCCGCGCACCGGCAAGACCGTGATGCTGCAGGCGCTGGCGAACGCGATCGCCACCAACCACCCCGAGGTCTTCCTCATGGTGCTGCTCATCGACGAGCGCCCCGAAGAGGTCACGGACATGCAGCGCACCGTCAGGGGCGAGGTCATCTCCTCGACGTTCGACGAGCCTGCGACCCGCCACGTGCAGGTGGCCGAGATGGTCATCGAGAAGGCAAAGCGCCTCGTCGAGCACAAGCGTGACGTGGTCATCCTGCTGGACTCCATCACCCGCCTCGCCCGGGCGTACAACACCGTGGTCCCGCCGAGCGGGAAGATCCTCTCCGGTGGTGTGGACAGCAACGCCCTGCATCGCCCGAAGCGCTTCTTCGGGGCCGCGCGCAACATCGAGGAGGGCGGCAGCCTCACGATCATGGGCACTGCGCTCATCGACACCGGGTCCCGCATGGACGAGGTGATCTTCGAGGAGTTCAAGGGCACCGGCAACATGGAGATCCACCTGGATCGCCGCCTGGTCGAGCGCCGCATCTACCCCGCGCTGGACATCAACAAGTCCGGCACCCGCCGCGAGGACCTCCTGCTCCCCAGCGATGTGCTGCAGAAGCTCTGGCTCCTGCGCAAGGTGCTCGCGCCGCTCAACGTCATCGACTCGATGGAGTTCCTGCGGGACAAGTTCGAGAAGACCGAGAGCAACGAGGAGTTCCTCATGGCGATGAATACGTAGCGGGACTCGCCCCTGCGCGCCTCACGCCCCCATTGCGCTTGCCTTGCCGCGCCGGGCGCGGTAGAACGCGCCGCCCTCGCCCGCTCGTGCGCCGCCTGGGTCACTCGCCCTCTCCAAACGGACGGGGTGCACGCGTCGAAAAAGACCTATTGAACGAAGCGCCCCGAGGACACATCCTCTGTGGGCTACCGAGGAGAGACCGATGCAAGCTGGCATCCACCCCAACTACGACACCGTCAGCGTGAGCTGCGCCTGTGGCAACACCTTCGACACCCGGTCCACGACCAAGGGGCCGATCAAGACGGACCTGTGCAACGCATGCCACCCGTTCTTCACGGGCACGCAGAAGATCATTGACTCGACGGGACGCGTCGAGCGATTCAACAACAAGTTCGCGCAGTTCGATCTGACCAAGATCAAGCGTCGCTAGCGACTGATGAACGGGCGGGCTTCGGTCCGCCCGTTTCATTCCGGAGGCCGGATGACCAAGAAGCTGGACGTGGGCGGGCAAGCCGTCATCGAGGGCGTGATGATGCGCGGCCCCGACTCCATGGTCATCGCGGTGCGCGCTCCGGACGGCTCCATCGTCGTCAAGGACGACAAGTGGGTCCCCATCGTCAAGCGCTACCCCATCCTCAAGCTCCCGCTCATCCGGGGGGCCATCGTGCTGCTCGAGTCCATGGTGAACGGCATGCAAGCGCTGTCGTTCTCGGCCTCGGTCGCCATGGACGAAGAGGCTGAGGAGGCCGCGCGGGCCGTCGTGGCCGCCGGGGGCTCCGCTGAGGAAGCGGACGCCGCACGGGACAAAGCGAAGCCCAACGAGACCCTCACTGCCGGCGCCATCGCGCTGTCGCTGGTGTCGGCCTTCGGTCTCGGCATCGCCCTGTTCATCTTCCTGCCCCACGCCGCGGCGACGGGCATCGTGAACCTCATCAACGGGCTGCCCCTGACGACCGAGGCGCCCGTCTCATCGCCAGCGTTCCACGGCCTCGTGGGCGTCATCAAGATGCTCGTGTTCGTGACCTACATCCTGTTGATTCGGCGCATGCCCGACATCAAGCGGGTGTTCCAGTACCACGGCGCCGAGCACAAGAGCATTCACACGTACGAGGCCGGCCAGGAGCTGACCGTGGAGAACGCCCGCGAGTGGACGACGTTCCATCCTCGGTGCGGCACCTCGTTCCTCGTCTTCGTCATCCTCATCTCGATCTTCTTCTTCGCCGCGGTCTTTCCGCTCATCCCCCTGCCCGAGTCGGCGGTGGGGTGGAAGCTCAACCTCATGCAAGCGGCGATCAAGATCCCGCTGATGGTGCCCATCGCCGGCATCTCGTATGAGGTGATCAAGTTCGCGGGCAAGCTCGACAAGGGCAGCCGGTTCATGCGCTGGCTCTCCTTCCCGGGCTGGGCCATGCAGCAGCTGACGACCATCGAGCCCGACGACGACCAGCTCGAGGTGGCGCTGACGTCTCTGAAGCGCGCGCTAGAGCACGAGGGGGCGCTGGCGCCCACCTACGAGAACGTGCGCTTCCTACCGCCGGCCAACGCCGCAGCGAGTGTCGCGGTCGAGGCGTAGCCCGCCCCCCTCACTGGTAGGGTCCGCGCCCGGAAGGTCCCACCATGTCGAAGTTCGCCCAGCTGGAAGCCGTCGAAGAGCGCTTCCTCACCATCGAGTCCCAGCTCAGCCAGCCTGACGTCGCCGCCGATCAGGTGCGCTTCACGGAGCTGATGCAGGACTACGCGCACCTCAAGAAGCTCGTGGAGGCGTGGCGCGCCTACCGTGCCGTGCAAGAGGAGCTCGAGGGCGCCAAGGAGATGCTCGACGAGGACGACGAGGAGATGCGCGAGCTCGCCAAGGCCGAGGTCAGCGAGCTCGAAGAGCAGATCCCAAAGCTCGAGAACACCCTCAAGAAGCTGCTGCTCCCCCGGGACCCGAACGACGGGCGCAACGTCATGATCGAGGTCCGGGCGGGCGCCGGCGGGGACGAGGCTGGGCTGTTCGCTGCCGACCTGTTCCGCATGTACAGCCGGTACGGCGAGAGCCGCGGCTGGCGCTTTGAGCTCATGTCCACCAGCGACAACTCCGCGGGCGGATACAAGGAAGTCATCGCGCGGATCTCCGGCGCCGACGCCTGGAGCCGCCTGAAGTGGGAATCGGGCGTGCACCGCGTACAGCGGGTGCCGGCCACGGAGGCCCAGGGCCGCATCCACACGTCCACCTGCACCGTCGCTCTGATGCCAGAGGCGGAGGAGGTCGACATTCAGATCGAGGACAAGGACCTGCGCATCGACGTGTTCCGCGCCTCGGGTCCCGGCGGTCAGTCCGTCAACACCACCGACTCCGCCGTGCGCATCACCCACTTGCCTACGAGCCTCATCGTCATCTGCCAGAACGAGAAGTCCCAGCACAAGAACAAGGCACAAGCCATGTCGGTGCTTCGCACGCGGCTACACGAGGCGGAGAAGAGAAGGATCATGGAGGAGGAGCGCGGAATGCGGCTGGCCCAGGTCGGCACCGGCGACCGCTCCGAGCGCATCCGCACCTACAACTACCCCCAGGGGCGCATCACCGACCACCGCGTCGGGATCACGCTGTACACGCTGGACAAGGTGGTCGAAGGCGACCTCGATGACCTGCTGGACGGCGTGGCCGCGTGGTTTGAGACCGAGGCCCTCAAGGCCGGCGAGACCGACGCCTGACCGCGGGGGCACCCATGACCCTCATCGAGCTGCGCATCCGCACCGAGACCTGGTTCGCCGGGCTGGGGATTCCGAGCGCCCGCCTGGACGCCGAGGTGCTCATCGCCCACGCGCTGGACGTGTCGCGCATGGCGTTCATCACCCAGGGCGACCGGCCGCTCAACGACGAGGAGCTCGAGGCGTGCCGGGAGCTCGTGCGCCGACGGGGCAAGCGAGAGCCTGTCGCCTACATCCTGGGCACGCGGGAGTTCTTCTCCCGGGACTTCGCCGTCGATGAGCGCGTGCTCATCCCCCGCCCGGACACCGAGCACCTCGTAGACCTCGCGCTGCAGTGGCTGCGGGTCGGCCGCGTCGTGGGGGAGGTGGTGGCCGAGCTCGACGAGCCCGGGCCCGAGACCAGCGATGAGGAGGAGTTCGCGGCGTTCGTCCCGGGGGTCGAGACGACCGTGGAGTACGAGGAGCCCACCGCCGATGGCACCGGTGCGGTCGCCGTGGTGCTGGAGCCCGGCGCCCAGGTGGAGGCAGCCCGGCCCGCGACTCCCCCTGAGGCCTCCACTCACGCAGCCCCCGAGCCCGCCACCGCGCCCAGCGCTGGTGTGGTGCTCGACTACGGCACGGGCAGCGGCGCCATCGCGATCACTCTCGCAGCTGAGATCCCCGGCCTGCGGGTGCTCGCCCTGGACATCAGCCGCGACGCCCTCGAGGTAGCCCGCGCCAACGCAGAGACCCACGAGGTCGCGGGACGCATCGGCTTCGTGCCGTCCGATGGCCTGGAGCGGGTGCCGGCGCGGTTCCGGGGCGCGCTGCGCGCCATCGTCGCCAACCCGCCGTACGTGCCCATGGAGACCGTGAGCGAGCTCGCCCCGGACGTAAAAGAGTGGGAGCCCCACGGAGCCCTGTTCGCGGGTGAAGACGCGCTGATGCACTACCGGAGCCTCGCGCGCGACGCGGGTCAGTGGCTCGCCGCAGACGGCTTCCTCGCCCTGGAGGTCGGCATCGATCAGGCCGCTCCTGTCTCTGCGCTCCTCGCGGAGTCCGGCTGGCGCGACATCACCGTGCAGCGAGACCTCGCTGGCATTCCGCGCGTCGTGGCCGCCTGGAGACGAGCATGAGCTCCATCGACGATCTGGACTGGATCCCGAGCCGCACAGAGACCATCCCGGCAGGAGCCCCCGGCCGCACGCTGTGGGTCAAGCTCGGCTGGGCCGCGTTCGCCTGGACGTGGCACGACGAGTCCCAGGTCTGGGCCGCGCCGACATGGACGCCGGGCTCCGAGTCTGAGTCCGTCGCGCCGGGGGCGAAGCGCGGCGACATGAGCTGGGCCTGGGGCAATGTCTAGCTCTTGCTGATCCCGCGCCTCGCGATCAGCCACAGCGAAAGCGAGATCAGCCCGAACGCGATGACCGCTCCGATCTGGGCGGGGGCCTTGTCGGGCTCGGGGATCTCGATCTCGAAGAACGCCAGCGCTGCCGCGGCCACCCCGATGAGGGCCGCCCCCGCGATCATCCCCGAGCCGTACAGAACACCGCGCTCGCGCTGCTCCTCGCGCACATGCTCGTCGTTGCCCAGCTTCTCCACGCCGAGGCGCAGCAGCCCGCCGATCATGATGGGCACGCCCAGATGGATGGGCAGGTACAGCCCCACCGCGAACGCCAGCGTCGGCAGCCCCATGATCTCCACGCAGAAGGCCATGGCGGCGCCGGCGAACACCAGCGCCCACGGCAGGTTGCCATCGAGCACGCCATCGATGACGAGCCGAATGAGGTTCGCCTGGGGGGCCTTGAACGCGCCGCTGACGATGTCCTCCCGGAACAGGGCCAACACCGTGCTCATGGCCAACGCTGCGGCGACGACTCCGATGACCTCGCCGATCTGCTGCTTGCGCGGCGTCGCGCCCAACAAGAAGCCGGTCTTCAAGTCCTGCGAGGTGTCCCCCGCGATGGCCGCTGCGATGCAGACGAGCGCGCCGATGGTCAGCACCGCCACCTTCGCGTCCGCGCCGGCGTACATGCCGCCGAACAGGAGCGCGCAGATGAGCACCGTCGCGATGGTCATTCCCGAGATGGGGTTCGAGCTCGAGCCGATGAGGCCCACGATGCGGGAGCTCACGGTGACGAAGAAGAAGGCGAAGACGACCACCGCGACACCCGCGAGCAGGCCGATGCGGCCGCCGCTCCCGGCCATCAACGGCAAGAACGCGGCGAGCAGGCCGCACACCGCGAGCGCCCCGCCCACGAGCGGCAGGCCGAGCTCGTCTTCGGTGCGAATGACCGTGCCGGCGGTCTTCTTGGCCAGCGCCTCGATGCCGAGCTTGAACGACGCGAGCAGGGTCGGGGTGGACTTGACGAGGGTGAAGAGCCCGCCAAACGCCACGGCGCCGGCGCCCACGTAGCGCAGGTAGCGGCTCCACACTGCGAACGAGTCCATGTCCACGATGAGGGCGGTGGTCTCGGGCGCGATGGGCACCGTGGCGGCGCCGCCAAAGAGATAGATCATCGGGATGAGCACGAGCCAGCCCACGACCCCGCCCGCCAGCATCACCGCGGCGACCTTTGGTCCGATGATGTAGCCCACGCCGAGCAGCTCGGGGGTGAAGGAGCCACCGACCGAGGTGCGGTAACCACTCTTGTTCACCGCCCAGTCCGGCTCCGCCGGATAGAGGTGCGCGAACTTCTCCAGCGCCGTATAGATGGCGCCCACGATCATGCCGCCGAACAGCAGCTTGGCCTGGTCGCCGCCCGCCTGCGAGGCCACCTGGACCTCCGCGCACGCGGTGCCCTCGGGGTAGGTGAGGTTGCCGTGCTCCTGCACGATGAGAAAGCGCCGCAGCGGCACCATGAACAGCACGCCCAGCAAGCCGCCCAGCAGCGCCAGCGGGAAGATCGGCCAGAAGCCGGCCTCCACCTCCCACAGAAAGAGCACCGGCAGGGTGAAGATCACCCCGGCCGCCAGCGACTCGCCCGCCGAACCGATGGTCTGCACGATGTTGGTCTCGAGGAGCGAACCCGAGCGCATGGCCTGGAAGATGGCGACGCCGATGACCGCGGCCGGGATCGAGGCGGACACCGTCAGACCGACCTTGAGGCCGAGATACGCGTTCGCCGCGCCAAACAGCACGCCCACGAGCACCCCGATGAGCACGGCCTTGAACGTCAGCTCCGGCAGGTCCTGCTCGGGCCCGATGACGGGCGCGTACGTCACTCCAGGAGGGGTGGGTTTGTAGGCTGCCGCGGGGAGCTTCAGCTCCGCCTTGGGTGCTTCGGGGTTGCTGCCGGCCATGAGCGCCTCCTCTCAGTGAGAAGCCGCGCGCTCCGCGCACCTCCTCGGGCGCCGCGAGCTTACCTGCCCCAAGCAGAATGGGGCCGGCCCGGCGAACCGGACCGACCCCTACCCTGATTCCTGGATTCGCCCTGATCCGCGCCTGGACTCCGGGGCCATGGACCCGCCGACGTACGTCGGTGGGGTGGCGGAGGAGTTCCCGAGGACCTGTCGGGATGCGCGGGGACGGGTGACGTTCGGATTGACGTCGCCAGAAGGGTGATCTGACTACGTTCTGGTCACCTCACTGGTCCCATTTCGATTGTCTTGCAACTGATCACCTCCTTTCCTGGCGCGGTTCAACCCGGGTTCCACCCCGGTACAAACCTCAGCCCGCCGGCAGCCGAGGAAGGGACGCCCTCCCGAGAACAGCGGGTGGGAGGAGGAGGTTGTGTGTGCCTCCAGGTCGCAGCAGCGTCCGACGTCGAAATCGATCTTAGGCATCGTCGATCCCTGAGGAAAGGGCTGAACCCATTTCGTCACCGTCCATCCCTGACACCGCTCACCAGCGCATCGGGGGCTCGCATCGTCTCAACCGGGCCCCTATCCTCCCGCTCCCCCGTTCCCCCCTCCACCTGGAGAGAGCATGCCCACCGCCTACATCGTCGACGCCATCCGCACCCCCATCGGCAAGAGGAACGGGGGGCTCTCGCGCATCCGGCCCGATGACCTCGCCGCGGTCCCCCTGCAGGCTCTCGTGGAGCGCACCGGCATCCCGGCAGGCGAGATCGAGGATGTGATCATGGGCTGCGTGACCCAGGTGGGAGAGCAGGGTCTCAACATCGGCCGCACGGCGCCGCTGATCGCCGGGTTCCCCAAGGAGGTCCCGGGCACCAGCGTCAACCGCATGTGCGGCAGCAGCCAGCAGGCCGTGAACTTCGCGGCGATGGCGGTCCTCTCCGGCGCCCACGACCTCGTGATCGGGGCGGGCACCGAGTCCATGAGCCGGGTGGAGATGGGCTCCGACATGTTCTACAAGGGCGAGCCGAAGCTGCCGTCGGAGAAGCTGACCTGGCGCTACACCTTCGTGCAGCAGGGCATCTCGGCCGAGCTTGTCGCGCAGAAGTTTGGGCTGACCCGGCCTCAGCTCGATGCCTTCGCGCTCGAGAGCCACGCCCGCGCCGCCGCCGCCCAGGACGCCGGACACTTCGCCCGGGAGATCGTCCCGGTGCACACCGTGGACGAGCAGGGGTCCTCCGCCACCATCAGCGCCGACGAGGGCATCCGGCGGGGCGTCCCCATCGAGAAGCTGGCGAGCCTGCGCCCGGCGTTCAAGGACGACGGCATCGTCACCGCCGCCACGTCGTCGCAGATCAGCGACGGGGCCGCCGCGCTGCTCATCGCGTCAGAGGACGCTGTGAAGCGCTTCGGGCTCACTCCTCGCGCGAAGATCCACTCCATGTCGGTGGCCGGAGTGGACCCCACGATCATGCTGACCGGACCCATCCCCGCCACCCGCAAGGCGCTCGCGAAGGCGGGCATGAGCATGGGCGACATCGACATCTTCGAGGTGAACGAGGCCTTCGCCAGCGTGGTTCTCGGCTGGGCCCAGGCCATGGAGGCGGACATGAGCCGAGTCAACGTCTACGGCGGCGCTTGCGCCCTCGGACACCCCCTCGGCGCCTCGGGCGCGCGCCTGCTGACCACCCTGCTCAACGCCCTGGAGACCCAGGACAAGCAGGTGGGCCTCAGCACCATGTGCATCGGCTTCGGCCAGGGCATCGCGACGGTCATCGAGCGGGTCTGAGGCCTCGTTGAGCCTGCCCGCCGAGCAGCGCCGGTGACCCCGGTGCCCCATCGTCACGAGCTCGTCCTCGTGGGAGGCGGCCACGCGCACGTGCAGGTGCTGCGCTCGCTGATGATGGATCCCGCGGCCGAGACGCGGGTCACCGTGGTGCTCGACCAGCCCGTGGCTGTCTACTCGGGCATGGTCCCGGGGTTCGTCGCTGGTGAGTACGCCCTGCCCGACCTCGAGATCGACGTGGTGCCGCTGGCCCGCCGAGCGGGCGCCTCGGTGGTCCTCGCCGCCGCCACCCGCATCGACCCCGTCGCCCGCCTCGTGCACGTGGTCGGTCGTCCCCCCCTGCCCTACGACGTCGCGTCCATCAACGTCGGCTCCACCGTGCGCGGCCTCGACACCCCCGGCGTGCGGCAGTTCGCCCTGACCACCCGGCCCATCGGCGCGTTCGCCCAGCAGGTGCAAGCGCGCACCGACGACCTGGCGGCGCTGTCTCGGCCCGCCAGGGTGGTCGTGGTGGGCGCGGGCGCTGGCGGCTGCGAGCTGGCGTTCACGATGTCCAGCCGGATCGCGGCGGCCACGGGCCACGCTCCTCAGGTCACCCTCGTCGAGGGCGGCGGCGGCCTCTTGGCCGGCTACCCCGAAGCCACCCGGGCGCTGGTCACGGCGCGGTGCGAGGAGCGCTCGGTAAAGGTGCACACCGGGCGGGTCCGCGCCGTACACGAGGATCGGGTCTGCCTCGATGACGGCGAAGAGCTGTTGTGCGATCTCGCGGTGTGGGTGACCGGCGCTGCGGCCTCTCGCTTCCTCGCGGAGTCTCCCCTCCCCCACGACGAACATGGCTTTGTCGTGGTGCGGCCCACCCTGCAGGTCATGGGACACGACGACCTCTTCGCCGTCGGGGACTGCGCGGCCCTGCCTGACTTCCCATGGGTGAAGAAGGCCGGCGTGTACGCGGTGCGCGAAGGCCCCGTGCTGACCGCCAACCTACGGGCGCGGCTCGAGGGTGACGCCCTGCGCTCGTACCGCCCTCAGCGGGACTTCCTGTCGCTGCTCTACCTGGGTGACGGCGAAGCGGTGGCGAGCAAGTGGGGGCACGCCCGGGCCGGCACCTGGGTCTGGCGGCTCAAGGACCGCATCGACCGCGCGTTCATGGACAAGTTCGTGGTGCTCACCCCCGACGGCGCCCCAGCCGACGCGTTCCCCGCCATGGAGGCGATGGACGAGATGGCGTGTGGGGGCTGTGCCGGCAAGGTCGGCCAGGACATCCTCGAGGCCGCGCTGAGCACGCTGCCACCTTGCCTCCCGGACCCGCGCGTCGTGCTGGGGCTCGCCCACGCCGACGACGCAGCTGCCCTCACCACCCCCCGCGGCGACACCCTGGTCACCACGGTGGACGCGTTCGAAGCGTTCACCGACGACCCGTACCTGGTGGGCCGCGTGGCCGCGGTCAACGCCGTGTCCGACCTTCTCGCCAAGGGGATCACCCCGTCCCACGCCCTCGCGATTGTCGGTGTGCCCGACGGCCGCCCCAGTCACGTCCAGTTTCGGCTGGCCCAGGCCATGCACGGGGTGCGCGCCGCCCTCGATCCGCTAGGCATCACCTTGCTCGGCGGCCACACCATCCGCGCCGAGAAGCTCACTGTGGGGCTCACGGTGACCGGCTTCCTCGGCGACGGGGACCGCCTGCTCTCCAACGACGGTCTGCGGCTCGGGGACGCCCTGGTGCTGAGCAAGCCCCTGGGCACCGGCGTGCTCTTCTTCGCGGACATGCAGGGGCAGGCGCGGGGCCGGGACGTACAGGCAGCGCTCGCGTCCATGGTGCAGAGCAACCTCGCTGCGTCCAAGGTCGCCCGGGAGCTGGCGTCGGCGGCGACGGACATCAGCGGCTTCGGGCTGGCGGGCCACCTGGGCGAGATGCTGCGGGCCAGCGGCCTCGGGGCGCGCCTCGAACTCGACTCCCTGCCGGCGCTGCCCGGCGCGCGCGCCCTGCTGGACCGGGGCCTGCGCTCCACCTTCCACCCCAGCAACGAGGGCTCCAACGAGGGGATCGTGCACGGAACCGCCGCGCACCGGGAACACCCCCGCTACCCGCTCCTGTTCGACCCCCAGACGTCCGGCGGGCTGCTGCTGAGCGTGCCCCGTGAGGTCGTGCAGCAGGTGCTGGCGCGCATCGACGCCACGGTGATCGGCGAGGTGGTGACGGGCCAAGACATCGCGCTCTCCATGGAGTGAATACGAGTATCTTTGGCCCATGCGCCTCGCTGCTCTGCTCCTCCTGCCGTCCGTCGCCTTCGCCGCGCCGCCCCACGAGACGACCCTGGGACCCGCCGAGGTCACGGTCTCCGCGAACAGCGAGCTGGCCGGCAAGGAGGGCCGGCCCTACTCGGTGGCCCACCTGTCAGACGCGGACCCCTCCACCGCCTGGGTGGAAGGCTTGCCCGGGACCGGAGCGGGTTCGGAGCTGCGCTGGGAGTTCGCCGGACCCCAGCGGCTGGAGGGCTTCCTGGTGTGGCCTGGCTACGGCAAGTCGGCGGCGGTCTACACAAAGAACGCTACGCCGCTGAACGTGGTGCTCACGCTGGGCTCTAAGACGCGGCCGCTGCGCCTGCGTCAAGCGGTGCGCATGTCGGAGGACGAGTTCGCGAAGACGCCGGGAGGCCAGGAGGGCATGGCGTGCGTGCACCGCGACTCTCCGTCTGGGCGCGCGGCGCGGGTCGTGATGTTCTCCACCCCTGAGACGGCGCAGTCCGTGCGGCTCACCGTGGACTCCGTCATCCCGGGCGTGTCGTGGAAGGACATGCCGATCAGCGAGGCTCGGCCGCTACTCCCCGCAGCGCCGGACCGGCTGCCCGGGGTGGACGCCGCGCGACGCTTCTTGCGCAGCGTGCGGGACAACACGCCCCTGCAGCGCGCCCCCGGGACGGTGCTCGACGTCCGCGCGCACCCCGACGGCGCCCTGCGTGCGGAGCTCGTCACGGCCCGATCCTGGGGGTTGGAGCGGCCTGATCCGCCTGCCATCCTTGAAGGATCCGCGTCCGAGAGCGAGCGGGCGTCCGCCGCATCGGCCTACCTCGCCGCCATGCGCCCCCATCTGTTGGATGTGCCCGTCATCGTGCGGGGCGACGCCACCGGCGCCTGGCTCATCGGGACGATGACGGGGCAGTGGGGCGACGGCGAGTGGCTGGAGCAGTCCCCCGCCATCCGCATCGACGCCGAGGGCCGAGCCACCGCCCTCATCGAGACCCAGTACAGCGACGGGTCGCCCGGCTGCCACGACGTGGCCCCGGAGCTGCCGGGCGAGGGCGGTGTGCGCCTCTGATCGGCGCTCTCCTGCCGTCAGCGGTCAGGAGTGATTCGGCCAAAAGGCTCGCCCCGGCGCGCGGGACTCGATCCCCCGCGTTCTGTCGGCTAGATCTCTGCACCTTGCGGTCTGCCGCCTGCTGAACAAACATTCAGGCGTCACCCGCCCTGGAGCCGACGTGAAGAACAGCGTGAACGAGCTCGACCACATCCTCGTCAAGGGTGCGCGCGAGCACAACCTGAAGAACGTCGACCTGAAGATCCCGAAGAAGGCGCTCGTCGTCTTCACTGGCGTCTCCGGATCGGGCAAGAGCTCGATGGCGTTCGACACGCTCTACGCCGAGGGTCAGCGACGCTACGTCGAGTCGTTGTCCTCGTACGCGCGGCAGTTCCTGGGGCAGATGGAGAAGCCCCGGTACGACCACATCCGCGGCCTCGCGCCCACGATCTCCATCGAGCAGAAGACCGCGAGCAAGAACCCCCGCTCGACGGTGGGGACCATCACCGAGATCTACGACTACCTGCGCGTGCTCTTCGCCCGGGCCGGCGTGCAGTACTGCCATGACTGCGGCCGCGAGGTGGGTCGGCAGTCGGTGGATGAGATGGTGCAGGCCATCCTCGAGATCCCCGACGGCACGCGTTTTTCGGTGCTCGCGCCGGTTGTGCGCCGCCGCAAGGGCGAGTACAAGGAGCTGTTCCGGGAGGCCATGCGGGACGGCTTCACCCGCGCCCGGGTCAACGGGGAGGTGGTGTCCCTCGAAGAGCCCCCGACCCTGAACAAGAACGAGAAGCACGACATCGCCTTGATCGTGGACCGGCTCAAGATCCGCGACGGCATCGGTCCCCGCCTGACCGACTCCGTCGAGACCGCCCTGCGCCTCGCGGACGGCCTCGTGATCATCGACGTGCCGGACGAGCCCGAGCGCCTGTTCAGCGAGCGCAACTACTGCGCGTACAGCGAGCTCAACTTCCCGGATCTGGAGCCGCCGCTGTTCTCCTTCAACACGCCCCAGGGCATGTGCGTGGCCTGCAATGGGCTCGGGGTGCGCAAGGCCTTGGACCCGGACCGCGTCGTGGAGGACGACTCGCTGTCCATCGACGATGGAGCGCTCGTGCCGTGGGCGGCGTCCATGAAGCGCGCCCGTGGCTGGCAGTACCGCTTCGTGAAGCAGGCGTGCGAGGCGCTGGGCATCAGTCGCAAGGTGCCGTGGCGGGATCTGCCCACCGAGCAGCGCACCATCCTGCTGTACGGCAGCAAGAAGGAGATCACGGTCAAGTGGCAGGGCAAGAAGTCCTCGGGCCAGTGGAAGACCACCATCGAGGGCGTCATCCCCAGCCTGGAGCGCAAGCACAAGCAGACCGAGAGCGCGCAGATGCGCCGCTACTACGAGAGCTTCATGCGCACCCTGCCCTGCCCCGACTGCGATGGCAGCCGGCTGCGTACCGAGGCGCGCTCGGTGCGTGTGGGGAACATCACCTTGCCGGAGCTGGTGGGCATGACCATCGGCGACGCCTACGAGCGGGTGGACAACCTCGAGCTGCATGGGAACCGCGCGTCCATCGCCGAGGAGCTGGTCAAGGAGATCCGCAACCGCCTCGGGTTCCTGGTGAATGTGGGGCTGGAGTACCTCACGCTCGACCGCCTGGGACCGACGCTCAGCGGCGGCGAGAGCCAGCGCATCCGGCTCGCCGCTCAGGTGGGCACCGAGCTTACCGGCGTCATCTACATCCTCGATGAGCCCTCGATCGGGCTGCACCAGCGGGACAACAAGCGACTGCTGCGCACCCTGCACCACCTGCGTGACATCGGGAACTCGGTCGTGGTGGTGGAGCACGACCAGGAGACCATCGAAGAGGCGGACTGGGTCGTGGACTTTGGGCCCCGTGCGGGCCGCTACGGCGGCGAGATCGTGTTCTCGGGCAAGCCCGCGGCGCTGCTCAAGGACCCCAACTCGCTGACCGGCAAGTACTTGTCGGGACGCATGGGGATCCGCACCCCGGAGACCCGCCGCGAGCCCCAGGGCTGGCTTGAGGTGGTGGGCGCCAACCAGAACAACCTGCGTGACGTGCACGCGCGCTTCCCCACTGAGTGTCTCGTCGCGGTGACCGGGGTGTCGGGAGCGGGCAAGTCGTCCCTGATCAACGGGATCCTCTCGCCGGCGCTCGCGAACCACTTCCACAACGCGACCCGGGCCGTGGGCCGCCACAAGGCCATCCTTGGCCTCGATCAGTTCGACAAGGTCATCGACATCGACCAGAGCCCCATCGGGCGCACGCCGCGCAGCAACCCGGTCACCTACACCAAGGTGTTTGACGACATCCGCACGGTGTTTGCGGGCACGAAGGACGCCAGGGCCGCCGGCTTCGAGAAGGGCCGCTTTTCGTTCAACGTCAAGGGCGGGCGCTGTGAGTCCTGCGCCGGCGATGGCATGAACCGCATCGAGATGCACTTCCTCGCCGATGTGTTTGTGCCGTGCGAGGTCTGCCGGGGCAAGCGCTTCAACGACGCGACGCTGCGGGTCAAGCACAAGGGGCTCAACATCTCCGACGTGCTCGCGCTGTCGTGTGCCGAGGCCCTGGAGCACTTCGCGGCGTACCCCAAGATCCGACGGGTGATGAAGACCCTGGTGGACGTGGGGCTGGGCTACATCCAGCTCGGACAGAGCAGCACCACGCTCTCCGGCGGAGAGGCTCAGCGCATCAAGCTGTCGCGGGAGCTGGCGCGCAAGGCGACCGGCCGCACGCTGTACCTGCTCGATGAGCCCACCACCGGCCTGCACTTCGATGACGTGGCGCGCTTGCTGGAGGTGCTGAACCGCCTAGTGGACCAGGGCAACAGCGTTCTGGTGATCGAGCACAACCTCGATGTGGTGCGCAGCGCAGACTGGATCGTGGATGTGGGACCCGAGGGAGGCGCCAAGGGCGGCCTCATCGTCGCCGAGGGCACGCCGGAGCAAGTCGCGTCGGTGTCGGACTCGTGGACCGGGCGCTTCCTCGCGGAGATGATCACGCCGGATGCCTCGGCGCCGATCCTGGGCTCCGCGCCCGCGCCGAAGCCAAAGTGGGCACCCGAACCCAAGGCTCCCAACGCCGTGAAGGAGGCCCAGAAGAAGAAGCGGGCCACGGCGAAGAAGAAGATCGCAGTGAAGAAGAAGACCACGACGAAGGCGAAGACCGCGAAGGACAGCGCCGCGCCGCCGTCACCCTAGAGCACGGCCACATTGCGGTTCGCAGAAGACTTGAGTGGCGTTCGAGGTCGAGGAGGCCACAAGGAGCGGAGGGAGACGCACCCAGGTGCGTCGCACTGACCGATGAGGCAGACGACGAAGAGATCGGGCGTCAATCAGGTCTTCTGCGTATCGCAATCAGGGGGTCGCGACGTCCTTGGTGCCGGCGCCGTCGATGGCAGCGGTCGTCATCTCGCGATAGAGGCCGAGAGAGGCATTGCCTCGTAGATTCTGCTCGTCTCGGCTGAAGATCTCGATCTCGTTGACTCCGGGATGCAGCGGGATCTCGAGCGTGAACTCGTGCTCCCGGACGGGGACCGAGAGCCGCTCGTAGCTGATCTTCTGGTCCGCCTGGGACGCCGCGTCCCGCACGAACACGTACAGGTCCTTCACCGCGACGTCGTCGGTCACCCGGCCCCGCACGGTGATGGAGTCGGCGGTAACCACCGTGCCGCCTGGGTTGTTCGCCAAGGTGATCACCGGCGGTGAGTTGGGTAGCCACCGGGTCGGCGGAACAGCCTTCTCGGGCCGCCCGGCGCCAGCGACCTGCTCGCCCGGGACCCAGCCTGCCGTCCCGTCCTCCAGCGCGACCCGCACCCAGTCGCCGAGGCGCCCCGTGCTCTCGGCCGGAGCGGACATGCGAGCCACGGCCGGAGCGAGCTTCGACGCGCCCCCATAGACGGTGATTGTCTTGCCGCCCTTGACCTTGATCACTCGGGAGTCCGCGACGATGGTCCCAGAGGTCGGGTAGAGCGGCAGCTCCACATCCGACGTCAACACGTCCCCGAAGCGCTCGTCGCCCACGACGAGCAGTCCCTCAAGGCGCTCGAGGTCCGCGATGTCGTCGGCGACCCGGAACCGCAGCCGATGCTGGCTCGTCTCCCCAGGACGCAAGCGGAACCCCACCGCGCCCTCATCGAGGAAGATGGCGCTGCCGGAGCGGTTCTTGAAGCTGATGAAGCCGCCCTCGGCGTCCGCCATCCCGTCGCCATCCGCGTCGTCGTCCGGCCCCAGGAGGCCCTGCTCGCTGCGCCAGATGCCCGAGGTAGCTCCCTCGCCGATGTTCTTGACCGTCACGAGCAGCTCGATGGTCTCGCCAGACTGCAGCAGCCCGTCTCCGTTGCCCTTGGACCCGGCCGACCCATCGTCGATCACCGCCCAGCTGTAGGCAAAGCGCGGCTTCGGTGCCTCGCTGATCTGCAAGCGGCCCACGAACGTCTCCCGAACGGACGCGCCCTCCGAGTAGAAGTGCCAGCTCACCTCCTCGGTGCGGGCGTTGAGCCACAGCGCTGGGTTGGCGGCGACGGTGTAGCTGCGCGTCTCGCCAGGATCGATCCGTCCGTAGAGATACTCGCGGCCCTTGAAGAAGTCTCCCTGGGTCACCGCTCGCAGGCGATAGAGCGGCTGGCTGCCGTCGTTGGTGACCCTGAGCGTCACGTTCGTGCGCGCGCCCGGTCGCAGCACGCCGCCGTCGGACTCCACCACCAGCTCCACCCTCACATCGGCAGACTCCACCGCGTACGCCGGGGGTGGGGCAGTCCAGTCGATGCCGTGCACCGCGAGCCAGCGCTCCAGCTCCGCCTGCCGCATCGCGAGCACCCTCGGCACCACGTCGGGGACCTTGGCGAGCATCACGCGACGGTCATTGCTGGGCGCCGCCTCAAGCAAGGCCTTCGCGACCTGGACCTGGGGCAGACCGAGGTTGTCGGACGCGGTCTCCTCACGCTCCCGGCCCGTCGGATCGTCCCAACACTCGGTGCAGCTGATGACAAACGTCGGCCGATCACCGCCCGACACCTGGTCGCCCCACTCGAACGCGCCGGTGAGGTCCTCTTCGCGCAGCTCGAAGTCCTCCCAGTACAGGCTCACGTCGAGGCTGCCGTCCGGCCGCTGTTTGGTGAGCGCGGGGCGCACCTCGACGTCGGGGAGGATGCCGACCCCCTGGATCGAGACGTCGCCGGGGGTGAGGTAGCGAGCGATGGTGAGCTTCAAGGCGCCGCCGTCGAAGTTTCGCTCATACAGGTTCTGCACCGAGCCCTTGCCGAACGTCCGGGTCCCCAGAATCACCGCGCGGTCCTGGTTCTGCAGGGCGCCCGCCACGATCTCGCTCGCCGACGCTGACCCCGCATCCACCAGCACCACCAGCGGCAACTCGTCCTCGGTCCCGAAGCGGCGGGCGGTCTTGCGCTCCATCGCGGTGCCGGCCATGCCCTCCGTGCTCACGATCGTGCCGCTCATCACGAACTTGTTGGCGATGAGGTAGGCCTGCTCGAGGTAGCCGCCGGGGTTGCCGCGCAGGTCGAGCACCAGCCCCCGCATGCCGCCCTTCTCGTCGCCGATCGACTCCGTGTCGAGGGCATCCAGTGCGTCCTCGAGGCGGTCGTAGGTGTCCTTGTGGAAGTGCTGAATCTGCACGTAGCCGATGCCGTCGCCAGCGTAGGCGTACTTGAGGCTCGGGGTCTCGATGCGCGCCCGGGTGAGTGTGACCTCCCTCTGCGGCCCGTCGTCGTCGGACACGGTGATGGTCACCTCGGTCCCGACCTCGCCCCGCAGCCGATCCACCGCCTCGTTCAGCTCCATGTTGACCGTGGACTCCCGCCCGATCTTGTCGATCCGATCGCCAGCCTTCAGTCCGGCCTTCCACGCGGGCGTGTCCGCGAGGGGATACAGCACCGTGAGCCGATTCTCAAGGATCCGGATCGTGATCCCGAGGCCGCCAAAGTGCCCCTGCTGCTCACTGGCCATGTCCGAGTACGCCTCGGCGTTGATGTAGAAGCTGTGCGGGTCGAGGGTGCGCAGCATTCCGTTCATCATCGCGGCTTCGATCGGCTTGCGATCCACCGCCGCGTCGAGGTGCTCATCGAGGAACGACGCAACATCGGTCAGGAGGTTGGCGAGCTCAGGCACGCCGTCGAGGCTCTCGACGATCAACTCCTTCTCGTCGAGACCCGAGATGAGTCGCAGCGTATTGGTCTGTGGATCCAATCGATAGAGGAACTCCGGCACGTTGCGGGCGACGTTGTCGAGCGCGCCTCGCAGCATCTTCATGGGGGCGACACGGCCGGGGTCGACGTAGTCCGTCGTCACCTTCGTGGCCGCGATCTTGAAGTAGCGAAGCAGCGACAAGCTGTAGTCGCCATCGCCTGCGCTCCCGCCGAGGAGGCTCAGCGGCGTGCCCATCATGGAGTAGGCCGGGCCCTCTCCACGATCGGTCGTCCGCAGCGCGAACACGGCGGTGGCGCCGGCGGCGACGAAGAGCACGACGAGGACTGCGAGCTTCTTCAGCAACAGGACTCCGGGGAGCGGGACTCGGACCGGGCGCGCACACCCGAATCTGGATCATGGGTGGCGTGGAGAGGGTTCGCAAGGGATCTGGGCGCTCAGGACTGCCTATCCACGCATTGACACACCCCATGACGTGACCTAGAAACGCCGGGCATCAAGACCCCTGCCCGGCGCCCCTCAGGCGTCCGGCCGGCGGGCCCAGCACGAGGCCCCGCCCCATTCGGAAGAGAACTCGTGGTCCTTCGGATCCAGTGCCCTAGCTGCGGCACCGCCTACAGACTCCAGGACCCGCTGCCCCCCGAGGGCAAGCGGTATCGGTGCAAGTGTTCAGCCGTCATTACCGTGGCGTACCCGGACGCGGTGCGTGACCGCCTCAACGCCCTCGGCGATGCGCAGCCCGTCAACACCCAGGCGCTCAAGACCGGCCCGGTGCCTGGCGGCGCAGTGCCGACCGGCCCCGTGGGCCTCGGTGCCGGCACCGTGCCCGCCCCGGCAGGTCGCCCGTCCCCCATTCCTCCCCCGCGGAACAGCGATTCGGTCCGGCCGCCTGCGAACGCTCCCGACCCTCGCGAGTCGGCGGCGACCCACCGCATGCCGCCGAACCAGCAGATGGGCGGATTCGCTGGGTTCACCGCGCCGCCGCCGATGCCTCCCCTGGAGCAGTCCCTTCGCCGAGACCCGCCCAACACCGGGCAAGGGCTGACCGCGCCGGTGGCTCCCCCGTCGCTCGAGGACACGCTGCGCGACCTGCAGTCCACAGGCTCCATGCGGTCGGTGCCGGCTGACGCGACGCCAGCTCCCCGTCCCGCCGCCCCCCCGCAGGCGCCGCCCGCGCCGTCCCGCGGGGTGTCCACGGGACCGGTCGTCCCCCCGCACTCCAGCGCCCGCCCGGAGCCGTCTTCGCCCGGGGTGCCGCCGCCGAGCTCTCCGCCGCGGCGATTCAGCGCGGCCCGCCCGGTGACGGCGCCGACGCACGGAGTGCCCGCTCCATCTCGCACCAAGAAGATGACGACCGACCCGTCAACGGCGCCTCCGTCGCGGCCCGCCCGGGCTCCGGTGTCGTCGTCCCGCTCGCTCCCCGCGGTCACCGATCAGGTGATGAGCGCACGCAATCAAGGTCCCGCGAGCCCGCCCGCCCCGAAGGCCGGCCCGGAAAAAGCAGCGGCGACGCCGGCGGCGAAGGCTCCGGCAGCAAAGGCCGACGGGCGCAAGCCTCCGGCGAAGAAGAGCAAGCCGCCACGCCGCAGGCGGCCGATCTGGCAGTGGGCCCTGCTGCTGATGATGCTCGCGGTCCTGTGCGGCGTCGCAGCGCTGGCGGGGATCATCTGGCACTACAGCCAAGGCCTGCCCTCGGTCCAGTCACTCGCGGTGTACGAGCCCCCGGTGGGCACGATCATCACCGATGAGCAGGGCCGCTACGTCGGGGAGTTCTTCAAAGAGCAGCGCTATGTCGTGCCGTTTGATGAGATCCCGGAGAACCTGCGCCACGCCTTCGTGTCCGCTGAGGACGCGGCGTTCTTCGAGCACTCGGGCCTGGACTTCATGGGCATCGCCCGCGCCATGCTCGCCAACCTCAAGGCGGGGCGCATGGCGCAGGGCGCCTCGACGATCACGCAGCAGGTGGCACGATCGTTCCTCCTCACCCGGGAGAAGAAGCTCGCGCGCAAGATCCGCGAGGCCATCCTGAGTTACCGGGTGGAGAACTCCTTCAGCAAGGAGCACATCCTCTACCTGTATCTGAACCAGATCTTCCTCGGCCACGGCGCCTACGGGGTCCAGGCCGCGGCGCGGCTCTACTTCGACAAGGACGTCAACGAGCTCAACCTCGCGGAGTGCGGGATCATCGCTGGGCTTCCCCAAGCGCCGTCGAGCTACTCGCCCAACCGCAACTTCAAGGCCGCCAAGGCTCGCCAGCGCTACGTGTTGGACCAGATGGCGCGGCGCGAGTACGTCACCCAGGAGGAGGCTGACGCCGCCTACGAGCAGGACCTCGTCTTCAGCAAGAAGCGCGACAAGAACCTCGACCTCGCTCCCTTCTATGTGGAGCACGTGCGGCGCTATCTCTTCGACCGCGCGCAGGAGGCCGAGGCTCTCCAGGATTCGGACCCGGCCGCCTGGGAGGTCCACCCGTACGCCGGCTTGAACCCGCTGCGCTCCGCGCTCACGGTGACCATCCCCATCGATCTGGAGCTCCAGGCGGTCGCCAACCAGGCCATCGCCGACGGCGTGCGCCGCGCCGACAAGCGCATCGGTTGGCGCGGGTCGCCAAAGAACCTCGCGGCAGCCGCCGAGCGGGAGGCGGAGAAGACCGTCATCGACAAGGAGCGCACGCTGGCGCTGCGGCCGTATCACCCGGCGTTCGAGCTGCCCAAGGGCGCCGTTCCCGCCGATGTGCTGCCGCCGCTGCAGGAGGGCGAGATCACCCGGGGCGTCATCACCGAGCTCGGCAAGACCTGGGCGCTGTTCGATGTTGGCGCGAAGCGTGGGTTGATGCCGGTGTCCGAGTTCACGTGGTGCCACAACGTGAACCCCGAGGTGAACTTCAAGTACTTCAAGTGCCGGCGCTTCGACGACGTGCTCGCGGTGGGCGACGTCGTGGGCGTCAAGGTCCAGAAGCTCGACGAGACCTGGGAGAAGACGCTGCCCAAGGGGCACGCCGAACGAGAGACGCCCCTGGCGCGCCTGTCCATGGAGCAGGACCCGTGGCCCGAGGCTTCGGTGATGTCGATGCGCACGTCCGACGGCGCGGTGCTGGCGATGGTGGGCGGAAGCTCGTACGAGGGCAGCGAGTTCAATCGCGCGGTCCAGGCGCGACGCCAGGTCGGCTCGACGTTCAAGCCGCTGGTCTACGCCGCCGCGCTCGACCACGAGAAGAACGCGATGACGCCGTCGACCATCCTCGTGGATGCGCCGATCGTCGAGGCCATGTCAGGGGTGGGCGGCAAGCTGTGGAAGCCCGGCAACTCCGGTGGTGACTATCTGGGCGACACCACGTTCCGCCGTGGGCTGATCCTCAGCCGCAACATCGTCACCCTGAAGATCTGCCAAGAGATCGGGGTCGAGTACGCCCTGGAGTACGTGAAGCGATTCGGCTTCGACAGCCCGGTGGATCCGAACCTCGCGAGCTGCCTCGGGGCCTCGGCGCTGACGCTGCGTGAGATGGTCTCGGCCTACTCGGTCTTCTCCTCGCTGGGGACGCGCGTGGAGCCACGCTTCATCACCGAGGTGCGGGATCGTCATGGTGAGCTCGTCGAGCGGGTCGAGGCGAAGACGCACCCGGACACGATGGACCCCGAGACCGCGTACATCATGGTGAACCTCATGCAGGGCGTCGTGACCTCCGGAACCGCCCGAGCGGCGCTGAGCCTCGGGGTTCCAGTGGCCGGCAAGACCGGCACGACGAACTCGTACCGCGACGCGTGGTTCATGGGCTACACGCCGGACATCGTGACCGGCGCCTGGGTCGGCCTCGACGAGTTCAAGAGCATGGGTCGCGGCCAATACGGCGGCGAGGTGGCGCTCCCCATCTGGATGGACGTCATGGAGCACGCGCTGAAGACCTACCCGCCCGACAAGTACGAGCGACCTACGGGGATCAAGATGGTCCGGGTGGACTCGATGACCGGCAAGCTGGCGCGCTCGGGTTCGCCGGGCGTGATGGTTCCGTTCCGCAAGGGGACCGAGCCCGACGACGAGGCGCCCGCCAAGGGCGCGATGGATGCCGCTGACTTCCTCAGCGGGGAGTACTGACCGCTTGAGGAATCTTCCGCTCCTGTTCTGCGCCCTCCTCCTCCTCAGCTGCGACCCGTCGTCCGCCCAAGGCCCCGTGCCGTCGTGCGACCACGTGGTGAGCGGGATGACGCCGGAGGTAGGCCCGGTCGAGGGCGGCACCGAGGTGACGGTGAGCGGGACGTTCATCGCCAGCGATTCAGACCGTGATGTGCAGGTGCGAGTGGGCGCGGTGGACGCCCTGGTGCTCTCGATGAGCCGTGTGGGCTGTGAGACCTGCGATGCCTGCGCCAACGAGGCGCTCTTGTGCGTCACCTGCGACCGCGAGTGCCGGGGCCTCGAAGAGTTCACCGACGCCGCGGGTGTGGTGTGGAGCCAATCGGAGTGCCGGGAGACCCTCGTCTTCGAGACGCCGGCGGGCGCGCCGGGCCCCGCGCCGGTCCTGATCATCAACAGCCGTGGATCGAGCGACGACCTCGTGTTCACCTACGAGGGCGCAGGCGACGACGACGACTCCGCGGGCGACGACGACGACTCCGCGGGCGACGACGACGA
>Ga0222662_1000439_pt1 | contig 33906 bp, 32 predicted proteins | sample AntAcemetagen600_FD_179821 | JGI IMG/M metagenome (GOLD analysis project Ga0222662, IMG submission 179821) | Saline water microbial communities from Ace Lake, Antarctica - #600 | ecosystem: Environmental > Aquatic > Non-marine Saline and Alkaline > Saline | place: Antarctica: Ace Lake... | reverse complement strand
TTCGGCGATTTTGAAAGCCGATCCGTCTCTCAAAAAGTTACTCTAAAACTGCCTGCCCGGAGAAAGCCGATCAGAGTGCCTGAAACCATTCCTGAGACTTCTCGCCGATCAGGGGTATCGGTTGCTTTTTTTCCTGAGTCGCCCCTATGAGCCCTATAATCCAGAGAACAAAAGCGGCAATATAGCCGACCAAACCTACGATCCATCCAATAAATGGGATGATCATCACAATCCCGGAAGCAAGAAAGAGGAGCATGATTCCCAGAGATTGCCGAATATGAAAAGAACCATAGTCGCTTTTTGGGTTGTTCATGATGAGAGCGACGATCCAACCAATTAAGGTTAGGTAAGCGACAATACCGACAACCTTCGGGTCATAGCCGGAAGTCGGGGTGGGCGCAGGGGCAACCTCTTGCTGTGGAATCTCTTTGGATTGATCTTCTGGTGGTGGAGTTGGTTCTGTTGTCATAATGAAAAATATACAGCTCGATTCGAGCCAATCCAATAGTAAACGAGATAAAGAGACCGTGAAAATGGGCTTGGAATTTGAGTTGACCTGCAGCGGATTATCCCACTTGCTGTGGGGGATTTCAGAATTTAAGGATCTTATTCGATTGATCCAAATCAACACTAATTACCAGCAAACCAGTTTTCAGCGCACGTTCGGCCTTTTGTAGGCACGACGGCTTACTCAATTTTTACACTTTCGCCGAGGCTCCGGTTTGCCAGGTCATTCTGATTTCCAAACCGTTTCGTCGACGAATCCAACCTGATGGTTCGGGAAGCGCCGTTCCCAAACCATCCTCTCAAAATCCGGCGCATCATCAGACAAGGAATCAAAAGTGGATATCTACGTGGGAAATCTTCCCTACAACATCGACGGAACTGAGCTCGAACAGCTCTTTGGCGAACATGGAGCCGTTGAACGGGTTTACCTGATCACGGACCGTGAAACCGGACGCCCTCGCGGCTTCGGTTTTGTGACCATGAATAACGCGGACGAAGCCCATGCGGCTATCGAAGCGCTTAACGGCAAAGAAATTGACGGTCGCGCACTGAAAATCAACGAGGCTCGTCCTCGCGAAGAACGTGGCGGCGGCGGCGGCGGTGGTGAACACCGTGGCGGCGGCGGCGGCGGTCAAAACCGCGGCGGCGGCGGCGGCGGCGGTTTCCGCGGACGCCGATAGGTCCGATCCGAGAAATTTTCTTTCTCAACAACAAAGCCCGCGTCAGCGGGCTTTTTTTTGGACTGCACGGAAAGGGTCGAGTGCAAAGTAATGGTAAATGGTGCGGGCAGACGGAATCGAACCGACATCATCAGCTTGGAAGGCTGAGGTTTTACCACTAAACTATGCCCGCGGCAAAGAGAAGATCGTTGTAGGATTTGAAGTATTGTCAAGCCGCGAAGGGCTAGCGGGTCACCATTTCCGGGCATGAATTAAGTGAATGTTATGGACCCCTTCTGTTCTTCGAGTCGCCTTGTGGGGGACTGGGCTTCAGCGCTACACTGGAGTAAATGTGGGGCATGGCTTAAGCCTTGCTCATCGTATCGGCGGGAGGGGGAGTGTGTTGGCATCGCAGGATCGTAAGCGGCTTACTGCTGATCCATTCATCCGTCTCGAAGCCGGGGCTGAAGCCCCCTGCCTACATGGATACGGCGGCGCGGCGGCGAGCGCCGGACCCTACATGGATTGGACGGCGCGGCGACGAGCGCCGGACCTTACATGGATACGGCGGCGCGGCGGCGAGCGCCGGACCCTACGTGGAGTCCAAACGTCAAGATCCCACCCGTAGGGACCCGACCTTGTGTCGGGCAGTCTCCTGTCGAGCCCGACTCCCCATTACATAGAGAGACATCAAGGAACCTCTCTAAGGTGGGGCTGCGGGCTTAGAGCCCTTGCTTCTGTAGTTCTGCCTGAAGAGAGGTCTGGAAGGCTTGTATGTCGTCCTCGCCGGGTTGGTACCCTTCTTCGGCGGGCATTAGGCGCAATTGGCCCATCTGATCTAGCATCCAAGTAGCGGTCTTGCTGTCGGAAAAGGTGACGGATCCACTGACGACGGCACCGGGTTGGGTGATTTTATCAACGGATACGGAGACTCTTCCGGCTCCTGCAGAGGCATCGAATCCGGCATCTTCCAAATCAACTGGTTCCGGTGATTCTGTAGAAGTTTCTCCTGGAGTGCTTTGAGCCTCTTCTTTGGGCTTGGGCTCGTCCTTGTCTTTGAGTTCAACCTCAAGGTCTTCGACGAGGAAACGGGTTTCCATGTACGTCAACTTAATGCCGAGCTCGCTCGAGATTTTTCCCTGAATGACGGAGAGCGAGTCTCCCTCTTTTGCCCACTGAGTTACTTGATTTTTTTGTGAAGAGTCGAGTTCCATCATCACGATCTATTCTCAGAAAGCTGTTTCGTCAAATAGTCTATGCTCCGGCGCATGGTCGGATCCTGGTCCATCAAGTTCTCCACCGCCCGAATCGCGTTGATGACGGTCCCATGATCGCGGCCGCCGAATGCGTCGCCGATTTGCACAAGCGAATGATCGGTCAATTGGCGACTCAGGTACATGGCGACCTGCCTTGGGACTACGATCTTTGCGGGTCGACGACGACTGAGGAGGTCGGCGATCCGTAGATGATAGTATTCGGCGGTCTTTTTCTGAATCTTTTCAACAGTGACCTGATTGAAGAGCTCCTCTTGAAGAACATCGGAGAGTAATCTTTCCACGACCTCTACCGAGAGTGGATCGCGGATGAGAGCTGCATAGCCGGCAACTCGAGTCAGGGCACCCTCCATTCGACGGACATTGCGCGACACTTTTTCCGCGAGAAATTCAAGAACTTCCGGAGGTATGCGAACATCAAGGGTACGGGCCTTCTTCAATAGGATGGCAAGACGCGTGTCCAGGTCAGGGCATTGAATATCAGCTACGAGACCCCACTGGAAGCGGGATACCAGTCGACTCTCGAGTCGTGCAATCTCGCTGGCGGGTCGATCACTTGAGAGGACGATCTGTTTCTGGTTCTCAAACAACTCGTTGAAAGTGTGAAAAAACTCTTCCTGGATCCGTTCTCTGCCCGAAAGGAAGTGAATGTCGTCGATAAGAAGGATGTCTGCCTTGCGAAACCGCCTGCGAAAAGCGGTCAGTTTGTTTTCCTGGATCGCGGTGATAAACTTATTGGTAAACTTCTCGGTGGAGATGTAGCCAATCTTGGCATCCGGCTTGGCCGAAAGTACCTGATGGGCGATAGAGTGCATCAGGTGTGTTTTACCCAAGCCTGTTTCGCCATAAATGAAGAGGGGGTTGTAGGCTCTTGCCGGAGAATTCGCCACAGCTATAGAGGCTGCGTGAGCGAGTTGATTGCCCGAGCCAACGACAAAATTAGGGAAAGTGTTCTTCGGGTTGATACCCGAATAAGTGGCGTTGGGAACTGTTTCGGGTACGCGGTTGCGGTCCACAACTCTTTTAGTGGGTTCCTTGGTTTGAGCAGGATTCTTTCGCTTCGTGGTTTTTTGCTCCAGATCGAGAACTTCGATGCTGACATCGCGTTTCCCGCCAAAAACTTCTGCAATTTCTGCTTTGATAACTTCCAGGTAGTTGTCTTTGAGCCAGATCGAAACGAAATCGTTGGGCGCGAGAATTTGTACACGATCATTCGTCGCTTCGCCCAGAGAGAGAGGTTTAAACCACATCTCAAAAATATCTGGATTTAGGCGGTTGCGGAACCGTTCACTGGTCTCATTCCAGAGGTGGGTCATTTGGGAGGCTGCGGGCATTAGGAAACGGTTTTGACGAAAATTGTTAACAGGTTAAGGCGATGGTGCAGAGGATCTGCTCAAAAATGTAAAGTGCTGAAAAAGAGGAGGATCGAGTGGATAGGGAAAAACTGTCTCAGTCATATGAAACAGTCGGGTGAGGGCTGATCAAAGATCTGTAAGTCTTTTTCTAGTAATGTTTAATGGATTTTTAGCGGAAGGTTTCTTGCGTGGAGGAGGTGGTTTTAATTGAAAAAGATTACTGGGTAACCTGATTGCAGCAGGTGACTGGTAGTTGTCATACAACTCATCATTCCACTCCATTCAAACGAAGCAAGAGGAAGTTACGCACAAGTTATTCACAATGGTTCTGCGCATAAGTTTTTTAATTTTTCTATTGATCTGAAGACCCCTGACCCCGCAGTTACAGTGTCTAGTGAGAAGAGGAGGGTTTTTCACAAAAGAATACCCCAAATTATACCCAGCCGCCTCATGGAAATCAGAGAACATTTCCGGTCATTTGCCGAATTAAACGTTCGTTGAATTCTTTTGCTGCATCATGGCCCAGTGTTCGGAGTGCTTGAACCATGGCAGCAACCTCAACCAAGCGAGCCATATCACGTCCGGGTCTTACCGGAATCGTGCTGTGGGGTATTTTTTGCCCAAATATATCCATGCTATCCTGATCCAAGCCGGTTCGGTCCTCAATAATGCCCGGACTCCACGTGACGAAGGTGATGACGAGGTCCAGGCGTTTTTCCAATCGGACGGAGTGAACGCCAAAAAGCTTGGCGACATCAATGATGCCAATCCCGCGGCACTCCATATAGCCACGACTCAGTTCAGAACTACTGCCAACGACTTCATGATCGCGGAGGAGTCGCAGGTGGGTAAGGTCATCGGCAACCAGGCTGAACCCTTTCTCAATGAGGGCCAAGGCGCACTCGCTCTTTCCGATGCCGCTTTCCCCGCGCAAAAGAGTGCCGACACCACGGATGTCCATGAGCGTGCCGTGAATCGACTTCCTGGGAGCAAATCGCTCTTCCAGTATAAGAGTGGCCTCGGTTGTGAGGGTCTTGGATTTGAGAGTAGACCGAAAGAGCGGTATCTTGAATTCTTTCGCGATCTTCAAGAGCACGGGGGTGGGTGCCAAGTTTCGGCTGATGAGGATGCAGGGAATGTGTTTTTTAGCGATTTTACAAAGCACATCCTCGATCTCTTTCGGATCGCTGTCGCGGATGTGCCCCATCTCGCCGGCTCCAAAGAGTTGTATGCGGCGGTGAGCGAAAAAGCGAAAATACCCGGTTAGTGCAAGGGCAGGGCGATTGAGGCTCTTCTCCCCAATGATTCTGTCGAGGCTTTCTTCCCCGCAGATGAGTTCCAGTTTGAGTGGATCACGGCACGATTCGTAAAACTCCCGGACCGAGATACTTTCTATAATTTTCTCCGGCACATTCATCTGCCATTAGAGTTGCCTGAGTCGCAGAGGGTTGCCAGCTCAAAGCGCTATTCTCTTTTATAATAATAGGACACGGGCGCAAACAATCCAATCACCGTGGGGTATGCCTTTAGGCTTACCCTTCGACCCGTCGGAGGGGCGGGCTACTGTCTGCCGGCGATCTCTCGGTCTCGCCAAAGGAGTTCCGCTCCAATCGGTCAACTGAGAAGCCGCAAACACCGGGTGCTGAAGAGCCCCAACCACAGTTGGGTATGTCTCGCCACGAAATTAATTTTGCGATGGGTCTACGCCCGGAAACCTTCACCGAGGTAGAATTTGCGGGCCGACGGGTCGTTGAGGAGTGTTTGCCGGTCGCCTTCGCAGAGCACTTTCCCTTCATAGAGAAGATACGAGCGGTCGGTTATTTCCAAAGTTTCCCGGACGTTGTGATCTGTAATTAAAATCCCAATACCAATATTTTTCAAGTCGCGGATAACCGACTGAACATCATCGACACTGATCGGATCGACACCGCTGAAAGGTTCGTCCATGAGGAGAAAGTCCGGTTTGGTCGCGAGAGCCCGGGCAATCTCCAATCGCCTGCGTTCCCCTCCGCTCAGGGTATACGCTTTCTGATGTGCGATTTTCTCGAGTCCGAATTGCGAGAGTTTTTCATCGGCCTGCGCTTCCCGGTCCTTTTTCGCAAGCGGCATGGTTTCCAGTACGGCAAGGAGGTTTTCGCGCACGGACATTTTTCTGAAAACAGAGGCTTCCTGCGGGAGGTAGCCAATCCCTTGACGCGCCCTTTTGAACATGGGAAGAGTCGTTACGTCATCACCGCGGAGAAGGATGCGCCCGGCGGTCGGTTGGATTAGGCCGACAATCATGTAAAAGGTAGTTGTTTTACCGGCACCGTTTGGGCCGAGAAGGCCGACGATTTCGCCCGCGGCAACCGAGAGCCCTACGTCGCTGACAACGCGCCTCTTGCCAAAATCCCTGGTCAATCCTTCCGTGCGGATGGATCGTTCTTTTCCACCCTCACTCACTGGAATCTGTTCTTCTGATTGCATCCATAGAGGGTAGTTCAACCTGTGGCTGAGTGCCATCCGGTCCGGGTTCTACCGAAATTCTGCGGTCGGCTCCCCGCAAGATCATGCGATATCCGGTAACGGTTCCTCTTCCGTCACGCACGACCGGGCTTTCCTCGAGAACGACTTTGTCCTCCGTCGGATAAATGAGTGCTTTTCCGGCGGTGGCGATTCGTTCGCCTTGGCTGATCCGCACATTTCCCGTCGCTTCGATGACGGAGATGGCGCCGAAATCGTCTGTTCCGCCCGAATCCGTGCGTACCTCCATCCTTTCACATTCGGCGGTAAAGTCTTCTCCGCGGATGGTTACGTCTCCAATAAAAAGGAAGCGGTTGCCTGCCTCGGTATGAGAGACCTCAAGGCGATCACTGGAGATAACTGTTTTCGCGGATGTTTCCCCGGCTGCTGGTTTGGCAGGAATATCCTCTTCCGCAGCAAGGGAGAGACCGCCGCTGCTGGAGAGTATGGCAGTGAGCAACAGGGATACAAGTGGACGAGGAAATGTCATTGCGCGTGAATTCAGCGCTTATTTAAGAATCCGGTCGATGGCGTCGTCAAACGTAACCTTGGCATCCTTTCGGATCTCGATCCGTTTATCGTTTCCCAGCCATTCCCAATTCTTTCCCTCGACTTCGAATCCAGAGCCTTGGACAAACAAAAGGCCCTCGCCGGAAGCCGTATTGTCTTCGACGTAAATGTGAGCCATCGGACTTCGCAAAACGGTGTCTTCTCTATCGTCCGTTGAAGTAATGGAGAGCTGCATTTCAATGACCTGAATAATGTGTTGGTTAACAAAGACGGCTTCCTTTCCGGATAAGTCCCAAATGCGCAAGCCGCGGTCATTGAACTTGCGAAAGGTGAAGGACTTGACCTCGGCATCTGGTTTTATCTCGGAGCGAAGCGAGAGGGGCAAACAAGTGGCTGTGAGCAGACAGCAAATAATAGGGTACAAAAATGACTGTCTATGCATGAGAAGAATCCTATCGGATTGAAAAGGAATGGCAACGGTTGGTTTGCTCATTTGTCGGGAATCTGGCAGGATACCAATATGGATGACATCGGAACATTACGGCAGGAGTATAGCCAGGCGGGATTGAACCGCGAGGAGCTGGCTCCAAACCCCCTCGCGCAGTTTCGCACTTGGTTCGACCAAGCCCGCAACTCGGGGATAGAGGAGCCCAATGCCCTCTCGTTGGCGACGGTCGATGCAGAGGGCCGTCCCTCACAACGGATGGTCCTTCTCAAGGCATTTGACGAAAAGGGGTTGGTCTTTTTTACGAATTATCGAAGTCGCAAGGCCAGCCATTTGGCTGCTAATCCCGCCGGATCGATCCTTTTTCCTTGGGTCCAACTCGAGCGGCAATTGATCGTGGAGGGAGACTGCGAGAAAATTTCGACGATGCAGTCCCTGCGCTACTTCACGAGTCGACCGCGGGGGAGTCGCTTGGGTGCCTGGGTTTCCGACCAAAGTTCCGTGATTTCTTCCCGCAAAATTCTGGAAATAAAATTAGAGGAGATGAAGCGCAAGTTTGGCGATGGGGAAATTCCCCTGCCGGATTTCTGGGGTGGATTCCGTCTCAAGCCGAAGCGCTACGAATTCTGGCAGGGTCGGCCAAACCGTCTCCATGATCGATTTGAGTATCGGCAGACAGAGGACGGTGCTTGGGAAATTGAGCGCCTGAGTCCCTAAGCCGTCCGCATCTGGCGGAGAGCCTCATAGACAGCAATCCCCACGCTAGTGGCTAGATTGATGGAGCGGAGGTCGCTTCGCGGATGGGGGATTCGAATGCTTTGCTCGGGTCCAATTGTGTTGTGGATTTTTTCGGGGCAACCATGGCCCTCGTTTCCAAATAGTAACAGATCTCCGGGCGAGAACGAGGCATCCCAGAAACTCCGGGTGGCTTTGGTGGTAAATAACCACATTCGACGCCCGTCTTCGGCGGTGCGGAAATTCTCCCAGTTCTGGTGCTCGTGGATATCCAGCGATTTCCAGTAGTCCATACCGCTCCGGCGCAGATGGCGGTCGGTTATCGTGAAGCCGAGGGGGTGGATCAGATGCAAACGAGCCCCTGTTATTGCGCAGAGACGGCCTACATTTCCCGTATTTTGTGGGATTTCCGGGCAGTGTAAAGCAACGTGGAGTGGGGGTTCATTCATTGTCCAGCACGATGGCTCCGCCATTGTCCGCAGTCAGGTTATGCATGCGGCAAGGGATCTGGTTGGCCCGGTAGACGGATTCCATCGCCTCTCTCACCTCGAGTGCTTTCTCCGTCGGCGAGGCGCAGACTACGCTCGAGCCACTGCCGCTCAGCCATCCTGCGTACGCGCCCGCACTGACACCTGCCTCAATCGCTTCGTCCACAAAAGGATTGAGAGCGCGGCGGAAAGGTTGGTGGATGCGATCTTCCGTGCTCCCGCGGAGTCGTTCATAATCGGCCTTTGCAAAGGCGGCGACGAGATAGGCCAGACCGTTGAGACTCGAAACAACTTCGCTGAAGTCGAGAGACTCCGGTAAAACGGCGCGAGCATCGGGCGTCCGTACCCTGATTTCCGGGGAGGCAACGACCAGGCGCAGCGAATCCTCGATTGGGAATCGGAAAGAATCGACATACTCTCTCGCGACCGGATCGAGACGGGAGACGCAGAATCCGCCCCGAACCAGAGCACAAACATTGTCTGGCGCGTTGTCCAAGCGGGCAAGAATTCGAATCGCCTCGTGTTCTCCTATCGGGTTGCCGTGCAGGTGGTTGAGTGCGAGAAAGACACCCCCAAGAACAGTGGAACTGGAACCCAAACCTCGTTCCGGAGGGATTTCCCCCCAGAGCTCGAAATCGAAACCCGTCGCGGTCTTTCCTGTAGAGGAGAAAAAAGCATCGGAAGCTAAACGAACCATTTCCTCCAAGCCGGTTGCATCCCCACCGGAGACGTGGATCTCCCTATCATCCCGAAGAGTCAGTCGGCAGAAGTTGTACAGTTGGAGTCCAATGCTCAAAGCATCGAACCCGGGACCACAATTTGAGGTGGAGGCGGGCAGACGCAGTTCTACAAAATTCTTATTCATGATTTTATCCGTGTCTTTGGAAATCCCGCACGGCACGATTTGCTTCGCGATCGGCTTCTTTCTTTTTCAATGTTTCCCGTTTGTCGTGAAGTTTTTTTCCCGATGCCACTGCGATTTCCACTTTTAAATTACCCTTGCGAAAGTAGAGCCGCAGAGGGATGACTGTTTTTCCTCCCATCTGGACTGATTCGCGGATTTTTCGGATCTCCCGCTTATTGAGGAGTAGCTTTCTCGGTCGCCGGGGCAGATGGTTGTTTTCGTTTCCAAACGCGTATTCCTCAATATGAGCGTGATACAAGTAGGGCTGACCCTTGTCAAAGCGAACGAAGGATTCCTGAATTTGCGCTTTCCCGAGCCGAACTGATTTTACCTCGGTTCCCTGAAGGACTAATCCCGCCTCTAGGCGATCATGAATATGATAATCATGAAAAGCCCGGCGGTTGCGGATTTCAACGGGTTCTTGAGTTTTAGTGCGGGCCACGGGTTGCGTTTAACGTACGACCCGAAAAGAAAAAAGCGGGATTGTTCCCGCTTGCGATAGAGTTCGCCGACCGGACGTAATCCGGCTTACTGGCAACCTCAGGCTTTTTCTGCGTCTGGGTCGAAAAGTTGGTAGCTGATTTTGTCGTCAATGATTTCGCGAAGTGCGACATCTTCCGGATCCAGTCGTTCGAGGGATTCAACAAGTGGTTTAAACCCGCTCTTTAACTGCTTCACGCGGCGTGATACCACATTAACCAGTATGTTCGGATCTGGAATTTTCTTGCGGGCTGCTTTTAGGTAGTCGTCTCTCACGGTTGGATCGTTGTTTGGAATCAGGGAAAACAAATTAAAATGAAGAGTTTTCAGACGGATGCAAGAGCTGAATTGAAGTGTTTCTATTCTGGTTATTCGCGGATTTGAGGAGTTTGGGATTGGAAGTTCGTGCTTTTCATTCGTGGCGTGTTCGCTCGCGAACGCCTGCGTGGTCCTTCCGACTGACTCCAGCGCTGGCGCTCGCAAGCGAGCACGCTAGTGTGAGATCATGAATTTCCAGCCCATGGGGCATATGCAAGTAGAGCACAGCAATCTGTCTGTGCGCACAAACCGGATCCAAAATAGAAGAAATTTCTGTCCGATTTCGGTTAAGTCCCTTAAATTCCTCTCGTCTTTGCTGGGGATGGGCTCATACAAATTGGCATCATGGAGCTGGTATTTTTAGGGACGGGAACCTCGCAGGGAGTCCCGATGATTGCACAACCGGAAGGCCTCTGTGATTTGGAAAACCGCCGGAACTGGCGAACGCGCTGCTCAGTTCATGTCCGCCTGGGGAAGACGAGAATCCAGGTGGATGCGGCTCAGGAATTTCGGCTTCAGTGCATCGAGAACAATATTCCTGCGGTGGATCTTTTTATCCTTACCCATGGTCACGCGGACCATATCTTAGGGATGGATGATTTGCGGCGGTATTGCGATATGCGCGATGGGGAGGCACTGCCAGTCTACGGAACCGAAGAGGGGTTGCAGCGCATCCGCGCGATTTTCCCATATGCCGTTCGTGATCGCGCGATCGTGAGGGGGTATCCCGCCTTTTCGTTGCAGGACATGCCCAAGGAATTGGAAGTTCCCGGTGGAAAGATCACGGCAACAAGACTTCCGCACGGCCCAATTGAGGTTCTTGGACTCGTCTTTGAGGAAGAGAATCGGAAAATCGCCTACTTTACGGATTGCTCCTCCATCACCGAGGAAGCCTGCAATTTGGCAAAAGGAGCGGATTTGGTGGTGCTGGATGGTTTGCGGCAGAAGCCTCACCCCTCCCACATGACGATTGATCAAGCGGTGGAAGAGGCGCAGCGAATCGGAGGAGTTCAGACCTTGCTCACGCACATGACCTGCTCAGTAGATTATGAAACGGTCAGTGCGAATCTCCCATCCGGGGTAGGTCTGGCTTACGACGGACTGCGAGTCGAGGTGTAGTGTCGGGTGCCGCACCCCAATTTTCTTTTCGACTGGTGCTTGCAATTTCAGCGAAAGCCCAAAGGCTGCTGATCTTGTGGATAAAGAGATCTTAATCGGACTGACTTGGGTCATTTTTCTCGGAACTTTCGCTCAGTGGTGCGGTTGGCGATTCCAGATTCCATCTATCCTCCTCTTATTGACTTTCGGGCTCATTGCAGGGCCGGGGATTGGACTGCTCAATCCAGATGAGCTATTTGGGGATCTTGTCTTTCCGGTGGCTTCGATCGCAGTCGCCATAATTCTCTTTGAGGGGGGACTCTCCTTAAACCTCAAGGAATTTCGACAGAGCGGATCGATCATCTTGCGATTGATTACCTTGGGCGGCTTGGTTTGCTGGCTGTTGTCGGCCTTTTTTGCATGGCTTCTTCTGGATCTACCGAAGGAGATTGCGGCTTTATTCGGAGCCCTCCTGGTGATCACGGGTCCGACAGTGATCGGGCCTATGCTGCGCCAGATTCGGCCACGGGGTCGAATCAGCCACATTGTTAAGTGGGAGGGGATACTAAACGATCCGGTCGGGGCCATTCTAGCTGTCCTCATTCTCGAGACCGTCTTATCAGGGAGACTAGGCTCTGCCCCTTCAACTTTCTTGAGCGGAATAGCCATAACTCTTGGAGTCGGTGTCATCGGGGCTGTTTTGGGAGCATTCGTCCTGATTTTCGCGATGCGTCATCGCTGGTTGCCGGACTTCCTGCACATACCGGTAACGCTCACGGTTGTTATCGCACTGAATTCCGTTTCAAATCTCTTTCAGGAGGAGGCGGGTCTGGTCTCAGTTACGTTGCTCGGAATCATTTTGGCCAACCAGCGCACTTTCCCGGTCAAGCACATCATCGAGTTTAAGGAAAACCTGCAGATTCTTTTGATCTCTGGCCTCTTCATTGTTCTCGGTGCCCGTGTCGAAGGGGATACGCTGTTGCAAGTTGGCTGGCAAAGTCTCCTTTTCCTCATTGTCTCCATCGCTATTATTCGACCGCTGACCGTGATCGTCTCGACCGTTGGGACCCAGTTGAATTGGAAAGAGCGCTTTTTCCTCATGCTGATGGCTCCCCGTGGGATTGTGGTGACCGCTTTGGCCTCGGTTTTTGCCTTTCGTCTTATCCAATCGGGAAATCCGGCCGGCGAGCGGATGTTTGCCGAGATTTTATTTGTGATCCTCGGAACGGTCCTTTTCTACGGGATTGCCGCCTCGGTCTATGCGCGGAAGGTTCAAATCGGATCCGCCAATCCGAATGGAGTTGTCTTTGTGGGCGCCCATCCCTGGGCCCGAATGTTAGGCGTAGCGCTGAAGAGGAACAACATATCAGTCGCAATGATAGACTCCAACGGGAGTCATATTGCCGCCGCGAGAGAGGCAGGCCTCATTGGGCACCAAGGGAATATTCATTCTTCCGAGTTTCTGGAGGAGATTGATTTCGCTGATCTGGGCCGAGGCTTGGCCTTGACGGCAAATAGTGAAATCAACGCCTTCGCTGAACTCGCTCTGGGCAAGCATCTGGGGAAGACGCATGTTTACCACTTGGCGACAGGTGAAGCGGGCGGAAAAGCCCGTGGCGCGTCCGCGGAGCGGCAGCAGAATGTTCTCTTCGATGCAGGAGCGACCTTTGAGCGGATTGAAAAAGAGTTCTACTCGGGAGCCGTTGTCCGCGAGGTTGTTTTGGAGAAAGACTGGGATCCAGATAAGGCAGTTGATGTGGATGGATATCTCCTGGCCCTCTTCTCCATTGGCGAAAGCGGACAGTTGCGGGTGTTTTCCTCGCGTAGCACTTTTATCCCGAAAGCCGGAACCAAGGTTCTTGTCTTATCCCGCCCGGGTGCTGGTAAGGTCGAATCGCCTTTGAAAACGGACGACTCTGAAAAATGAGCAAAGATCTCGGCACACGAGAAAATGAGATAGAAGGTCTGCGGGAGCGCATCCGGCAACTGGACGAGCAATACTACCGGGATGCAACGCCCGAGGTCTCGGACCGTGAATACGACCGCTTGAAAGAGCGGTTGGTCGAGCTGGAAAAGACATCCAACGAGGAAACACCGGACGATTCCCCAACCCGCCATGTGGGCGACGATCGCCAGGAGGGTTTTGAGAGCTACCAACACCGGGAGCCGATGCTCAGTCTCGACAACACCTATAATCGAGAGGATCTCTTTGCCTTTGATCAGCGCCTTTGCAAGCGATTCGAGGTCGAAAATTTGGCGTATACGGTTGATCCAAAGATCGACGGACTCGCCATCAGTTTGACGTACAAAAAAGGTGAACTCGTCCGCGCAGTAACCCGCGGGAATGGAACCGAGGGGGACGTCGTAACCGCAAATGTGCGGACCATTGAGGCGCTGCCTTTGTCGCTCGGTGAGAAAACCCCTCCTGATGTGATCGAATTGCGGGGTGAGATTTACCTGACCAATGAAGAATTTCTCCGCATCAATCGAGAACGGGAGGGAAAAGGGGAAGCGCTTTATGCAAACCCCCGAAACCTCGCAGCGGGCACGGTCAAACAACTGGATTCGCGAGTCGTCGCCCAGCGTAAGTTAGCCATCGTGGTCTATGGGCTCGGATACTGTGATCCCGATTTTCTGAAAAGTCAGGGTGAATTGCAGGATTGCCTTCTGAAGTGGGGTCTTCCGGTGGTGGAGCGCTATTGGAAAGTCCACGGGATAGATGCGGTATGGGAGGCTATCGAGGAGTTGGATTCAACAAGGGTTACGTTCTCCTACCCGACGGATGGAGCCGTAGTGAAGCTGAACGAGCGCTCGCTGCAAAAGAAGGCCGGGCGAACCGCCAAGGCTCCCCGCTGGTCCATCGCCTACAAGTTTGAGACCGAGAAGGCGGAAACCACCCTGCGCACGATCGGCCTGCAAGTCGGGCGAACCGGTGCGGTGACTCCGGTCGCCCATCTCGATCCGGTCGAGTTGGCTGGAACAACCGTTTCGCGGGCTACCCTGCACAACGAAGACGAGATTCGACGCAAAGATATTCGGGAGGGTGACCGGGTATTGGTCGAGAAGGCCGGCGAAATTATCCCGCAGGTGATTTCTGTGAATTTAGACCATCGCCCGGAGGATTCCAAACCCTTCAAATTTCCCGACCACTGCCCGGATTGTGGAACCGGATTGACGCGACTACCCGACGAAGTAGTATGGCGCTGTCCCAACGCCGCCTGTCCACCGCAGGTTCGTCGGCGAATCGAGCATTTCGCATCCCGGTCTTGTATGGATATTGAAAATCTCGGGAAAGCGGTGGTCGATCAACTGGTTTCCCGGGAACTCGTTCATACCCTGGCCGACCTCTATCGCTTGCGGATGGATGACCTCGTCGGCTTGGATAAGTTTGCTGAAAAGTCATCCGAGAATCTGGTTCGCGCCATTGCGGCTAGCAAGGATGCGGAGGTTTGGAGACTCCTGCACGGATTGGGTATTCCCAACGTGGGTTCGGGCTTGGCCAAGGATCTGATCCGGAATTTTCAGGGACTGGATGCCCTCATGGAGGCGGACGAAGAGACTCTCGAGAACGTGGATGGGGTCGGCGGGATTCTGACAGCCAGTATCCGGAGCTTTTTTGCCGAGGCAAAAAACCGGGAATTGGTGGAAGAATTTCGAGAACTGGGACTGCGATGGAAGGAAGAGGGTTCGGCAACTGACGAGGTGGGTTCTAAACCGTTGGAAGGAAAAACCTTTGTGCTGACCGGCTCGCTACCCACCCTCACCCGCGACGAGGCGACTGTCTGGATTGAAGAGAAGGGCGGGCGGGTGACCTCATCGGTTAGCAAGAAGACGGATTACGTCGTCGCCGGTGAAGAAGCCGGGTCGAAACTCGCGAAAGCGGAAAAGCTAGGGGTCGCCGTTCTGGATGAGGCATCACTGTTGGCTCTGGGATAAGCCGTCGGCCAACTTAACCCAGTTCGAAAGAGGTCACTCCAAAGATTCCATTCAGATCCAACGTGGGAGCTTCGCCGCGATACATGCGTGCGGTTTCAAATACAGGATTCATTTGGTAACGGGCAGCTAGCGCCAGGGCTTCCTTGTTGATTTCCGGGGTGTCGAGGAATAAGCGTGCACCGCTCGGAATCCCCGATTGCAGCCCGACGAAGAGTCGCTCCGCATCGGTAGAAATTGTGGCGAAGAGGGGACCGATTTTCCAGCCGTTGCGACACTGGCGAATGACTCCGTAGCCAGTCAGGTCTCCCCGCGAGTCGATGGCTGCCAGGGCAGTACCATGAGCGGGTTGAATCCACGAATGGAGAAAAGGTTGTCGACCGGCGGGAAAAAACGGGCGGTCCAGTTTTTCAATTGCGGCAAATGGAAGATTCTCCAAAGGAACCAGTGAGGAGCCTCGTTGCGCGTCGGCGAGAACCTTGCCTTCCTGTCGTATATTTCGATAAGCCAGATCAAATCCGGATTTTTTATAGTTGGATTGTTGGTCGACGACGCCGTCCAGACCGATCGTTCGGTTGCCTGCGAGTTGTATGGCAGCATTCCATATTTTCAAGCCATAGCCCTGTCCGCGGAAGTCGGGTCGGACGATGTAGAAGCCGAGAAAAGAAAAGGTAGAGTCGTAGCGCACATTCGAGATGACAGCTGCGGGGTCATCGCCGATGCGCCCCACCAAAAATGCATCGGGATCGATGGTGCGAAATTTTTCCGCGTCATCGATTCCCGGATTCCAACCCTCTAGAGCAGCCCATTCCACCGCGATTTCCATATCGGAGACGCCCATGGGAGAAATACTAAAATTTGGTAATGACATGGTGGTGCGAAGCGGAATGCCGACCAGCTCAAACTAAACTCGGGACCTGCTAGTCTACGAGGAGCCGAAAGGGTCAGGCCTTTGAATCTGTCGGGAGATTTGCGCCCAAATTCACTGCGGTTTCGGCAGCTACCGGGTCGGCGGTTTTCTCGATCGGTTTGGGGCTTTCTGCTTTGATATGAGATTCTTCGTCCGGATTTTTTGGGAGGTAGCTGGGAGAAACCGCCCCGCCCGAAATGATTAGCTTCATCCCATCGGCGACCGTCATCTGGAGGGGAATAATTTCCTGGGTGGGAATCATGAGGAGGAACCCGCTGGTAGGATTTGGAGTTGTCGGGACGAAAATGTTCGAGAGATGCATTCCGGTTTTCGCTTGTACTTCGCCTTTGCTCTCGCTGGTTCGAAACCCGAGAACCCAGGATCCCTTGCGAGGGTATTCAACGAGGACAACCTCCTGAAAAACAGCTTTCTGTTGTTGGCTGAAAGTGTCGACGATTTGCTTCACTGTACGATAGACAGTATTCACAAAGGGCAAGCGGTTTAATATCCTCTCAACGCCTGAAATCATCAAACGGCCCAAAACGTAACGGGAGAGGAAGCCGAGCCCGATGATGAAGACAATCAGGGCAAATAGTGAGACGACGTTGAGGAATGTATTTACAAGGGTAAAACTTCGGATGTTTTCATCAATATACCAAAAAAATACTTCGCTGGCGGGGACACCAATTTTGATGATGATGAAGTTGACGACGATATACGTCACCCCCAGTGGCAAGAGAAGAACGAGGCCGGTTAAGAAGGCATTGCGTAAATTCCGGAACATAAAGGAAAGAATTGGGTGCTAGCTGGAAGAGTCAATGAGGGAGAGAAAAACCAGGAATATCTGTGTTTTTCCGGAGGGTGAGCAGTGCCTCATGTTCACCCTTGCGCATCCGTAAACGGGTTTCTTCCGATTTGTCATCATAACCCGATAGGTGAAGCCAGCCGTGTGCCAGATAGAGGAGAATCTCTTCAGAGAGAGTCACGCCATGCTCTTCATGCACGGCTTCGGCGCGTTCGACACTGACGCAGATCTCACCCGCTTCGCCGAAATCGGAATCTCCGGGGAAGGTAATCACATCCGTCGGGGTGGAATCGCCAAGATAAGTGCCGTGCAATTCGCTGATTTCCTCGTCGCCGAGAAACACTATCGAGAGGTCACCTTCCGGTATAGCGAACCGCGGATCACCATCAAGATGACGCAGGCAACGTTCTACCGCTGCTTCGTTATAAACCAACCGGCTACACCTGCTGGTTATCTGAATCTCTCTCTTCATGATTGGCCGCAGTAGCACCTTGTGGGGCTGGATTGGTTTTCTCCTTTTTCGCATTCTTGTCTTCCGGGGGGTAGGCGATGCGGGAGTGGAGACTGTTCAAAAGAGTGCGGCTAAAGCTCTTTTTAATGATAGCGATTTGTTGCAAAGTGAGCGGGCACTCGTCCAGTTGGCTGTCTTCGATCCTACTTTGAAACATGCGATCGAGTAGTTCTCCCACGCTTTGAGCGTTCACTTTTTTGAGAGATCGGCTGGCCGCTTCGATTGAATCGGCGAAGAAGACAATCGCGCTTTCCACGAAGTTTGGCTTCGGGCCATCGTAGCGGTATGTGTTTTCCTCAACGGTCTCAGCGCTCAGGTCAGAAAAGAGGGGGATCTGGCTTCGTTCGCGGCGATTGATGGCTTCCTGGTAAAAATACTGGATCAAGCTGGTGCCGTGGTGTTGTCGGATGATGTCCACAAAGACCTTGGGGAGCTTATACTTGCGGGCCAGCTCGACGCCATCTTTGACGTGACGTTTGATGATCACGGCAGCCATCGACGGTTTTTGCTCGATGAGCGGGTTTCTACCGTCCCGCTGGTTTTCGGTGAAATATTCCGGTTTCACCATCTTTCCGATATCGTGAAAAAGGGCGCAGGCTCGGCAGGTGAGGGGATTAGCGCCAATTTCAGCAGCAGCATTCTCGGACAAGCTAGCGACCATCAGGCTGTGATGATACGAGCCGGGAGCCTCCTCTTGCATGCGACGGAGCAAGGGGTGATTGAAATCGGTGTATTCGAGAAGTGTAATGTCGGTGGTGTAGTTGAAAAGCTTCTCCAGCAGGGGGAGGAAACCGAGAATCACCACACCGGTAACCGAGGCTGAGATGAGGGCTGCGGCGGTTTGCCGGCCCATTTGCGCGAGTTCCGCATCCAGCAAGATCCCGTGTAAAATGATGAATCCGGAGAGCGTGATCCCGGAGAAAAAGGAGGCGCGGACCACATTGGTGCGGAGGCGAATGTTGTGACAGAGAAAGATGCCGATCAGAGAAGAAATGATTCCAGCGAGAAAGAGGAACGTGGTCTCCCCAAGCATAATTGCGAACACGGCTGCGATGACAAAGGCAGTCAGTGCACCGAGCATGGGTCCGAGGAGAATTCCCACTGTGATGGGTCCAAATGCGATGGGAGCTGCGTAGGGTAAAATTCCAAGAATCCGGTGATCGCCGCCAAAAATGTCCGAATTTCCGAGATAGAGGACGAAACGGAATATAGCGAGATTTACCAGAATAAGGAGAGCAATCGTTCCCAGTTTGCGGGTATCGTTGGCTAGCTGCGGGGAAGCGAGTTGCACCAAAAGGACCGCAGTGAGCAAAACCATCAACGTAAGCAAAGTCCTTTGCTGAAAGGTAGGATCGAGGAAGAATTGGTTGGCTGCCCGGGAGCTTTGTTCCTGGCGGTATTGGACCAGTTTTTCATAGGCGAGGGCCGATACGGGAATCCCCGGCTCGATGATAGTTGCACCTTTCCGTACTTCGACAAAGACGGCGTCCACTTTCACGGCGGCTGCATCCCGTCGGGCGCGGGTTTGTTCCGCGTCGAATTCGAGGTTGGGAGTTACTCCAACGCTGAGAATTTCATAAAGGGAATCGAATATTTCATCGGTTGTATCGAGGCTCGCCAGTTCGTTTCTCAGGGACACCTTGGCGTCGTATGATCGCTGAATCTCGACGCGGGTGATTTCTCCGTCTCCCGTTTGAACGGGGATGATATTAAAAGAACCGATTCCGGAAAAGTTGGAATCATCTTCCGCTATAATCCCGTTCAGGTAGATTTGGCCAAGACTGTCTATTGCTTCTTGAAGCAGGCGGTTCCGCTGAGCGGGAGAAGTCTCACTGAGGAATTGGATGGATTGCTTCAAGGGTAGGTCAATCTCCCTTGCTTCCGAAAATTCGGTGACAAAGGCCTCAATGGCTTTCAGGCGGTTGGCTGGTTCCAGACTAATCAGGCTTTCCTCGAATTCCGCGAAGTCGAATTCGAGTGCATTGAGTGAGCGGGAGAATTCATCAAAAGGCTCTTTATTGACCTCATAATACGGGGGGATGCGCTCTCGGGCGAGGGAGATTTGGCGCTGGGTCAGCACATCGCTTTCAAAAGCGAAGGAAAAATCAGTCACGACCCGGTCGCGGGCTACCTGATCGCGCGCGATCCGAGGGTCGCTTTGCGTCAGTCCGGCAAATGCGATCAAGACGATGAGTGCGGTAAAACCGACGAAGCCTCCAAACCATAGAACGGCCGAGCGCAGAGGAATAGAGCGGGGTTCGTTCGGTCCCAGGTTTCGCCTGCGCTGAAGCGGTGAAGTATGGCGGTCTCTTTTAAATTTACGGAACATTCCAGTGAAAGATATGTGGTTTCTTTAATTCCGCTCGTGGGTAAGCGGGTAATCAGCCAAAAGAAGTAGGCTGGGCCTCGGCGGTGTCATTTTCGTAGGCCTGAATGATACGTTGAACAAGAGGATGCCTAACAACATCGACGCCGTCGAATTCAAAAATAGAGACACCTTTGACCCCGGTGAGGATCTGGACGGCCTGTTTCAAGCCGGATTTTTTGCTCCGAGGTAGGTCCACTTGAGTGATGTCTCCGGTGATGACCATTTTGGAGTCATCGCCCAAACGAGTGAGAAACATCATCATCTGCTCGGATGTCGTGTTTTGGGCTTCGTCGAGAATTACAAAAGATCGGGAGAGGGTTCGCCCCCGCATGTAGGCAAGGGGAGCGATCTCGATTTGCTGGCGCTCCATCATTCGCTGGGTTTCTTCAACGCCAACCATATCGTACAGAGCGTCGTAAAGAGGTCTCAAATAGGGAAGGATTTTCTCCTGTAGGTCACCCGGGAGGAATCCAAGTGCCTCCCCGGCTTCGACAGCGGGGCGGGTAAAGACCAGCTTCTCCGTTTCGCCCTTTTGAAAAGCATCGAGCGCGGCGGCCATGGCCAGGTAGGTCTTTCCCGTTCCGGCGGGCCCAATCCCAAAGGAAACGTCGTGATTGCGGATCCGGCTCAGGTATTGTTTCTGGTGAACCGTTTTTGGGATGATGCTCTTCCGCTTCAGCTGAATGATCAACGGTTTCTCGAAGAGTGACCGCATTTCAGCACCGGCACCATCTGCTACCGAGGTAAGCATTTTCTCGAAATCATTATTGCGGATTTTTAGACCCTGGGCCCGGGCCAGGCTGAGAATTTCGAAAAACTCTTTCGCCGCGTGGACACTGGCTTCGGTGCCCTCAATCTTCAACCAGTCATCCCGGGTGATCAGGGTCACTCCGAGAGTCTCTTCCGCTTTTGCGAGATGGCCCTCCTGGCCGCAATAGAGCTGGCTGAGCAGGCGAGGTGATTCAAATTCCAGAGTTTGGCTGTATGTCTGTGATTCCACGATCCGATTACTTATTGATTTCAGGAACAAATTGATGGAGCCGATCCCACATGGCATCCATTGCCTCGGGAAGAACCCGGGTGTTGGAAAGGACTGGCATAAAATTATTATCACCTGACCAGCGGGGGACTATGTGGCAATGAAGGTGCCCTGGTATGCCTGCGCCTGCGGATGCTCCCAGGTTATAACCGATATTAAAGGCGTCGGGCTGGAGCGCCAATCGCAGCAGTTTTTTTCCTTTGAGGACGGTCTGGCACAGGTCGGCATACTCCGCTGGTTCCAGATCCTCAAGATCACCGACTTCCCGGTAAGGGATGCAAAGCAGGTGACCGGCGTTGTAGGGAAACTTGTTCATGACAAGGAAGCTGGCCGGACCTTTATAGAGAAGGAGCGCTTCTTTCGGGTCTTTCGCTTCCGGGATGCGAAGAAAGGGATTTCCGCGGGGTTTGCCCTCCTTGGTGGGTTCCTTGATGTAGGGCATGCGCCAGTGGGCGTGCAGGTATTCGTGCGGCATGCTCAGGCGGTTCTGGGAATGTTTCGACTATGGGTAGCGGATTGGTAGGTCATCTCTATTGTGGCAGATTGGGTGTAAGACAGGAGCTCTTCAATTCGAAAACGGGGTAGATTGCCAAGGGGGTGTAATTAAAAGTGCGGGGTAAACTATGACGTCAGGCGGCAATCGCGCCATTCGACAGGCTCATGATCAATGACAAGCGCGAGCCCTGCTATGTTCTGTAGGGCCGCCGCTTGCGGCGTTGCCGCGGAACGCTTTGGATGGCACGGAACGCCCGCAATTACCCCGTGGAAATAATTGCATGGCGCCAAGGTGTTCTTGTGCCAATGAGATTGTTTAAAAAGGAGAATACTCCACTCCGCTGTCCCCCTCCATTGATTATTTAGCCATTAATTTGATCTAAATTGGGTCCAAAAGGTGACCTCGGGCCAAGTTGAGAACAAACTTTCGGTACCATCCAGTCTTGTCATTGTCCCGTTTTACGAAAAGTTTGTGAAGGATAAACCCTATGGAATCTTCAACCCCTGCTCAACCGGTGAAATCCAAGCCGCCTTCCTACATCCGGAATTCCGCTATTCTCCTCGTGATTATGGCCATTTACCTGGTCCTTGACCAATGGAAATGGTGGACATCACGGGAGGACTACAGTTTTGGATTCATCGTTCCTTTTTTTGTCGGCTATGTGCTTTACGAGCGCTGGTATTCGATAAGCGCCTTCCTTTTTCGGCGGGAATGGAACGGCTCCCCAGCTCCATCGGTCCCAAAGCGGAGCGCACCGTTTACCCGGATCTTGGTTTTTTGTGCCTGGTGCACGGCTTTTGCAGGGCTCGGACTCTTTTTCCTGGGCGGCTTTCTCCAGGCTCTGGCCAATAACCCGCTTTTGCCGGGCGGTCAGGCCTTGGCCTATGGATTTGGGGCAACTTGTCTTTCGCTCGCTTTCATTGGGGCTGGCTGGGCCCCAACGGACACGGAGGATACGATTGGCGCTCGGCAGCGGTTTCTTTTTACGGGCCTTTTCGTCTTCCCTGCCTTGATCTGGATACTCTCCCTCCCGCTCCTGAATTTCGCGGAGTCCCGGGTGAGCCTTTTTCTTCTCGAATGGGTCACCGTCGTCGTTTTCAACGTTTTCGATATTTTGGGTATTCCACTGGAGCGCCGGGGCAACGTCCTCATTCTTGCAAAGGGAAGCGTGGGGGTGGAGGATGCCTGCTCGGGCATCCGCTCGCTGACGGCTTGCTTGTTTGCGGGTTCTTTTCTCGCCGCGGTATTCCTAAAACAGTGGTGGAAGAAAATTCTACTGGTCGTCTTTGCGATGATTTTTGCCTTCCTCATGAATATTGTCCGCAGCCTTTTCCTCACGGCTTGGGCAAATGCTTATGGCTCGGAATCGATTGCCGGAACTGTCCATGATGTTACCGGATACGCGGTCCTTGGCTTTACCTGCGTCGGTTTGCTTCTCCTTCTCCCCCTGTTCAACTTCCGCATCAACTTGGAGGCGTCACTTTCCGCAGAAGAGGATGAGGAGGGTTTTGATCCGCAAGGGGACGAGAAGAGTAGATGAGAATATTGATGGTTTCACCGGAGGTGGCTCCCTTCGTGAAGGAAGGGGGGTTGGCCGATGTTGTGGGTGCATTACCCAAAGCTTTGGCAGCAGCTGGTCACGATGTACGCATCATCTGTCCCCGCCATGGAAGTCTTGTCGTTGATGACTCTTGGGACCGCCGGGATGAAGTCGTCTATGTTCCGACGGGAGAGGGGATGCATTTCGCTGCTCTGTGGGAAACCCGCTTGGATGATTCTTCTGGGGTGCCTCTCTATTTTATCGAGTATGATCAATATTTCTCTCGAGGCGAGATTTACCACGGACCCTGGGGTGCTCACCGGGATAACGACAAGCGATTCGCTTTCTTTGCCCGCGCTGCTTTGGAATCGTGCAATAGTCTCGGGTGGATTCCCGATGTGGTCCACTGCCATGATTGGACGACCGGGTTGGTTCCTGTCTTTCTAAACACCCTCTATCAGGCTGGCGAATGGCGGGAAACTGCCTCCGTCTTCACGATCCACAATCTTGAGCACCAAGGACACTTTTCTGAGGATGTTCTTCAATTTTCCGGTTTGCCGGAACATGTCTTTCAGGAGGATGGACTGGAGTCTTATGGCGGCATGAACTGGATGAAAGGGGCGATTTATCACGCCAATAAGATCACCACCGTCAGCCCCACCTACGCAAAGGAGATTTGCACACCCGACGGGGGATTCGGGTTGGATCGGGTTCTTCGATTTAAAAGTGCGGACCTAATTGGAATTTTAAACGGGATCGATACAGAGGCATGGAATCCACAAACGGATCCATATCTGGATGCCTCATTTTCGGCAGGCAATCTCCGGGGGAAGGCAGCGGTGAAAGCCTCTCTTCAACAGTCTTTTGGATTGGAGGTCCGCCCGGATTTACCTTTTTTCGGTGTAGTCTCCCGCCTCTATCACCAAAAGGGACTCGATCTGCTCGCCTCCGTGATCGAACGCTTGGCTGAGACGGCTCAAATGCAGTTGGCGGTTCTTGGTTCAGGAGAAAAATGGCAGGAAGAAAGTTTTTTATCAGCTGCGGCTCGCCATCCACACACAATCGGCGTTCAAATCGGATTCAACGAATCACTGGCCCACCGAGTGATTGGCGGCAGTGATTTCTTTCTTATGCCGAGTCGATTTGAGCCCTGCGGACTGGGCCAGCAATATGCCATGCGCTATGGCACTTTGCCAATCGTTCGCCGCACTGGTGGGCTTGCGGATACAGTGAGGCCACTCGGCGAGGCGGGCGCGACTGGCTTGCTGTTTGATACCCCTCAACCCCACGAGTTGCTCGAAAAAATATTTGAAGCGCTCAGCCTCTGGCAAAACGCACCGGATGAGTTTTCCCGTATGCGAGAGAATGGCATGATCAGGGACGGTTCTTGGGAAAAATCAGCAGAGGAATACGCACGGGTCTATGAGTGGGCACTTACCGCACGAAGAGGGTAGCCGGACTCCCGGCTGTCCGCCGAGTACTGCAGTCAGGTGCCGTCAGTCGTTTGGATCCGTCTCTGCTTCTTGAATATCTTTTCGTAGGTCTTCTTCGAAAGCGGCATTCAAATAGTCCTTGCTCATCGGAAGACCAAGGTGCACGGACGGCACGTGCTGGATGCGGATGACCGGATCAACGACATCGCAGTTTAAAAGGTGTCCGCCGATCTTCCGATCATCGTCGATGAAATGTAAGTGGAAGCCGGGAACATTTATGGGGACGATGAAAGTTGGATTATAGAATCCGACCAGTGTGCCACGAACCGACTGGTGTTCGAAGGTGGGTTGTTCGTGAGCGATGTCGAGGAGGGGGCGGGGGCACTCTTGCTTCGGAACGGATCGGACCTTTATTCGATCAAATCGGGCATCAACCCGGATGCTGTAAATCATGTTGTGCGATGGAATCTTGTCCGCCAGAAGTTTTTCAAAGGTATCCCATGGAAACTGGCCTTTGATCTCGTTCGTAGACTCTTCATGAAAGAAGGTTGTGCAAGCAAAGGGTGTATGAGTGTCGAGAGAGGGACGGTAGACTTTGCCATCCGAGCGTACCTGGAAATACTCGCCGTCGACCAGAATCATCTCCCCGTCAAGATTGTCGAAGGTCCCTATCCCGAGATTTCCGTGTTCGAGGAGCTTTTCCAATGTGAGTGGGTTGTGAAAGATTCCGTCCAAAAGGGCGATGAGCGGCGCGGAGACAAACAGCTCAGCCGATGGAAAGGATTTGGGTGCGGAAAAGTTCTTCATGAAAGAAAGCTAGAGGTATGGAAACGTTCCGACAATCTTTCTGCTGTTAATGGACCCTGCAGGGTTACTATTCCCCCCGCTGTGAGTCGATCACCTCGAGGTTTAGGCACAAAAAAGCGGGCCGGTTTGCACCGGCCCGCTTGGGTTTTCAACTGATAGTGTGAATTGAAACTTAGCTTAGAAGCGCATGCGGAGCGCACCGTAAACGGTGACTGCTTCAACTTGGTCTGCTCCATCGTCCTCAAGAGTCGAGTAGGCGACGCCGCCCATGACCTTCAGGTTGTTTCCGGAGATGTAGTAATTTGCGCCCAAATACCATGACTGCCAGTAGTCGCCGGAATCCGCAGAGGAGTCACCCTTAGCGTCGTCGATCGCGGCGCGCCCAAGGTAACGTGACTGCACTCCGATGGCACCACTGGTGTTGGAATCAAGGACGTCGAATTGTCCGACAATTTGCAGTTTCTCGGTAACATAAAACCAAGGCATTACAACGTATCCGGTAACGTCGGCATCGTCTTCTGTGAGCGTGCCCCAGAGAATGTTACCCATGATACCGAAGGCTCCGACTTCAACTTCCGCCCCAACTGAGTAGGACGAATCAAAGACATACGCCTCATCGCTGTCGTTGCCCTGATTCTGAATGGTGTCGAAGAATATTCCAGCTTCAATGTTGTCGGGAAGGTAATCGCTCGCATCAAATCCAACTCGGAAGTTGTATTGGAAGTGTGTGTCGTTGTCCGAATCGAGAACGTTGTCGTTTTCGTTTTCGCCATTGAAAGCACCGAGAAATAGCCCAATTGGGCCCGCTTCACCTTCAGCCCAGATTCCCACATTCTTTTCCGCCGCAAAATAGTTGGCAGCGTAAGAACGTTCAACAGTGAGAATGTCTGTAGAAGAAGTCGCTTCTTCCATGCCGATGGTTGGTTTTGTTTTACCTACGCCGATATCGACAACATCGAGTCCTGTGTAGAGGAGGATAGCTGTGTCAAGGTCAGCCCCTTCTGGCAGGAGATTCATCCGGAAGTCGAACTTCAGGTTCTGGTAAAGTTCACCAGCTGTGCCGATACGGAGACGACGGATTTCAAAAGTGCTGTAGTCATTGGTTGGAGCTCCCTCGACATCAGAGTCGGGAGAGACATAACCGAATTGCCACTGTGCGCGACCACGGATCTGGAGCTTCTTCGTATCGTCACGCTTCGGAGTTACATAAACTTGGTCCTTGTTGGAGCCTTTCATGTTCTCTGCTTGCGCTTCTGTGATGAAGCCGTTTGCGACCAGCGTGTCGAGGAGTTGGTCATCTGCATAAGCGGATGAGCCGGCTCCGATGAACGCACCTGCGGCGAGTAGACCGAGGATCTTCGTTTTGTTTTTCATTTCTGGGTTTTGTTGTTTTGTTTTGTTTGGCCGTTAATTTCTATAGCCAGTCCGATCGAATGCGCGGCAAGGGGATCGGGCAATCCCGAATCAAGTTTGTGTCCGAAATGTCACAAGAGCCTGTGTTTCGGTTGCAATCGTGGTTCGGTTGTCGGATTTGTTCCAGCAACCCGACGCTGTGTTGAAAGAGCGTGGGGCATGGCTTGATACACAGTGGGGAATGGCTTTTATACACCGTGGGGGATGGCTTCAGCCTTGCCCATCGCACAAGCAAAGATGGAGCTTGGTCGCCTCGCGGGAGCATAACCGCCCAATGCTGATCTATCCATCCGTCGCAATGCCGGGGCTGAAGCCCCCGCCCACTTTCATGGGACGGCGCGGCGGCAAGCGCCGGACCCTACATTCGACGGCGCGGCGGCAAGCGCCGGACCCTACATGTGGAATAAAAGAGACACGATCCCACCCGTAGGGACCCGAGCTTGTCTCGGGCCGTCCCCAATCTCACGGCATGCACAGGAGTTGCAGGAATGAAAAGAGGTTGAAGAAGAGATGGAAAAAGATGGGGGTGCGGATGTCACGGGTGTCCTCGTAGATTTTAGCCAACAGGAGTCCGATGAAGCAGAGCGGAAGAAAGCTGTTGAGGCTGGCGTGGAGCAGAGCGAAGAGAATTCCGCTGAGGATGAGGGCGAGCCTTGCTGACCCTTTTTCGCTGAGAAAACGATAGAGCACCCCGCGAAAAATTAATTCCTCGGAAAGAGGTGCACCGAAGACGACGATGAGCCCCATCACAATTAGAAAGATAGTCGAATCAGATTCAGCGATCCAAGTCACAGCAGTCTGAGGTTGCATCTCTATCGGCACACCGAGTTCCTGAAGGCCGATGAGGAGCCCTCCCCAAAAGAGGGCTACCAACCAAACGAGTGGGAGAAAGCGTAAGAAAAGGTGCCCACTGTGGAGAAAAGCCTGCCGCCAAGTGACTCCATCCGACCGGAAGAATTCTTTGAAGGACCAGCCCCGCCGGTGGATGGCGTAGAGAACCAAAAGCACGAGTCCTGCTTGCATGATCACGGTCGCACAGACGGAGAGGACTTGGTCCTCATATCCTTCGGTGATGGGGAAAATTCCGGCGATCCTGACTCCGGCAAAGGGTGCAAAGAGTATGATGAGAAAAACGATCCAGAGAAGGAAGAGAAAGTTGAGGAAGGACATGTCCCACCGATCCCATTGCGGCTGGGAGTCGCCCGGTTGCTGAATGGGCCGTGAGAAGGAGGCAATGAAGCCGAAAAGCGCAGCGAGGAAAAGTACAGCGTTTCCTAAGCTTAAAGGCAGGGTTTCGGGATCCATAGTTGTGTGCTGAGAAAGTTGGCTTGGGGCTGGGTTTCGTGCTTCTACGCTTCTAGTCCAGAAAACGATCTTTTTCTGCTGGGTCGGGCAGGCTGCAGGAGTCGTCGGTGCCAAACCAGCTGTAGCGGCAATCCGCAATCTTTCTGTAACCCCAATCCGTCCAATCGCGGGGGAGGATGGAGAAAAGTAGGAGGATTCGCCAAGCGGTGGGCAGCTTTCGAAGAACGCGGAAGACTGCTGAACTTCGCGAGTAAAGTCCACCTGCGTCGCTTAAGATGACGGTATCCTGTTTGCGGAATGGGTGGTCGTCGGGGATTCTGGCCGTGGCGGCCTTTGAATCGAGTCCAGCAAAGGAAAATATCGCCTCCGGATCGTGCTGAATAATCCAGCGAACCGATTTCTGGCAAAGGATGCAGCGGGAATCGTAAAAGAGGATGGGAAGGAGGCTGTTCCGGTCGGGTAGATCCCCTGATCCCGTCTTCTCGGGCGCCAAATTCATTCCTCGGTGGCGAAGACCGTGCCGTGGTCATAAACCACAAACCCCGCAACAATGGTGGTGACGGCCCGACCTTTAAGGGGGACGCCCAGCCAGGGGGAGTTGTGGCTACGACTGTGGAACTCGGCGCGCGAGGGGGTCCATTCCAACTCAGTGTCAATGATGGCGATATCGGCGGCGGCTCCCTCGGAGAGAGTTCCGGCATCGAGATTCATCAGTTGAGCGGGTTTTGAGGTCATCAATTCAATGACTTTGGGAAGCGAAAATCCGGCGCCGCGGTGGAGGGTTTCCAGGCAGACGGGTAAAGCGGTTTCCAAGCCGACAATTCCGAACGGTGCGGCATCGAGCTCCACGTCCTTTTCGTAGTCGCGGTGGGGGGCGTGGTCGGTGGCAATGCAATCAAGGGTGCCGTCTCTCAACCCCTCAATAAGAGCAAGCCGGTGTATCTCGGACCGGAGCGGTGGATTCATCTTAAACAATGGATCGTAGCCTCCGAGGTATTTATCGGTGAGGGAGATGTGGTGCGGACTGGCCTCGCCGCTGACGGAGATCCCTTTCTTCTTCGCCTGTCGCAACAGCTCTACGGAATCTGCTGAGGAGACGTGTTGCATGTGAATGTGGGCACCAGTTAGCTCGGCAATGATAATGTTGCGGGCGACGATGATGTCCTCAGCGGCGGCGGGCCACCCTTTGAGACCGAGTCGTAGCGACCAGTCCCCTTCGTGCATTACGGAACCCTCGGTCAGCGAGCTGTCCTGGCAATGATCCATAACGGGCAGATCAAACATCTTTGAGTAGGTCGCAACCTGCCGCATGAGGGCATTGTTTTGCACACACTTGCCGTCGTCGGTGACGGCGACGATTCCGGCTTTTTTCAAAGATCCGATCGGGGCGAGGGCGGCCCCCTCCATTCCGCGGGTGAGGCAGCCGGTTGTGTACACACGGACGACGGCATTTTTCTGGATGGCGTCGTGGATGTATTGTATGGTGCCCGCATTGTCGCAGGGAGGGGAGGTGTTCGGCATGCAGATGACGGAGGTGAATCCCCCCGCTGCCGCAGCCATAGTCCCGGTGCGGATGTTTTCCTTGTGGGTCTGCCCCGGCTCGCGGAAGTGGACATGGATATCCGTCAATCCCGGGCAGACGACCATCCCGGTAGCGTCGATAACGCGGCCCTCGTTCTCGTCATAGGGGCCTGTGATCAGTCCATCGCGAACATAAAGGTCGCCGATCTCGTCCCGGCCACATGCGGGGTCGATGATGCGGCCGCCGCGGAGTATCAGGTTTTCTGGCATCATTGGTTCTCCCCCCGTTTGTGCCATTCATCAGCGCTCGCACAGAGGTAGAGGACCGCCATGCGGACGGCGATCCCATTGGTAACCTGGTCAAGGATAACGGATCGCGGCGAGTCGGCCAGGTCGGAGTCGATTTCAACGCCGCGGTTGATCGGTCCCGGATGCATAATGAGGGCGTCTGGTTTTAGCCAGGAGGACCGCATTTCATTGAGGCCAAACATGCTGGTGTATTCGCCGAGGGATGGAAAGTGCATTTGAGACTGTCGCTCGTGCTGTATTCGTAAAAGCATGACTGCATCGGCGTCGGTGAGGGCACTTCGCAGGTCGTGGCTGACCTCCGCGCCCATCGAGGCAAAGTTCTCCGGAACCAGCGTTGCCGGGCCGACGACGGTGACATTGGCGCCCAGCTTGCGGAGGGCCCAGATGTTGGACCGGGCGACCCGGCTGAAGAGGATGTCGCCGAGGATGGCGACCTTTCGACCCCGGAGGTCTCCGATTTTCTCGCGGAGGGTAAAGCAGTCGAGCAGGGCTTGCGTGGGGTGTTCGTGCGCGCCGTCGCCGGCATTGATGACGGGGATGTCCACGACCTGGCTCAAATAATGGGCGGCTCCGGCTGCAGAGTGACGAATCACGATCATGTCGGCCTTCAAAGCTTCGATGTTCTGTGCCGTGTCGCGGAGGGTCTCTCCCTTGGTAATGCTACTGGAGGAACCCGAGACGGTTAGCACATCGGCGCTGAGTCGGTTGGCCGCTACCTCAAAAGCCACGCGAGTACGGGTGCTGGGTTCGAGGAAGAGGTTGGCGATGACCTTCCCGCGCAGGGAGGGCAGTTTTTTAACACTTCGGTCGAGGGTTCTCTTAAAGGACACCGCTGTATCCAAAATGAAGGTGACCTCCTCAGAGCTGAGGTTCTCGATCCCGATCAAATTGCGGCGGGTCCATTCGAATTCATTCTTCATTGCTACAGCAGTTCGATGCGGTGTCCTTTGGGGTTTTCTTCGTCAATATGAACGCTGAGGTCTCGCTTTTTGTCGACGATGATTTGCTCCGCGAGGTAATCGGGCTGAAAGGGAATGCTTCGGCCTCCGCGGTCGAGGAGGACGGCCAGGCGGATCTTATCCGGGCGGCCTTGGTCGAAAACTTCGTTCACCGCGGCGCGGATCGTTCGCCCGGATTCGATGACATCATCGACGAGAAGGATATGGCGTCCCTCAATGTTCACGGGAATATCCGTCGGATGAGCCACGATGGGGATGGGGCGGCTGCCGATGTCGTCCCTGTGGAAAGAGGTCTCTACGATACCGTACGCCAGGGAGAGGCCGGTTTGCCTTTCGAGCAATCGGCGGAGCAGGTTGCCGAGCGCCATGCCGCCATTGGCGATCCCGAGGACTACGGTGTCGCTGTCAATTTCTCCGGCGTCCATGATTTGGTCGGCCAGAGATGAGATCAGCGTGAAAACTTCCTCTCCCCGAAAAACGGGTTCCGGCCGCGGCGACGGAGTCTGCTGATCACTCCCCATAAACGGCTGCGGTTATGCGTGCGATGGCTTCGTCTTCGGTGACCCGCTCTTGCTCGCAGGTATCCCGGTCACGGATGGTAATGAGGTTGTCCTTCTCCACCGTGTCGAAATCAACAGTGAGGCAAAACGGAGTGCCTACCTCATCCTGGCGGCGGTAGCGGCGACCAATCGCGCCGGAGGCATCATAAAAGACAGGGAATCGGCGCTGGAGGCGGTCGTGGAGTGCGCGGGCTCGCTCCACGAGAGGAGGCTTGTTCTTCACGAGGGGAAGGATGGCTGCTTTGATCGGGGCGAGCCTCGGGTGGAACTTGAGGACGGTTCGCTTCTCACCGCCGACCTCATCGATCTCATAGGCAGAACAGAGGACGGCGAGAAAGATGCGGTCCACGCCGACGGCCGGCTCGATCACGTGGGGGATGTATTTCTCCTTCCGGGCTTCATCGAAGTACTCCATCGATTTGCCCGAGTGCTTCTGGTGCTGGCTGAGGTCGAAATTACCGCGGGCAGCGATACCCCAGATTTCCTGGACGCCAAACGGGTATTCGAAAGTAAGGTCGGTGCAGGCTCGCGAATAATGGGCGAGCTTGTTCTCGGGGTGGACATCCTCAGCGATCTTCCCGGGGGTCAACCCGATGGAGATCAGCCAGTCGCGGCACCAGTCAATCCACTCCCTGTGGACGCGCTTCCACTCCTCTTCATCCGGTGAGATGAAGTATTCCATTTCCATTTGCTCGAACTCACGGGATCGGAAGATGAAGTTGCGGGGAGTGATCTCGTTTCGAAAGGAGCGGCCAACCTGAGCGATTCCGAAGGGGACTTTTACCCGCCCAGTGTCGACCACGTTGCGGAACTCGGCAAAAATACCCTGTGCAGTTTCCGGGCGAAGGTAGGCCCGCGAGGAGTCGTCGCGCACGGCACCCACGCTGGTCTCAAACATCAGGTTAAAGTCGCGGGGTGCGGTGAGGCTGCCGGGCTTACCTGTGGCCGGTGAGGGGACGAGTTCATACTCTTCAGGGCGGGCTTCCGTGTAGGGCTTTAGTTCCAGTGGCGCCAGCTCCCCTTGCTTGGCGAGCTTCCGCTTCATTTCAGCCGCTTTCTCTCCTGCCTCCACCCCCATAGTGGCATCCTCCATTACGGAGACGTAGCCGATGGTTTCCCCTTCGACGATGACAGGAGCAAAAAAGAGTTGGTCCGCGCGGTAGCGCATCTTCGACTCGCGGCAGTCAACCATCGGGTCGGAGAATCCCTCCACGTGACCGGAGGCCTGCCAGACCTTGGGATGCATGATGATGGAGCAATCCACCCCGACCACATCTTCCCGGCGATGCACCATGTCTTTCCACCAGGCGTCTTTGATGTTTTTGCGCAATTCAACGCCCATTGGACCGTAGTCGAAGAAGCCGTTGATGCCCCCGTAAATTTCGGAAGATTGGAAGACGAATCCTTTGCGGCGGCAGAGGCCGATTAACTCGTCCATAGTTGGGCTAGCAGGGGCCGTGGTCGGTGTTTGTGACATAGATGTTCCAATAAGTCTGAATCCGTCGTTGGCTTCAAGCCCTGGGTTTCGAGAATTTCACACGAAAAGAGATAGCAGAAAAACAAAGAATCCGCTGGCATGAAACTCGCAGTATGAGCTATGATACAAAATCTCAAAAATATGCTAAATTATTGTTAATAAATGATGCCGTCAGACAACAGTTCGCCGAGATCTGAGTCTTTTCCCGAAAAGAAAGATGTCTTCATTCACGACCTAAAGAATATCATGACAGGGGCATTGGGTCACCTGTCACTTGCTCGGCGGCGTGCTGGTGAGAACAGTTCGGTGGCCGAATCATTGTTTGCGGTCGAAAGCATATTGCGGGGGGCTTGTTCCATGGCGGAGGGCGCTCTCGGAACTCCGGAAGAAGACATTCCCCGGAATCTATCGGTCTTGGATGCGATCAGCGCTTGCATTGGGATCTGCGTGCCGCCAGCGGGTTTTACTTTAAAAATAACTCACGGCGAGAATCTCCCACTGGTTTGTGTGAGCTCTAACCCGCTGCGTCAGTTGTTCAACAATCTACTCACGAACTCGGTGGAGGCTATGGGGGAGAAGGGTAATATCCGTGTTCATTTGGAAGAGGAGCTATTGTACCGGAGGGAGGATGATGGCCGGGTATTGCAGGTTACGGTCAGTGATAATGGGCCGGGAATCCCCGGGGATATTGCGGATCGGATTTTTGATCACGGGTTTACCTCACGGGAAAAGGGCTCAGGACTGGGACTCGCATCGGCCCGGGCCTGGCTGGAGGGCATCGGTGGTAGTATTGAGTTGGACAGGTCTATTTCTCAAGGAGCGGCCTTTCTCATTTGCTTGCCAGGTATTGGTGAAAACGATCCAAGAACCCATCCGGTCAAGTCCATCTCTCACGGATCCGCTGGGCGGGCTCTGGTGATGGATGATGATCCTATGGTCTTGGGGATTGTGGAAGAAATGCTCGAACACTTGGGGTGGTCTGTCATCACGAAAGAAGAAGGCGGAGATACGATCCGTGAATATGAACAAGCTTTGAAATCGGAAGATCCTTTTGGCTTGGTGATCCTGGATCTAAATGTTCCCAGGGGATGGGGTGGGGAGATCACAGCTAAAAAGATCCGGTCGCTTGATCCTCAGGCGCGCATATTTATATCCTCCGGCCAGGAATCCGGAGCGGTTATGAACGATCCGCCCGCATTCGGATTCGAGGGTAGCTTGAAAAAACCGTATTCTCTCGAAGAACTT